>Ga0315277_10007452_pt1 | contig 14196 bp, 16 predicted proteins | sample YL17G05_15_MG_FD_203695 | JGI IMG/M metagenome (GOLD analysis project Ga0315277, IMG submission 203695) | Sediment microbial communities from Yellowstone Lake, YNP, Wyoming, USA - YL17G05_15 | ecosystem: Environmental > Aquatic > Freshwater > Lake > Sediment | place: USA: Wyoming | collected... | reverse complement strand
AAGGGAGTGGGGATGGGTGAAGAGGACGTGGATAACAAAAAAAAGTGATCATACTGTCCGTACTGGAGGGACCGGTCGCGGCTCACCCTGGTCGTAAACAAGCGAGAAGTACCGGGCGGTAAAGATCATTAAGACCGGGTTTACTATAAGGACGAGGACCCAGCCGATGTACGGGATAGCCGAAAAGATACCGGTAATGACGGCATAGATAACTGTGGCAATGATGAACCCGATGAGGAGGACTATGTACGACGACCATCCCATGGTCCTAATCGTTGTAAGGATCGCTGAGATCCTGATCCCTTCGCGTATGCTTCCCGTGCGGGCAAACCGGATTGCACCGATGGTCCCGAAGAGAATGACGATCACCATGAGAACGAACTCCACGACAAGGAGCAGAAGCAGAAGGAGCAGGAGGGTGATATTCGGCATTGCGGTTGCCTGGGTGGAGAGGAAGCCTGCGACCGCGACAGCGATTCCCGCGGCAAGCACGATGACAAGGGGCAGGATCCAGAGGACCCATACGATGGCGAGCTTAACGCCGTCAACAAAAAGGTCAGTCCACCCGGTGAAGTCGGGGGCTGGTTTAATTCCCCGGCAGATCCGGACTGAATAACCCGAGATGAAGAACGAGAAGATAAAACCGAGGGCTGCAAGGACCGCGATCTGCCCCCAGGGGATTGCACCCCAGTTTATCGTGGTGCCGGTCACGAGGGTCTTCGGATCGAAGGTGAACTGGATGAGCGAGAACGGGAGGGCGAAGAGGATGAAGATCGCCCACCGCGTCCATTTTCCAACGAGCGCTTCCTGTGCATAGGTGAATGAGTCTGAGAGTAGTGCTCCGATATCCATAGAATGATCACGTGAGATTATGGTATATCAAGTATTGCACCCGAGAATTGCGAAAAACAGACATGAAAAAGGACTGGTAGATGGATAATCCCTTGATATATGATAGTGCAACCAACGTCATTGTCGCAGATTCTAACGGAGCCTGAAATGGGCCCGGATTGGTTCAACGTCGGAACCCATTATATTTACGAAATTTTTTGATATCTTCTTTTTCTTTACTATCTTTTAACTGTGAAAATGCTGTTTTAATTCCTATTTTTTGATTTTCATTAAAAAAATCCCTCAGACAATCCATTGCAATTCCCATTTCTTCTTTAGCAAAAGAATCGGCAATATTAAGGATAAGACTTGCTTTTAGAGCGTTATAATTTTGACTAAGGGTTATGATAACCGCTGTCGCAGCAACGATTGCTACTAATAATGCGATATTATGTAATAAGTAAGGAATGAAAAGATGTAGAAGAAATCCCAATATCAAAAACTCAAATAACATATGATAGGTAAGGTCTATTTCATTGAAATTATTTTCTAAAACTTTTAGAATAGAAATGTGATATCACATCTGAGGGGTGGCAAAATCGCAGATAGCTATAACCCCTAATATCAATGCGAGAATCCGGATTCGAACCTCCCCCCTTTTAAGAATTCAATATAATTTCCCATTTTTCCAGAAAAATGGTTTTTCGTATTCTCTCTCAAAATTTGCAAAAACACTCTCATAAAGAGCCGGGTATTTTACTTCCTTTAATGGTATGTTGAACATAAATTTTTCAATATCTTCAAAATCTGGATCATTCTTGGATTGAAATGCCAGTTCTAGTCCGATAACAACGAACACAGGTATCCTTCTCTGGTATTCGAATTCCTGATATCTCTTTAATTGTGCTGGATACGACCATTCCAATTGATTCTTTTTATTCAATTGCGTTCGGTATTTGCACTCGACAGCAAATTTTTCTCTCGTTGGAATGTATTCAAAAATGAAATCTGGATTTTTACTGCTATCGACAAACCTTTCAGTGTTTGTTTTAAACGAGTGAGTTTTTTCAACGACTTTGAAATATTTTGTCGAAAAGAGGTTCTGGACATGATCCTCGAATCGTTTACCAACAATTTCAGGATCATTAGAAATGTGATAATCAATTTTTTGAATTGCATCACCAATTTTACCTAAAAATCCCATGATGTAAATCGATCCATTTTTCAAAGCATCAATATTGTGTATGTTTTTCATCCTCAACTAAAACAACGGACTCAATCTCATCACCCGCCATTTATTCCCTCCCCCATCTCCCCATCACAATCATTATAATTCCTCCACCCAAATACAGTCAAGCACTTTTAGAATTGTGCTGACAGATGTAAGTCCGACGTGCTTCACCGCACGGCCTCAACCAAGGCTTTGGGATTACAGGGAGTCAGTAAAAATACTCGACTTTTCTGGACTTACACAGTTTAGGAGGCTACTTTATGGCACGAATGTATGCTCGAAGAAGAGGCAAGTCAAGCTCTGTCCGCCCCTACCGGAAACAGGCACCTGCGTGGTCCAACACGGACGCAAAGGCCATCACCAAAGTGATCCTGGATCTCCGCAAGGAAGGCGCATCGAGCAGCAGGATTGGACTGGTCCTGCGGGATCGCTATGGCGTCCCTGACGTGAAACTTGCCCTCGGTAAGCGTATCGGGGATATTTTGAGAGAGAACAAGGTTGCGTCCGAGATCCCTGAAGATCTCCGCGATCTTATGGTAAAGTCACTCGGGCTGCGCAGGCACCTGGGCGAGAATAAGAAAGATCTGCACAACAAGCGTCAGCTGAACCTCATCGAGTCCAAGATCCGTCGGCTCGTGAAGTACTACACAGGAAGCAAGAAGCTGCCCAAAGAGTTCATCTACAAACCAGAGAACGTAGAGATTCTGCTGTCCAGGTAGCAGTAAAAAAGTCGTCCGGATACCCATGTCCCTTGAAACCATCGCAGAAACTGTCGCAGAACAGATACAACGGCAGGAGTATATCGAGCTCTATGCACACCATGATGCAGACGGCATAGCCGCCGGCTCGATTCTCTGCCACGCGATGCTGCGTGCGGGTATCCGTTTCCGCATGAAGATCCGCCAGGAAGTGACTCCTGCGGATCTGATCAGTGACGGTGACTCCGCTCACCTGCTCTGCGATCTCGGGGCAGGGATGGATGACCTTCCCAAAGACACGATGGTTGTCGATCACCATCTTGCGGTGTTTGAGGGGGTATTCCACGCAAACCCGAGGCTGGCAGGAATTGACGGCGACCGCGAACTGTCCGCTGCGGGGATGGCATACATCGTCGCCCAGAAGATAGGGGACAACCGCGACCTTGCAGGGCTCGTGATACCCGGCATCATTGGTGACGGCCAGGAAATAACCGGCAAGAATCTCGAGATCTTTAATGACGGCGTCGCAAACGGCATCATTGTCCCGGACCGCGGCATTACCCTCCCGGGGAGGGATATGGCTGAACGGTGGTACATGGCAACCAGCCCGTACCTTGACAGGATCAGCGGCGGGGAACAGCTTATTGCAGATTTCATCGAGGAGGCGCAGGATCAGGCAAAGGGTGAGAACAGGAGCCGGCTTGATGTCCTGCTCTCCCGGATAGTGCTTGAAGCGGCCCCGGACACAACCTATGCAAGCCTTCTGGAGATCTATGGCGATACCTACCATCTCCAGCGCGAAGTCATTGAAGATGCTCATGCACTCACCGCCGTTATTGATGCCTGCGGGAAAGCCGGACACGGCGATCTTGGAGCAACAGTCTGCCTGCGATCATCCCATTACCTCGAACAGGCATGGGAAATTGCGCGGCAGCACCGGGTGAAAGTGATCGATGCAGTTAAAAATGCCCATCCCGACGAGGGTTCAATCAGTGTATATGAAGTGCATGATGTTACACTTCCCAGCGATGTCGCAGATATCCTTGCACGCGATCGTATGAGCTCCCGTCCGGTACTGGTCTATGCGCATGCGGGCGACGCCTGCCGGATTTCAGTCAGGTGCCCTGCCGGTATAACTACCGAGATTGGACCTACGGTACGTGAGATTGCCGCTGCCTGCGGAGGGAACGGTGGCGGCCACACCCGCAGGGCAGGAGCAACCATTCCCTCCGGAAAGATCGGGGTATTTTCCCGGAGCTGGCAGGAGGCGTTTGCGTTATGATGCAGATCATCGGCAGGATCACAACCACACACAGGGATGCGGCATGTGTTGCAGCGGCATTAAAACCGGATAACCTCAACAGCCTGACCACAACCGCTGAGGATGATCGCGTAACGACCACGATCACCGGGACGCGGATAAGGACGGTTATTGCTTCGGTTGACGACTATCTTATGAATCTGGCAATATCTGAAGATGCATGTTCGGTTATTTCGCAATAATCGCAATCTCTCAAGTAAGGATCCCGTAAACAGACAACACGGAACATGTCGTTGTCTGAAGAAAATACCGGGGAAAGATTTCTCCAGGTGATACCATGGCAAAGAAAAAACAGGTTGGAAGAAGAGTAGAAGGCTGGAAAGCCAAGAGCTGGTTCAAGGTGCACGTCCCCGACAACCTCGGGAAGGCGTACATCGGTGACACCATAGCAAACGATGCTGAGAGCGTTGTCGGCAGGATCATGCAGGCAACGCTTGGCGAGATCACCAATGATTACGCAAAACAGCACGTCAAGATGAGCTTTAAGATCGCATCCGTGACCGGTGATGCGGCATATACCGAATTTGTCGGCCACGAAGTAACCAGGGATTATCTCCGCTCGCTCGTCAAGAGGCGGAGCTCCCGCGTGGACTGCCAGGTCCCGATCCTGACAAAAGACGGCAAGAAAGTGCGGCTGACCATCAGCTGCTACACGTTTGCCCGTGCAAACATTATGCAGGAGCATGCAATCAGGAAAGTAATTACCGATACTATTGCTGCGCAGGCAGCGGCATGGGACCTGACCACGCTCCTCAATGGGATCGTATCCGGAGAGATCTCCCGGGATCTCTTCAAGGCGGTCAAGACCATCTATCCGACCCGCAGGGTCGAAATTATCAAGTCCAAGGTTGAGCCGGTTGCCGCCCGGATCTCTACGGCATAAAACGATTTTTCTTTTTTTCCCTTGTGGATATTCAACAGGAAATAATCGGCAGTAATTTTTAATCGGCAGGAGTTCTCCATTTTTTGCCCTCTGTATATCGTGGGGTAAATGCAGGAATTTATCTGATTAACAAGACAGAATCCTGTAGCAGGGATCCATGTTCCCGCACCATCCTCTTCCCTCTGGTAAAATGGCAGTCTTATACAGGCCGTTTTCCCGAATTTTTACATGCCCTACCAAGAAACATAATTAGTCCCGGCATCCAACCATTCCATACGAATGACCGCCACCAGGATCCTCTTTGTCGTACTCGACGGCATTTCCGATCGCCCCTCTCCCGCGCTCGGAGGACTTACCCCCCTTGCTGCAGCAAAAAAACCCGTTCTTGATCGTCTCGCAAAGGAAGGGATCTGCGGTATTATGGATACTATTGCTGCCGGAGTCCGCCCGGGTTCAGATACGGCACATCTAGCGCTGCTGGGCTACGACCCGTATAAATATTATACCGGAAGGGGTCCCCTCGAATGTGAGGGTACCGGCATACACATGGAACCGGGAATGATCGGGTTCCGCTGCAATTACGCGACCATTTCCCGGGAGGGTATCATCACTGATCGCCGTGCTGGAAGGATCCATGACACGACACAATTGAGCATGGCACTTGCAGAGGGGGTGGATCTCTCAAAGTATGGTGTGGAGTTTGCCTTCCGTTCCGGTGCGGGTCACCGTGCGTCACTTGCTCTCAAGGGGGAGGGACTTGGGCACTGCGTCTCTTCCAATGACCCTAAAAAAGACGGCGTATCCCCGCTTGCCGTGCAACCGTTGAAACAGACTGCCCCCGATGAAAAGACAGCCGCAGTCTGTAACGAGTTTGTCCGCCAGTCGACCGGGATCCTCTTTGACCATCCCCTCAATAAAGAACGGATAAAAAAAGGGTTAAGCCCGGCAAATATCGTCCTGATGCGGGGAGCCGGTGAAATGGGACACTTCGAACCGTTCTTAAAAAAATACGGTATTTCAGGAAGTGTGATCTCGGCTGCGAGCCTGATCACGGGCATTGGCAGCGCCGTGGGGCTTGCCCGTGTACCTGTCCCGGGGATCACCGGGTCGCAGGACAGCAATATCCAGGGCAAGATTACCGCAGCGATAAACGAGTTGAAAACCAGGGATTTTGTCCTGGTCAACATCAAGGGAGCAGACGAGTCCGGGCACGACGGATTAGCAGAGCAGAAACGCAATTTTATAACAAAAACCGATGCTGCCCTTGCCCCGCTGCTGGATCTTCGTGACTGCATTATTGTAATCTGTGCCGATCATTCCACGCCGTGCTCGATAAAAGATCACAGTGCTGACCCGGTACCGGTGCTGATTCACGGCGACGGGGTCCGCGTCGATGACGTCACCGGCTTTGACGAGTACCGCTGTGCCAGAGGGGGGCTCAACCGGATAACCGGCGTAACCCTCCTGCCCATAGCGCTCGACCTGATCAACAAGGCACATAAATTCGGGGCATGATGAAAACTTCGGGGGAACGATGAGAGAGAGATCCGTAAAAAACTGGCATAAGCATTGCCTGCTCCCTGACGGGACAGAGCTGCAGGAACACAGTATCAAGACAGCCAGAAATATCGTTGTCGGTGAGTTCTGCCAGATAGATTTTGGGCTGAGGGGTGCGGATGTCTATGTCGGGGAATCCTCGAAGATTCGCGAGTATGTCTGGGCGAGCGGGGACGTGCGGATCGGAAACTGGTGCGAGGTCGGGAACGATGTCATCGCAAAACAGGATGCATACATCGGCGAAGGTGTGAAGATTGCCGGCAAACTGGTCGTCTCCGGGGCTCTCGACATCGGGGAGAAGGTCGAGATCAAGGAGGGATTCGAAGCAAAAGGTGACGTGGAAATAAGAAACCCGATGCCGGTGTTCATGTTCATCATCATCTACTTAATGACCCTGCTGAGGATCGAGAACGAGAAAGAGCTGGATCGGATCCTTGATGACCTGTTCTCAGAGGAAGAGGAGAGGAGGGAGATCCCGCTCATGATTCCTGCCCGTTCGAAACTGAACCTGAGGTTTTTTTCCGTCCCGTCCACCATGAAAATCGGGAAAGGGTGCCGGCTCCATGGCAATATACGTGCGGGGTCCATTGATGTCCAGCAGAACTCAGTTGTCTTCGGGAGTCTCCGGGCAAAATACCGTATCACGGTGGTGGACGGTGTCACCATTCACGGGAACGTCGAGAGCGGCAGTACCGTTTATGTAAAGAAAGGGGCGCATATACTGGGGGACGTCATAGCGAAATCCATCGTGCTTCATGAAGATGCAAAGATTGACGGGACGATTGAGGCTCCGCATGGGATGCGGATCGAGCGCGATACATGAGAGCTGCTGAGATCCTCGGGGTAGATACGGTCAGGTTTATCGAACCGGATTTTGCATCCCTTACTGACGGCAGGTTTAATGCAGTCCTCGCTGAGACAAGGACTGATGAAGGTCGCCTCCTGCTTGATGAGCATGAAGAACCGCTGGCGATGGCATTTCATGAACCAGACGGATGGACTGCAGGTTCATTCCTGTGCAGGAATCCCTCGGTTCCGCTTATCGAACTCTTCGAGAGCGTGAACGGAGAGATCTTCCAGGAGAACCGGGCTATCTGGGCAGGGGCAGTACGCGAGGAATTCAGCAAAGCGCTGGCTGCAAAGGTTCCCCCCTCGATTGACGATCTGAATCCCACGCGGTATGGAATCCTGAAAAATCTCATCACTGCCATGTGGGGAAACAGCACAGGTGAAACCTGTATTGACTGCTGTTGCGGGTCGGGTGTCGGTTCGGAGGTACTGCGTGACCTTGGGTTTGCCCCCCTTTCCTATGACAATGATGAGTCTCTCCTCTCCCGTGGCATAACTGAAAAGCGGCTGCTCCCGCACGAGACGATGTGGATCGATGCAACCATCGCAACCAGGTACATTGGACCTGTACCAAAAGGTGTCGTGATCATGGCCGGGGAGTTCAACACCTTCAACCAGGAGATGTGGGAATCGATCATTGTGGAATTGTGCTCGATTACGCAGGAAACGCTCATTACCGTAGGAACTGAGAAGGAGGCGGGGCTTGTTCAGGAGTGGGGATCTGCCATGGACAGATTGGTTGACGTGAAGGAGAATCCTGTCGATCCTATCTATGATCGCTGGGTCTGCCGGATGCTGCCGGGATAGCATCTCGCATGAAGGATTTTTTTAATGGAACACAATTAATTTTTAAAAATTAAAATTATCTATTTTCAGGTTGCAATTTTTAGATTTAATCACTAAATTCTGAAAGCGTCCTTTTCTTAACATTTTTTTTCAAGTGTTTTATTAACACGAAAATATGTAAGGGAATCCAAACTACTAATGTCATCGTTAAAAAGACTAAAAAAAGTGTAAAAAATGTAAGTTCTTCCGACGGCTCAAACGTGGAAAAGATATTTAATAGACCAATAGCCCCAACGATTAATATTAAAATTGTATCAAACATGAGATACCAATATAACCCGAAATCAAATAAGTGATTTTTTCGATATTCTATAAAGAGAAAATCTATCACTTCGCTGTAACCGAAAAACAATATAATTGGAATAAATACAATAATAAATGAGTACAATGGTTGTTTAAAACTAGACAATAAATAGATAAATGAAAAGTATAGGAGTGAGGCTAATAAGATTGCAAAAAATTTTGCATATATATCATATCGGAAAGCTATGATAATTATGGATATCAAAATTATTCCAAATATTAAAAAACTGATTACAGCAGCCAATTCAAGCGAAAAAATTTGATCTAGTATTCCTTTTACTTGAGGACTCAATTTCAAATAATTTTTATTCAATTCTGTTATATTGTAAGCGTTTAATTGTATTTTGGGATCTCTTAACAATGTGACAACATAATAATGGAACGCCGCGAATAAAGCACAAATCGTAAAAAGAGCGGCATTATATTTTAAAAATCGGAAAAATTCAATTGGTTCATCGGATGAATTCATTAAACCTCTATCATTGATTACACATAGTCGATTGTAAATATATTAACTATAGCACCCACAAAAATCTGCCTGACAATAGGCAATTAATGACCCGGTTATGGCAATGTTTTTCCTCTAACCTTTTGTCCTCTCATTTGCTGCGGCTATCCTCTTTGATGTCATGAAGGATTCGCTCAAAGAAACGGCATTTTCCAGAGGACTCAGATTCGGGCTTATGCTCTTTATCATCCAGACAATCCCTGAATGGTGGTAAACTTTACCTGACCTACCCGATCGGATTTCATATCAGCTCATCCCTCAAATGCATTATCGGATTTCCTCTAATGGGTAAACTTTTCGCAACAATAGAGGAAGATCGGAAACGGCCTCAAATCTGAAGATCTCATCGATAAAAAAATTTCATTCATGGGTTACCCCAGCTCTCTTACAGGAAATGAAAATGACGAAGCAATAAGCGCCGGAATATCTTCTTCTGCTCCCCGGCAAAGAGGGTTGAAATTTATCCGCCCCCGAGATATCGCTGGAGCCATTGAACCGCTTCAGCCGCTGCCATACTCACGTATGGATCCTGGTCATAGAGCTCAATGTGGTTGTGTGTGTTTCTATCCAGATGAGCTCCTTGGGTTCGAGTGCTGCATCATACGCCTGCTGGGCGAACTCGGGGAGGAGTGCGGTATCATTTGTGCCGTGGATGAACAGGATAGGTGTCGGTGCTACGAGGGGGGCATGGACAATGGAGTTATAGAGGAAATAAGGTTCAAGAGATGACACCGTCATCTTCTCGGACCAGGTGGGGGCATCTGACCTGTGAGTGCGATCATAATAGGAGTAGGCCTCTTCGATAGGCATCACTGCCATCGGGACCTCTGCGGATATCCCCCGGGAGATTGTAGGTATATATTGCACGTTGCCTGTACGGTACTCTTCCATAACCAGCTCATTTATCTGCTCCCTGAACCTGGCGAACCCTTCTACGCCCATGAACCGCTGGAATGTCCCTCCGATACTATAGCCTCCTGCTATAGCGACCACCGCTTTTACTTTCCGGTGACGTGCAGCGGTTGAGACGGCAAATCCCCCTCCCATGCATACTCCGACTATTCCAATCCTCGCGGGATCGATATCCTGACGGGTGCACAGATAGGTAACCGCGTTTACGTAATCCTCGATGACCCGGTTAGGATCATAATGCGCCCGGGGCTCTCCTCCGCTCTCCCCGAATGAGCGGGGATCGAACGTGAGCACGGTGAACCCCGTTTCAGAGATCCGTTCGGCATAATGAGGGAGAGTCTGCTCCTTGACGCTGCTGATGGGACCGCACATGACAACGCCCGGGGTCCGATGCCCGGGCTTTGCCTTGGGGGGGCGGTAGAGATGTCCTGCGAGGGTTACTCCCGCACTCGGGAACCTGACAAGGCTCCTCCGTTGCGGGTCGGCCTTTAAGAGGTCTTTTGGGTTGGCGGGAAGGAAATAGGAGCCCTCAACCGGCTCGGCCATCGCCATCATGGTCGGCCTGATCCATCTTTGTCACACCATTCATAGGGGCACTACCACCATCGTTTTTCTTGTCCGCGAATTAAAACAATCCACACGGACGAGGTTGTTTCCGGAATGAGCATCTGATTTTCAAAGGAGATCATATCAATTAATCACCACTTAACTGAAGATTCTGACCCTTTCTTTTAAATCCCCCTGTCAGTACGTACGCATTGATGGTTCTCTGAAGCCGGTTTATTTTCCAGAGGGACGAACGTTAGGATCCGTATATAACTAATACCCCGGTTATCTGCCGGCAGGATCACAAGGGGAAGATTTCCTGGAGAGACCCTTATTTTTTTATCGATTTCTGTACCCGATAAATGATATCGGCAGGTAGTACCGACATTTTGTGTGCGGATTCTGCATGATCCATAAATTGTCTCATGATTTCGCGTTCGGTTGTTCCTGTCGCTTCGAAGGAACAATCCATTCCAACATCCTTGCACATTAACGATACCATCTGTTAAACATCTCCTTTTATACGAAACCTGTTAAGGCGGGAATTGTCCTCATCCTTGCCGGGTATAGAACAGGATATATTATAGGATCTTTCCTCAACAACAGATTTTGAAACAAATTCTGAAAACAGGGTTCTGCCTTTAAGAGAAAGAGGCCTGTATGGTGTATAATGTTTTAAAAAGAGAGATACGCCGTATCCGGCTTCTCGTTTCAGGAATGCGAACGCCATCGAGAGTTCAGGACCAGTTGGAATCGTATCTTCTTCACGGGCTGAAACGCTGGAGACCGGGTGATTTCCGGCATTGTAAGGCCGGGAGTTGTCCCTTCACCGATATTCCTGCCAGCCCCGATCTCCTGTCTTCACCGTTACGTGCGTAATGGGATCGGTAGTTCTCCTGTCGATAAAGGAAGAATACCTGCAGTAGAACCACCGTTTAACCAGTTCAACTAAGACCAGGTACCCGATCACCAGCCCGGCCAGCACGCCAAAGAACGATACCGGCGGCGGGATAAAACCAAAGATGCTGCTCATAATAGTGAACGGCAGGATGCAGGCTGCTGCAACCAGGAGAATGACGGGTATTGATATTTTTATCCGAAATCTATGGTTCATTTATACAAATGAGCGGGGATTAATTATTGAAAGTTCCCGTTTGACAAATACATAACCATTACCAGATCCCGGAAAAAAGCCGGTAACGGACCTTCTGTGCATATGCCCGGTACCCCTCCAGTTCCCGGGAAAGCATCTCCTCTTCTCCCACAATTCTTGCCATAAGAAGAACGGTCACCGCAAGGGCGGCGAAGACACCATACCATGAGCCAAGGAGCAGCGGCGCACCGAAGAACATGAGTATCGCCCCAAGGTACACGGGATGTCTCACAAACCCGTATACCCCCGTCGACACCACCTGCTGTTTCCGATCCTCCTGGATCCTGACAAGGGGCGACAGGAACGTGTTGTCAGTATATGACCGGAAGAACAGGAAAAACGATCCGGCCAGACCGGCTCCCCCCAAAAATTTCATCCAGAGGGGAAAATGGGCTGACAATCCGAACCGTTTTGCATCAAGCGGCATGATGAAGAACCATATGATGAATCCGACCAGGAGACCGTAGACAACATACCTGTCCCAGTGTTCCTGGTTTCCGGTACCGGGCTGCTTGTACCGCTCTTCGAGCAACGCAGGGTCTTTCCGGTATAAGTACAGGATTGTCGTAAAACAGAGACTCAGAAACCATATGCTGAAGATTCAGCCCTCAGGCCAGGTGAAATCATCGGAAAGGGTGAGAAGAAGTGCGGGAAATACAAGAATGTAAAGGAGTGCGAAGATGATCTTTCCCTTCATACGTAAGTGTAAAGGGGCGGGCATTATTATGTCCACCAGTCGTTACCCGGTTCTCAGCGGCGTCTTTTATGCCCCGCCTGTTTCTTCCCGTCTTTCTTCTGTTCCGGCTTCTTTTCCTTATGAACATCCTCGCTCTCAAGCTCCGCAATTACGTCAACCGGGTCATCCATGAATTTGGTCAGGCGGAGGATCTCCAGGAGCCGCTCCATGCCGATGAAATGCTCTGCCATCACCTTTGCCAGGGGCGACATGACCAGCCTGCTCCCCTGTTTTTCGACAAGCCGGTGGGAGACCAGCTCGGGGAGGACCGGTTCCATGCTGCCGACCATCATGCTGTTGATACGCTCAAGATCTGCTACCTCTCCATTACACGCGACCGCATTTGCCACGTACTCTTCCGAGCTCTTCTCAAAGTCGTGTTCCGGTGCTACTTCTTCCATTTCGCCTTTAAGCAACCGGATAGCGACCTCTTCTTCCGTGAACGGGTTCTCCCGGGAATAGGTGCCTCCCGGCTCGGCAAGGAGCACCACACGGCCAAGGTCGTGGAAGTCCGGCCTTCCTGCCCGGCCCGCCATCTGGTTGAACTCCTGCACCGAGAGCCAGTCCCTGCCCATGGCCAGCGCGTCAAAGATCACCTGGGATGCCGGGAAATCCACGCCGGCACCCAGCGCCGCGGTTGTGACCACCGCCATCAGTTTCCCTCCCAGGAATTTTGTCTCTACTTCCCGCCGTTCCTGCGACGACAGACCGGCATGGTATGCTGCAGCCCTCATACCCAGTGCATCGGCGATCGTATGGCACCGTGCCCGTGCATTGGTAAAGATGATGGTCTGTCCCCGGAATCCCTTTGATGAAGTCCGCTTGTATTCCTCGGTTGTCATCTGTTTGATGGTCGGGATCTTTTGTTTGCGCTCTAAAAAAAGGAGATACCGCTCCAGCCCCACCGGGCGTTCAGCATACCGCACAAGACTGCAGTTTAGTTTTTTTGCCAGAGTCTTTGGGGAACCGATTGTAGCTGACAGGTACAGGAACTGCGCCTGCGGGGCGAGGTATTTCAGTCGTGCGATCATACCGTCAAGACGGTGCCCCCGGTCTGCATCCTCGAGCATCTGGACTTCGTCTATCACCACGGTCGCAATGTTTGCCATCTTCTGCCCGCGGCGGATCATGGTGTCCACGCCTTCATAGGTACCGACAATGATCGGTGACTGGGGGTTCCGGTCCCCCACTTTCCTGGTCTCGGGAAGGTTAAGCCGGCTCACTCCGGTTAAAAGCCCGGTCTTTGCAATTTTCCCGTACCGCCCGGTAAACCGTTCATATTTCTGGTTTGCGAGGGCAACGAGAGGTACGAGGAAGAGCATCCGTCCCCGCCCTTCAAGATAGTTCTTGATCCCCGCCATTTCGCCAATGAAGGTCTTGCCGCTCGCCGTTGCTGCAACAACCAGCAGGTCTTTGCCGTGCAGCAGCCCCGCTTCCACGGCAAGCTGCTGGGCAGGCATGAGCTGGGATACTCCGCTTGCTTCAATAAACTGCCGCGGGAGGGGCAGTTCTTCGATCGAGGCGGTGGTCATGACCGGGTGCGGTTCAAGGCGGTCGTAGAGCGCCGCTTTCATCGTGAGTTTATCGGGCTGCAGCGTCGATAGCACCCGGTCAAGATTGCGGAAGGTAACAAGAAGATTTTCGAGGTGGGCTATCCCTTCTAAACCCAGCCTGCCGATGTGGGATACTTCACGGTGCAGCTCGCGCTTCCCGCACTCAAGACAGATATTTTCACCTTTGCCAAACGTTACGCAGTTTTCCTCGTTTAACAGGGTGAACCGCTCGTCCAGCAGGCACATACGGCAGGCGTCAACGCAACTGG
>Ga0315277_10007451_pt1 | contig 14196 bp, 17 predicted proteins | sample YL17G05_15_MG_FD_203695 | JGI IMG/M metagenome (GOLD analysis project Ga0315277, IMG submission 203695) | Sediment microbial communities from Yellowstone Lake, YNP, Wyoming, USA - YL17G05_15 | ecosystem: Environmental > Aquatic > Freshwater > Lake > Sediment | place: USA: Wyoming | collected... | reverse complement strand
TCACGACTCAGCCAATGAGCCTCACGGTGACCCAGGGCCAGACCGCCACGTTCACGGTCGTTGCCAACGGCACCACGCCTCTCAATTACCAGTGGCAAAAGAATGGCACGAACATCACCGGCGCCACGGCCGCCTCCTACGTGTTGAACAACGTGCAGCCGACCGCGGCGGGCAGCTATTCGGTGCGGGTTTCCAACAGTGTCGGGGCCACCAACAGCGAGGCCGCCACCCTGACCGTGCTGGGGCCGCCGTTCATTGTCACCCAACCCACGAGTTTGACGGTGACGCAGGGACAAGACGCCACGTTTAGTGTCAGTGCGACCGGCACGCAGCCGTTGGGCTATCAGTGGAAGAAGGCGGGTGTTGACATTCCCGGGGCCACCACCGCAACGCTGGTGGTTTCCAACGCTCAGGCTGCCGACGCAGTCGGTTATTCCGTTCTGGTGAGCAATTCCGTCGGCGCCACCAACAGCGCCACCGCCACGCTCACCGTCTTGATCCCGCCCTACATCACGACTCAGCCAATGAGCCTCACGGTGACCCAGGGCCAGACCGCCACGTTCACGGTCGTTGCCAACGGCACCACGCCTCTCAATTACCAGTGGCAAAAGAATGGCACGAACATCACCGGCGCCACCAGCACGAACTATGTCATCGCCAGCGTCCAGACCAACCATGCGGGGCTCTACACGGTTGTGGTCAGCAACGCGGCTGGCGCAGTCACCAGTGCCCCGCCGGCGGAACTGAGCATCGTTGGCCCGCCGGCGGTCGTTGTCCAACCGGTCAGCCAAACCGTGACACAAGGTGTTCAGATCGTGTTCAGCGTGACCGCCATCGGCACGCCGCCGCTCGCCTATGAGTGGCGCAAGGACGGTGTTTCGCTGGCCAATGGCGGGCGCATCAGCGGTGTGGATACAGCCAGGCTGATCCTTTCCAGCGCCCAGTCAGGAGACGAGGGCGGGTACTCCGTGTGGATTACCAACGCCATCGGCGCGACGACCAGTGCGGTGGCCACCCTCACGGTGCGCGTACCGCCGCAGATAATTCAACCCCCGGATTCGATGACCGTTACCCCTGGCTCGTTTGTCCAGTTCAGTGTCGTGGCTGGTGGCACAATGCCATTGAGCTACCAGTGGTTCAAGGATAACGTCGCACTCGCCAACGGCGGCCGCGTCGGGGGCGCAACCACGGCAATGCTCGTCATCTCCAACGCCACCTACACCGATCAAGGCAGCTACACGGTCCGGATCAGCAACCCGGTCGGCGTCACCAACTCCGCGCCAGCCAGCTTGACGGTGGTGGACCGCGCATTGCAGGTGGTCGACACCACCGTCACCAATACCCCGACTGGCGTGATTGCCTACGTGCCAGTCAGGTTGGTGAGCAGCGGCCTCGAGCAGGCCGCGACCTTCTCGTTGATGTATGACACAAACCTCGCCCTGCTCGGCGTGATCAAGGGGAGCAACGCTGCCAGTGCGAGTTTGGAGTGGACCAATCCCCAACCCGGCCAGGTTTCTGTGGCCGTGTCCAATGCCCCAGCCTCGGCCTTTGGCGCGGGTGAATTGGAGTTGGCGGTTTTCACCTTGCAAGTGCCGCCGGCTGTGACCAACGCCAGCCTCTACCTGCTGGCCTTTGGCGCGGGCACTCAACTCTTCGACACGAACGGAATGAACTTGGTCTTTGAACCGCTGGACGGCACGCTCATTGTCAACGTCGCCCAGCCGGTGAACACTAACTACAACCGGGAGACCGGCCTGTTCGAAGGACGGCTGGTAGTGTCCGCAGCCTCGATCAACAAGTCCCTGCGCATATTCATCCATGACCTAGGTATGGATTCCCACATTCCTCCGCGTCCGATCACCGTCTTTAACGCCAGCGGCACCAGCAACGGCGTGCCCTACTTGGACCTCTGCGAACAGTTGTTTGCGAGCGGTGCCCCTGTCATTGTCACCGTTCAATATCTCGCGCTGGATCGGAAGACGGTCCCCACGCCGCACTTTCAAATGGTGGAGATGCCGCCGTGCGCGCCGCTAAATCCTGTCGGCACGCGCATTGATCCGACTCACACTGCGCTCGTCAATGGCGTGTTTTACATCGAAATCCCGACCCTCGCAGGCCGCACCTATTACATCAAATACGCCCCGACTGCGGACACGCCGGATGAGAACTGGAAGACCGCCAGCCCGCCCTTCACTGGCAACGGTGGACACATGCTCTGGCAGGACAACGGTCCACCCAAGACCGACAGCCCACCTGCGAGCCAGACCAGCCGCTTCTACCGGGCCGTCTTAATCCCATGACTCCGAACCGCATTACACCCACTGCAACCCAACAGCAAATGACCATGAAGACGCATATCAACCGAAAATGGCTGGTGGTTCTCTCGGCGGTTTCGTTTGTGACGGTGCTGAGTGCTGGCGCGGCCGACAAAGGCCAGGAAAGGAACCGGTTTAGCCTGGGGCCGACGTTCCTCTTCAATGTCTCAGCGGAATTCAAGCACTTGACCTCGCCACTCGCTTATGGGTTGGATCGCAATGGTGAAAACCATGAGTACGACAATGGCTATGTGCGTCGAGACGACAGTTGGGATCCCGCGACAGGTCGAAATGTTGGCGACCAGACATGGAATTGGGGTGTCAGCGATTTCACCGCCATCTCCGGATCGACGCTAACGCTGCAAAGCGTCCGATCTCCTGCCGACGGCACCACACAGGACAAGAGCCACGACCCGCTATTCGGCTTTGAGACCAGCTACGGACGGGTGCTCACGGAGATCAAGCGCGGAAACGCATCGTGCTTGGTGGGCGTCCGCGGAGCCTTCGGAATGGCCTTCTTGGACATTCAAAACCGAACCAGTATATCTGGGATGGTCACAAGCGTGCGTGATGTGTACAACCTGCCTGCAGGCGTGACGGTCACACCGCCCTACGAAAATCCGCCAGGTGGATACCTGTTGGCCAACGACAAGCCCATCCGCACCGAAGAAAGCATCTCCGCCATCGCTAACGAGTTTGGCAAACTGGAGGGCAATCTTTACGGGTTCAAGCTGGGACCGTTCGTCGAATGGCCGTTGAGCGATTCCGTTTCCTTGCAGTTCCAAGGCGGATTCGCTGCAATGCTAGTGGATGGGAAATTCACATGGAGCGAGCAGATTAACTCGGCCGCTCCGACCTCTGGCAATGCCCGCAAAAATCAGTGGCGCTATGGCGGATTTGTGGGTGGCCAGTTGAACCTGAAATTGACCCAGCACTGGAGTTGCTTTGCCGGTGCCGGCTGGCAACACGTGGGTAACTACTCGCTCCAAGCCGACAGCAAGGCGGTGGATCTTAAGCTCGACAATGTGATCAGTGCCTTCTGCGGTGCGAGTTGTTCGTTCTGAGTCAGGCTTTGCCCGGAATAGCTGCACGCCGGCCTGCAAGTTCCCGCGTTGCGCATCCGATGATGCTGCTGGCCGAGGCTTACCGACGCAACGGTTCGTAGGCGCGGCTGGAGACAGCGTGCTTCCGGCGTCCCGCCGGAAGATCATCTTGGTTAACCGGAGCGAGGTTTGATTTGTCGGCAGGATGCCGGCAGCACGTTTGACAGAGCAATCTTTTTGCAGACAGGCGCGCACGGTTTTGTCAGATTTCCGGCCAGATTGATGCGAACGCGCAACGACATTTCGGCCAAGTTGGTTGGTGCTGGCATCATCGCCATCATCCGCGCCCAAAAGCGCGAGCAAGCGCTACCGGCGGCGGAGGCGTTGCTGGCCGGTGGAGTCAGCGTCATCGAAATCACCCTGACCACACCTGGTGCGTTCGAGGCGATCCGCGAAGCCAGCCAGGCGCTGGGCGAGCGCGCGCTCATCGGCGTGGGCACGGTACTCACGCCGTTTGATTGCCAGAAAGCGCTCGACGCCGGTGCACAATTCGTCGTCACTCCGATTTGTCGGACGGAACTAGTCGCTCTCGCGAACGCGGCTGAGAAGCCCATCATGCTCGGCGCCTACACGCCGACCGAGGCGCAGATTGCACACGAGTCCGGCGCTGATTTCATCAAAATCTTCCCTGCCGATGGCCTTGGCCCGAATTATATCAAGGCGCTGCGCGCGCCGCTCCCACACTTGCGCATCGTTCCCACGGGCGGCGTGACGCTGGAGAACATCGGGCAATGGTTTGCCGCCGGATGTTCCGCCGTGGGCGTGGGTGGCTCACTCATCCCGAAGGAAATCCTAGCGAAGAATGATTGGCCGGAGCTGACGCGATTGGCAAAACAGTACGTGGCTGCCGTTCCGACCGCGCGAACCAAATGCTGAACGCTGCATGAGCACTGCGCCCTATCGCGTCCGCCGCGCCACCGTGGATGACCTTGCAACGCTGCGGTCCATGTGGCGGGCGCTGGGTCTGGAAGCCACGGACCTCGAGAAACGATTGACCGAGTTCCAGGTTGCGGAGAGCGCAGACGGGAAAGTCGTCGGCGGGGTGGCGCTCCAAATGGCCCAGGGTCACGGTCTGGTCCACAGCGAGGTGTTTGTTGACTTTTCTATCGCGGATGATGCGCGACCGCTGCTTTGGGAGCGCTTGCAGGCGCTGGCCCGCAACCACGGTTTGTTCCGCATCTGGACGCGCGAGCAGGCGCCGTTCTGGAGCCATTGCGGACTGGTCGTCGCGACGGAGGAGGCGCTCGCCAAACTTCCCGAGCTCTGGCGTACCAAGGATTCCCGATGGTTGATGCTGCAATTGCGCGAGGAAACCGCGGCCACGATTTCCGTGGAGCGCGAGTTCGAGTTGTTCATGCAATCTGAGAAGGACCGCAGCCAGGCCGCCATCGAGCAGGCCAAAATGTTGAAGACGATCGCGACCATGGTGGCAGTGATTCTGGCGATGGCGGTAATCGGCGCGGCGCTTTATTTCCTACGGCGCAATCCTCAAGTCCTCGCCCCCTGACGCCCGCTGAAACTCGTCCGCGTGATACGAACTGCGCACCATCGGCGCGCTGGCTACGTGGGCAAATCCCATCTCGCGCGCCGTTTCACCCCACCACGCGAAGCGTTCCGGCGAAACGAACTCCACGACCGGGAGATGCCGGAGGCTCGGCTGCAAGTACTGGCCCAGCGTGAGCAGGTCACATCCAGCCTCGCGCAAGTCCTGCAACGCGGTCAACACTTCGCCTTCCGTCTCGCCCAAACCGAGCATCAAACCGGATTTCGTGAAAACCCGGCCCGCGCTCATCGCCTTCGCCTTGCGCAGCACGCTGAGCGAGCGGTCGTAGGTGGCGCGCGAGCGAACTTGCGGCGTGAGCTGTCTTACCGTTTCGAGATTGTGATTGAAGATGTGCGGGCGGGCGCCAACGACTGACGCCAGTGACGCATCGCGGTCCAGAAAATCCGGCGTCAACACCTCGATGACGATGGCCGGGCTGAGCTGCCGCACTGCCTCGACCGTTTGGCGAAAATGGCCCGCGCCGCCGTCCGGCAAATCATCGCGCGCCACGCCGGTAATGACGACATGACGGAGGCGCATCCGCCGTGTGGCCTCGGCGACACGCTTCGGTTCGTCGGGATCAAGCGGAAATGGCTTGGCAGTCGTCACGGCGCAAAAGCCGCAAGCGCGCGTGCAGCGGTCGCCGCCGATCATGAACGTGGCTGTGCCCTTGCTCCAACATTCCCAATGGTTCGGACATTGCGCGCTTTCGCAAACCGTGTGGAGCTTGAGTTCGTCGAGCAAGGCGCGGGTGCGGCCGAAAGTGTCGGAAGTCGGCAGTTGGCGACGCAGCCATTCGGGCAGACGCGGTCGGGATGCGGCATCAGTTGGCAGCGTGGCGGTTGTCATTGCTCAAACTGCTTCCAAAAGGCCACCAGCTCTTCCGGACCGAAGTCCGCCAGAACCTTGCCATCCACTTCAATCGTCGGCACGAGGTCCTGCCCGGAAAGCCGCCGCATCTCGGCGAAAGCAGCAGGGTTGGCGATCACGTCCACGGTTTCGCATCGAATGCCGCGGGCATCGAGCCAGCTCATGGCACGATGACACCAGGGGCAATAGGGCTTGATGAACAGGCGGATGCGTTCTGGTTTCACGGGGCAAACAATGGTGCTGCGGGCGTGGCGTTGCAACTTGCCGACCCGGGCGGTCCTTGCATCAGGCAACCGAGATTTGCGCTGCGTACTGGGCCGGCGTCAGCAGCGCGTCCAGTTCCGCCGGGTTCGCAAGTTTGACTTTGAAGAACCAGCCGCCGCCAAACGGTTCGCGGTTCACAAGTGCCGGATCGTCCACGGCGGCCTTGTTCGCCTCGACAACGTCGCCGCTGACGGGCGCGTAGACGTCGCTGGCGGTTTTCACCGACTCCACGACCGCACACGCGTCGCCGGCCTTCACCTTGCGCCCCACTTGAGGCAGTTCGACGAAGACGATGTCCGTCAACTCGTGCTGAGCATGATCGGTGATGCCAATCGTGGCCAGGTCGCCGGTGACGCGCACCCACTCGTGCGACTTGGCGTATTTCAAATCCGTTGGAACATTTGCCATGGCGTTATTCAGTCAGGGAGCGGCTTCGTGGTCAAACTGGTTTTCGATAGATGGGCTTGGCGACAACCACAGCCGGCGATTGCTTGCCGCGGATTTCGATCCCAATCTCCGTGCCTGGCTTCGCCAACTCCGGCGGCAGGTAACCCATGCCAATTCCCATCACCAGCGACGGGCTTTGCGTGCCGCTGGTCACGATACCCATTGGGTGCGCGTCGCTGCCGCTGCTCCAAATCGGGTAATGCGGGCGTGGCGGCGCAGATCGCCCGGTCATCTTGAACGCGACGAGTCTCTTGCGAACGCCCTTCGCCTTCTGTTCCGCCAAGACGCTGCGACCGATGAACTCGCCCTTGTCCAACGCCACGAAGAATCCCAAGCCCGCCTCGATGGGAGTCGCAGTTTCGTCCAACTCGTGGCCGTAAAGCGGATAGCAAACCTCCGTCCGCAGTGTGTCGCGGGCACCGAGACCGCAGGGCTTGATGCCGGAAGATTGCCCTCGGTCGAGCAGGTGCTGCCAAACTTGGGTGATGGTGTCCCCGCGCCCGACGATTTCGAAGCCGTCTTCGCCCGTGTAGCCCGTGCGCGAGACCAACACGTTTGCGCCGGCGAACCGGAAGCCGGCGATTTGGTTCTTCTTCAAGTCCGTGACTTTTGCCACACGCGCGGCCATGTCGGAAGGCCCGGCGATGCACTGGTCAATGAACGCCGCGACGCGCGGGCCTTGAACCGCAACCGCGTCGTAATTGTGCGAAGCGTCGCTGACCTTCAGTTCACTCCTGCCCGGAAAACGCGCCGCCTGCTCGTGCAGCCACGCCACGTCCGCCGCGACGCGCGAGGCGTTCACCACGAGCAGGAACACGTCGCCGGACAGCCGATAGGCGTAAAGGTCGTCAATCGTCCCACTGCGCTCGTTGCAGAGCAGCGTGTATTGTCCCCAACCGGGCTCGAGTTTCCGGGTGTTGTTGGTCAGGACGAAGTCCAGGAACTCGACCGCCGCCGCGCCGCTTACGGTGATTTCGCCCATGTGCGAGATGTCGAAAACGCCTGCGGCGTTCCGGACCGCGAGATGTTCCTCGACGATGCTGGTGTATTGCACGGGCATCTCCCAGCCGCCGAAGTCAATCAGGCGGGCGCTCAGCTGGCGGTGTGCCTCAAAAAGCCCGGTGCGTTTCAACATGACGATGAAGCCGGTTCCCCAACCGGCAGTGGGGCGCTGGATGCTACGGGGCCATCCAGTCGCGCGAGGAATTCCTGTGCCAGGAGTTCATACGCCGCCGCGCCGTTGCTGAATTTGTCGTAGTGGATGATGGGCTTCCCGAAACTGGGCGCTTCCGCCAACCGGGTGGCTCGCGGCACGACGGTTTCAAAAACCAGTTCGCCAAAGTAGTCGCGCACTTCGCTGACGACCTGGTTCGATAGCTTTGTCCGCGCGTCGAACATCGTCATCACGACGCCGAGGATCGCCAGCGAAGGATTCGTGCCGGTGTCGCGCACTTGGGCAAGGATGCGGTTCATCATCGAAATGCCTTCGAGCGCGTAATATTCGCATTGCAGCGGCACGAGGACCCCGTCGCACGCGGCAAAGGCGTTGAGCGTGAGAATCCCCAGCGATGGCGGGCAATCCACGAACACAACATCAAACCGCTCGCCCGCAAGCACCGGCACCAGCGCGAGCTTGAGACGCAAGAGATGATTCTCCGACCGGGCTAGTTCGATATCCGCGCCGCACAGATCCACTTCGCTGGGGACCGCCTCCAAGCGCTCGAACGCAGTCGGCTTTACCTTGTCGAGCAATAAGCCATCGCCCAGCAATGGCCCATAGGCGCTGCCGCCCTCCAGTTTGTCGAGGCCCACCCCGCTCGTCGCGTTCGCCTGCGGATCGAGATCGAGCAGCAACACCCGCCGGCCCAGCGCGGCCACGCAGGCGGCGAGGTTGACAGCCGTCGTGGTCTTGCCGACGCCGCCCTTCTGGTTGGCGACCGCGATGACTTTGGTTGGCACGCCGCAGGTGTAGCGAAAGCCGCCCGACGATTCAAGGTTCCCTGCGCGCACTTTCGCTGGATTTTTCCCCAATCGCGCGCATCATGTCGCCAGATATGAAATTGATTGTCTCGACGCACAACCTGAAGATCACCCAGGCCATTGAGGACCACGTGGTGGGCAAGCTGGAGAAGCTCGCTCACCTGGAGCCCCGGGCAGTGGACGCGCGCGTCACGCTCGAACACGACCACCGGCGCATTCCGGAGAAACAGTTTAGTTGCTCCATTCGCGTTGGTGTCCGCGGGCCGGACCTCTTCGCCGAGGATCGGGAGAGTGATTTGTATTCCGCCATTGACCTCGTAACAAAGAAGATTGAACAACAGGTGCGCAAGCGGCACAGCAAATACAAGGCGCGCAAACACACCCAGGCCGCTCGCAGCAAACGCAAACGCCAGGAATCCGCGTCCTGAGTCTCCGCCGGCGCTGCTTCCCAGCTTGCCCGGACACGGCTCATGTCGTGGGCGACCGCTGCCATGGTCCTGCGCGCACGCATTCTCCTGCCAGTAAGCGGACCGCCCATCGAAGACGGTGCGGTGATCGTGTCCGGCAAATGCATTGCCGCTGTGGGCCCCTGGCGAGACCTCGCGCGGCACCGCGGACGGAAAGCTGTGGACCTCGGCGAAGTCCTGTTGCTGCCGGGCTTGGTCAACGCCCATTGCCATCTGGACTACACGGACATGGCTGGACTGCTGCCGCCGCAGCGCAGTTTCACTGACTGGATCAAACTCATCACGAGCCTGAAGGCAGAATGGACGCCGACCGATTTTCGGCGCTCGTGGGTTCGCGGCGCCGCCATGATGCTGCGGTCGGGCACGACCACTGTGGGCGACATCGAAGCCGTGCCCGATTTGCTTCCGGATGTCTGGCATGCCACGCCGCTGCGCGTGCTGTCCTTCCTCGAAATGACCGGCATCCGCGCCCGCCGGGCACCGGAAGCGGTTTTGCGTGAGGCGGCTGGCAAGATTCATTCTCTGCCGCGAGGGCGCTGCCACGCCGGGCTTTCGCCGCACGCCCCCTACTCCACGTTGCCGGAACTTCTGCAGCGAACCGCGGTGCTGGCCCGCAAACACCACTGGCGCGTGACGACGCACGTTGGTGAATCGCGACAGGAGTACGAGATGTTCCGGCATGGACGGGGCGAGATGTTTCGCTGGTTGCGGCGCAACGAACGCGACATGAGCGACTGCGGCCTCGGCTCGCCCGTGCAACACCTGCACCGCACCGGTTTGCTCGGCGAGCACCTCCTGGCCGTCCACGCCAACCACCTGGCGCGGGGGGACGCCGAGTTGCTCGCTCAACACGGCGTGAGCGTGGCGCACTGTCCGCGCAGTCATCGCTATTTCGACCATCGCCGCTTTCTGCTGCGCCGCCTCCTGCGCGCCGGCGTGAACGTCTGTCTCGGTACGGATAGCCTCGCCACCGTCCGCAAAATGCCGCGACAGACCGTGGAGCTCAGCCTGTTCGACGAGATGCAGGAACTGGCCTACCGCGAACCGTGGCTGAGCGCCAAGCACATTGTGAGCATGGTGACCGTCAATGGTGCGCGCGCGCTGGGGCTTGGCGGCCAAACAGGCGAACTCGCGCCGGGCGCGTTTGCCGACCTGGCGATGCTGCCTTACGCCGGCACGCTCGCAGAGGTGTGGGAAGCCGTCGTGCAGCATCGCGGCCCGGTGGCGGCCAGCATGGTTGACGGGGAGTGGGCCTGGCGGTCCTAGCACCGCGATTCTGCCAGCAGAATCCCTTCGATCTCCGTGTAGGTCGCGACGACGTGCGTCGCATTCGCGAGTTCCTCCGCCGGATGCGTGTTCGTGATGGCGATGACCCGCATGTTCGCGGCCAAAGCCGCGGCAACACCGGGCTTTGAATCTTCGATCACCCAGCAGTCCGCCGGCTCAACTCCCAGCAGCCTGGCCGCTTTGAGAAAGATGTCGGGCGCCGGCTTGCCGTGAGTGATCTCCGTCGCGCTGACCGTGGCGGAGAAAAACTGACGGAGATTCTGCAGCTCCAAGACTTCGTCCACGATGAGGCGCTCCGAACCGGAAGCCAGCGCCAGTGGAAACCTCGCCGCCAACCGCTCCACCAGTTCCACCAATCCGGCGAACAGCGGTTGCTCACGCCGCAGGATTTCCGCCACGCGCTGGCGCTTCATCGCCAGCAACTCCGGCAACGAATGCGGCGGGTTGTGCTTGTGGATGAAATCCACCCACAGCACGTGGTCCGACCGCCCCAGGTAATCGGCAAAGCGCAGGCCGTGCTTGTCCGCGTATCCCAGCTCGGCGACGGTTGCCAGAAAGGCCCGCTCGTGCCGTGGCTCGCTATCCACGATCACGCCGTCCATGTCGAAGATGACTGCTTTGAGTGCGTTGTTGCCCATGACCCCTAAAGCCTCGTGGTACCCAGTTTCAGAACGCGCTCGAACTGCACTTTCGTCACCGGCGTGACGGAAAGCCGGGAGTTCCGGACGAGCGCCATTTCCTTCAACACCGCGTAGGCTTTGATGGTGGCCAACACCACTGGAGTAGTCAGCGCTTTGACCGGTTTCAAATCCACGGCCGACCAATCGCCTGCCTCAGCCGTCGGGTCGGCATACGCTTCCTTTGCGACGCGAGCCACGCCGACGATTTCCTTCGCCTCGCCGCTGTGGTAGAACAGCACGAAGTCGCCGCGGCCCATCCCACGCAGGTTGTTTCGCGCCTGGAAGTTCCGAACGCCGGTCCACGCCGTGGCGCCGTCCTTGATCAACGTGGCCCACGCGTAGGCTTCCGGTTCCGTTTTCACCAGCCAGAAATTCATGCCGGGATTCTGACGCGCGGTCGCAGAATAGTCAGCGAAAGAATTTACGATGCGGGATTTGCACGTTAGGATGCGCACATGGATTTGGCGGCGAACATTCAAGAGGTTCAGGAAAGAATTCGCGCGGCGTGCGGGCGGGTGGGACGCGACCCCGCCTCGGTCGCCTTGCTCGCCGTCGCCAAGACGCAGCCGGCGGAGATGGTGCAGGCGGCGGCGGCGTGCGGTTTGACGTTGTTCGGCGAAAACAAGGTGCAGGAGGCGAAAGCGAAGATCCCGCTCTGCCCATCGCGTCTGCGCTGGCACATGGTCGGGCATTTGCAGTCGAACAAGGCGCGTGAGGCGGTGGAACTGTTCGAGATGATCCAGAGTGTGGACAGCCTGCGGCTGGCGGAGGAAATCAACAAACGCGCCGAGCAGGCCGCGAAGCGGATGCCGGTGTTGCTGGAAGTGAACCTGGCCGGCGAAGCAAGCAAGTTCGGCTACGCCCCGGAACGACTGCTGGCCGAACTGAAGGACCTCAATGCCCTGCCCCGGCTGGAAATCCACGGCTTGATGACGGTGCCGCCGTGGTTGCCGGTGGCGGAGAATGTGCGTCCGCATTTCCGCCGGCTGCGCGAGTTGAGGGAACGCGCGGAGGCGGTGCTCGGCGCTCCGTTGCCCGTGTTGAGCATGGGTATGACGGGCGACTTTGAGGTGGCTATCGAAGAGGGCGCGACGCTGGTGCGGATCGGGACGGCGATTTTCGGGGAACGGTCCCATGCGAAATCCGCGCCGGTGGCGGCTTGAAATCCGCGCATTTGGTTTTAACCTCCCGGCGTGACGCCCAACGATTTCAAACGCGAGATTGCCGAAGCGGTGCGAGTTTACGACCGCCACATCGTCAGCCTCGAAAAGCCCACGGAGGACTTTCATCAGATCCTCCTGTCGCTGGTCGTGAAAGCCATCAAGGCTTACACGGAGCGCGGGCCGAACCTGCGCCACGGCATTGCGCTGGACAAGCACGTGACTGTCATCCTGAGCCAGTCCGATTCCGCCCGCCCGATGTGCGGCATCTATTTCAACCTCCACTCGCCCTACCAGAAGAAGTCGCTGCCCAAGACCGTGAAGCCCATCGAAGAAACGAACGATGACGTGGAGGTGTAACGGCGAATCCGTCGGGAAAGCCGAAGGGCCGAAACTCTGCCGCCGGTGGGATTTCAGCGGTCCTTGACCTGGTCGCCCACTTGCGCTTCACCGGCGGTGATGTCGGCCACGACGTTTTCGTCGCGCTGCAATGCGTTCACCTTCAGTTCACCCACCTTCACCCTATCCCGGAACACGTGCAATACCTGGCCTGCGACAGCCACACGACCGGAGGGAAAGTTGAGCACAACGTAACGGGAGGCGGGATTCACGAAAGCGACTTTGCCAAGGAGTGTGGAGTCCCGAGTGACAATCAGTGCGGGCTTGGCCGTAACACCGGTTGACTTGGCCCCTGCGCAACCCACGACGGAAATCGCCACTGCGCACACCATCGTCAGCAACAGAATTCGCATGGCAGAAGTGAAAGGGTCCTGGCTGGCCGCGTCAATTCACTTCTCCGTGAGGACGGTGTCGTCGTGCTCGTACGCCGGCGCGCAGCAACAGAGGAGGCGAAGCTCGCGAACGCCGGTGTTCCAAAGTTTGTGCCTCTGGCCCGGTGGGATGGCGATGGCATCGCCGGGTCTTACGTCGCGTTCTTCGTCCTCAATACGCACCCGGCCCGTGCCGTGTGTGATGAAATAGACTTCCTCCGTTCGCGCGTGGTAATGCTCCTGCGTGGCGGCGCCGCGAGGGAGACGGGCTTCGGCCAGACTTTGGTTACGAATCGCGGAGTTGCGGTGCGCGAGCAGTTCGCGGATTTCCGAACCGTCCTTCGTGATGAAGGCGGGAACGTCGTCGAGGTTCTTCACGTCCATGGAATGATCTCCTATTCCGGCGGGGGTTGGGCTGGTGCCGAAACCGCGCGCCACGGCGTCTGACCGACAATCACGCCGCCGACGATGAGCAGCATCGCCAGGCCAAACGTATGGGTGAGCGGTTCGCCGAGCCAGACATGCGCCCACGCCATCGTGCTCAACGGAATGAGGTTGTTGAACAGCAGAACCTGGCTCGTGGGCCAGTGGCGCAGGGCGTTGGTCCACAGCGCAAAGGCAATCACGCCGCCGGCAATGATGCAGTAACCCTGCACTCCAAGAACATCCGCGCGCAGGCCAACAGTTCGTTGTCTCATCTCCCACGCGGCGAGCGGTGCCAGCCAGAGGGCGGCGCGCCACATGGCTTGGGCAGTGATCTCCGCGCCGTTCAGGTGTCGGCCCAGGAGCCGGCATTGACGGCTGTAGTTTGTCCATAGGAAGCTCGCGAGCACTCCGAGCGCTTCGCCCGGCCAGCTTGCGGTCGAGCCTTTGAGGGCGGGCCAGAACAAGACGCCCACGCCCGCCAGCGCCACCAGCGCTGCTGCATATTTGAAAAGCGTTTCCAAAGGTGAAGCCGCATCCCGCTCCCATACCAGCGCCCACAGCGGCGATGCACCCAGGATCAACGCCACGTGCGAGGCCGAGGTGAACCGGAGCGCCCAATACTGCAAATTGCGCGGCGGCGGCTGCCAGGGTCCGAGCCACGCCGTCCAACGCAAGACTGCCAGCAGCACCAGGCCGGCGCACAAGAAGCGTGTGGCGCCGACGAACACCGGCGGCCAGAACCCGACGAGGAACTTCACGCCCGCGTTGTTTCCACCCCAAAGGAACACCGCGAACACGAGGCTCGCCGCCAGCCAGCCGTTGGATTTCAACCTAGACACGCGGCCAGTTCAGCAGCAAACCGCAGCCCGGCCAACGCAATTTTG
>Ga0315277_10007450_pt1 | contig 14197 bp, 20 predicted proteins | sample YL17G05_15_MG_FD_203695 | JGI IMG/M metagenome (GOLD analysis project Ga0315277, IMG submission 203695) | Sediment microbial communities from Yellowstone Lake, YNP, Wyoming, USA - YL17G05_15 | ecosystem: Environmental > Aquatic > Freshwater > Lake > Sediment | place: USA: Wyoming | collected... | reverse complement strand
ATGCCGACTTCGGCGCATTGCGGGAAAAATGAAACAATTAAGACTCAGATGCGCCCGGGCGATCCACTTGTAAGCCACCGTAAAATCAGTCAGTTAAAGGAAACACAACCGACGTTTGACGCCGTAGCCCAGGGATGTGTGGTGCTTGATCCCGACCGGCAGGTGCAGGAAACGGTGCGCTTGTTTTTTCAGACCTTCGCCCGCACCGGCGCGCTCAGCGCCACAGTCAAGCACTTCCGGCTGCAGGCATTGCTTTTCCCGAAGCGGGCAGCCGCGGGCCCTCACAAGGGTCAACTGGTTTGGGTGCCCCTGTCGCTGGCCAGGGGCTCTACCATTCTCCACAATCCCTTCTATGCCGGCGCATACGCCTATGGACGCGGGCGTCATCGCAAGCAGCCCGACGGCCGAGTTCGCCAGGAACATCTACCCCAGGATCAGTGGCTGGTGCTGATTCGGGACGCCCATCCCGGATATATTTCCTGGCAGGAGTTTGAGGGCAACCTGGAGCGGCTGCGCGCATCCGCCAAGGCCGTCGGCTTCGAACGCGCCGCGGGCCCGCCGCGGGAAGGGCCCGCGCTGTTGCAGGGGCGCGTGGTCTGCGGTCTTTGCGGCTGCCGCATGCACGTTCACTATGATATCCGCCGCAAGGGTGTCATGATGACCAACTATGTATGCGTCGGGCACACCGAACAATTCCGGGATCCGTGGTGCCAAAGCATTCTCGGAAATGGAATCGATGCCGCGGTTGGCAAACTGCTCGTCGAAGCAGTCACGCCCATGGCTCTCGAACTCGCCCTGGCCGTGCAACAGGAGATTGCCGCCCGATTGGAGGAGGCCGATCGGCTGCGCCACCTCCAGGTCGAGCGCGCCCAGTATGAAGCCGAACTTGCCCGTCACCGCTACATGCAAGTGGATCCCGCCAACCGGCTGGTCGCCGATGCGCTCGAGGCCGACTGGAATGCCAGGCTGCGCGCCCTTGCCGAAGCCCGGGAGGAATATCAGCGCCGCCGCGCCGCCGATGCTCTCGTGGTCGACGACGCAGAGCGGCAGCGCATCCTGGCTCTCGCCACGGATTTTCCGGCCATTTGGAACGATCCCAGTACGCCCCAGCGCGAGCGCAAGCGCATGCTCGGGCTCCTCATCGAAGACGTGACTTTGATCAAACAGCGCGAGATTACCGCTGCGGTGCGCTTTCGCGGCGGCGCCACTACGACGTTGACCTTGCCGCGCCCCCTGACGGCTCAGCAACTGCGCGCTACTCATGAACCCGTGCGCCGGGAGATCGATGCTCTCCTGGACGAGTACACCGATGCCCAGGTCGCTCGCATTCTCAACGAGCAGGAAATGCGCACCGGCGCCGGCGACTCTTTCGATACCGTCAGCATCAAATGGGTCCGTTATTCGGCCAAGATCAAGAGCCTGAAGGAACGGCTGCTCGACGCTGGATGGCTGAAGGTCAAACAGGTATCGGCCAGGCTCGGACTCAGCCGTACCTCCATCTGCAAGCTTCGGCTCCAGGGAAAATTGCAAGGCCGTATTTGCAATGACCACGGCCAATGGCTATATTGGTTGCCGGAGCTGGCGCCCAACGGTCTGGCCAACGAATCAACCTGTGTCAGTTCAACTGCAGGAGATGCAGTATGAAAACCGATCCTTTTCGGCAGATGTTTTGGTTTGCGAGCGCTGTGGCGGACGCATGAGAGTCCTGTGCGCCGTGCATCCACCCGATGCCATCCGGAAGATCCTCGACTGCCTCGGCCTCCCTTCCCGGCCTCCTCCGATCGCCCAGGCATTGCCGGATATCGACGATTCCTACGTTTCTTAGGCTGGGCTTTTTCGGCCTCCCTCTGATAGCCGGGCTTTTTGGCTACTGTATCCGGCCGCAGGGGCCGAAGTGTGCAAAAATCAGTATTGCTGGATGTGCTTTGGACGTAAAATCAAAAGCGTGGCGGGATTTGGGGGCGAATCCGCCCGGCTGGTTTACATAACGTCCCGTTATCGGAAGCTGGCCCCCTCCCAGCGGGGCATTCCTGGGGGGTGCCGCCCGCAACCAGGCAGCTTATTTCGCCTATGCGTCAGTTTCGATTGTTGGATATTCGGGCGGCATGATCGACCAGCGGGTCGTTGTCCAAGAAGGTATCGTCGCTGTTTTTGACAACAATCTCAGGCAGGCGTCCATTGGGATCGTGAGACCTGATTCTAAAGCCGGTTCTATCGGGCAGGATTTCTTTAAGATCCATGATACTGTCCCTGAATGTTTTCTCGATGGTGGCCGGGCGCAGTGCCTGAAATCACGCCTCGATCTTGCGCTGAATTTCGGGGCTTGGCCGGTGTTTCATGTGCAAGCTCATTAGAACCTGCGCGCAATCAGAATTCAACGGAAAACCTGGTTTAGCACATTGGCAACATGCACACCGGCACGGGCCAGTTGCTGCCGCAGAACCGGGAGGGCGAACTGATAGCACTCATCCCCCAGCTCTGTGCCGGGCTTCAGAAAATCCTGTGCGCCCGGCTGACGGTATAGCAGCTTCCCCGCCTCCAGGCTGTCAGTGGCCCAATCGGTCAGCGATCCCCGCGACCACTCGATCGATTTTTCTTTGGTCGCCAGAGCATTCAGCTCCTGAGCCCACTGCGCTTCATCCTGGCTGTAGCGGTCGATTATTGGCTGTCCAGCAGCCGGTTCAGGTTGGTGCCGACATCGAAGAATCAAAGCTGAAGGTCGTTGCCGCCCCGGTCGCCGTTATCACCGACATGGACCGGCTGACGAAGATCCTGGATGTAGTGGACCAGGAATTTCAGGGCCTGCTGCTTTTCCTTCCTGGCTGCGTTCGGGTTCAGCAGCACCCGCCTGAAATATTCGATCTTGCTGACCACGAAGCCCATGGGCTGACAGAATCTGGCATCATAGCGGGATTCGGTTATCGGCACGTTCACGTAATGCCAGGGTCCGGCGTCATGGACCTCGCGCTGCCTGTCTGCCCAGATGGAGATGTCGGCCAGATCCTCACCCGGTTCCACCAGATCGTGGATCGCAGCAACCGCAGCAGGAGTCAGGCGGGATTCGGCCAGCATCGCAGAGGCACGGTGGCCCAGTCGGCCCCAGGACCAAAGCGTTCCTGGCACAAACAGGACGGTCATTGCGGCGATTGCAGCGAGGGATAGGCGACGGGCCTTCATATGGAATCCTCGAATCAGCAAGATAGGATGATTGATGGGAGCGGGCAAGCTGAATCTGGCCGGTGGCGGTTCAGATCGGCAGGTGCTAAAGCCGGTTATTACGAAACATCATGGTTGCACGGCCGTTGCTGCTCCCTGGGAGCCTTGGGCAGGGCTGACACCCCGCAGCCCTGCCCCACAAGCCTGTGCCTGAACTTGCGCCGACAGCCACAACGGCTGCTGAGAAGGTTCAGAATTTTCCCCGATGGCCACCCGACGCCGTTCTTTAAATACAAGCAACAGTGGGTGCTGATTTGAGCCGCGAGATCTCGTTAACGTCTATACATAGATGATCCCCGATTGCGGGCTTTCTTAGAGACGAGCCGATAAGATCAGAGAGATATATTATCACTCCCAGTACAGAGTTCTTATATGATTAAAATTGATGGCATCAAACCCTGCACCCAATATTCTCTGATAAAGTGAAAAATCATCAGTAAGCACAAGATGTTGCTCGCGAGCAAGAATTGTAATAGCAGCGTCAGTAAGTCCCAATTTCGGAAACGCTACCTCACTGGCTGCCTTACAGCTTTCAATATAGAATTCAGTAAAAACTGTCAATTGATTAGAGAAATTACTAAAACACTCAACCCTATCTTTACCTTTGAGTTGACCCGCGAGATTGCTTACTTCGGTAAGAATGTTTGGGGTAGTCAAAGTGGATTTAAATCTTGCTATAAAGTTTGTGAGCGTAACGTAGTCTTCTGGTACATAGGTGCTCAAACGCTTAAACTTGCCGATAAGCTTGGGCTTGAATCCGCCCACGAACAGTAACAGTAGCAGATTAGTATCAATTAAAATGCCGCCTGCGCGGTATTTGTCAACTAACTCTAAAATGTAATCTCTCACGAGGTACGAATCTTCATTGAGGTGACTTCGGCATCCTCCTGATCTACCTTAAAAACCTTGATACATCTTGAGGTTTTCATGCCTACAGTGAGGCTCATGCTCAAAGAAATGTTCCAATAAGTTCCGGTTTTGTCTACTTCCTCCACCATAATATCTCTGGCATTTGGAAGTAGCACATTAAGAAAGTCTGTCGCTGCTTGGACGGCATCTTTAACATTGATCAAATTCCACCTCCTTGATGACGCCCTTCGTGTCCGCGAGGGCTTCTGCTGCAATGGATTACTACCTTATATCATTAGTTTGGCTTGCGATGCAATAGCATTGCAGCGTTGATGGGCACTCCCAAATCGGGGATGAAAATCGTTGGGGGTAAGGTGTACCCCATTGTCTAGACAGAAAATCAACTTTCTTAAGGTGCTCTCGCTACCTGGTGTTTTTGTCTTTACATTAGAAAAAGAAAGACCAGTAGGGCCTGTGGAAAATGTGGAAAAGTCTCGCTGCTTTTTGCGAGACTTTTCCAAGTCTCTGTGGGAATCCGCGCTTTTTGCGGATTTCCACAGAGACGGCATTTTCCATAGGCCATAGGTTTTTGCTTTTGAAATTCGCGTGTTCAATTTTTCCAATTTCGCACTTCCGGCGTGTGTGGCCGGTGAAGGATCAAAAGAATCGCGTTTATCTGGCCGTAGACGGGCGATCTGGCTCCTGTCCATATCTGGACATCCCCCCTTTTCCGGCCCTATCAGGCTCTGGTGAAAACAGAGAGAGGCGTTCGATACCCCAGGGATTGATGGAGCCGTTCGCAGTTGTAGAAGCTGAAATATGCGGCAAGACTCGCGATTGCCATTGGGACGCTCTGATAATCCTTGAGGTAAACCTCCTCGTACTTGACCGTGCGCCACAGCCGCTCGACGAAGATGTTGTCGAAAACCCTGCCCCTGCCATCCATGCTGATCCGGATCCCTGCGGTTTCGAGCTTTCGCGTAAAATCCTCGCTCGTAAACTGTGCGCCCTGGTCGCTGTTGAAAATCTCCGGCTTCCCCTGGCGCAGCGCCAAGTCGAGCGCAGATAGGCAAAACGACGTGTCCGTGGTAATCGAGACTTCCCAGGCCAGAACGTAGCGGCTGAACCAGTCCATGATGGCCACCAGAAACGCAAACCCATGTCGGAGACGGATGTACGTGATGTCCGTGCCCCAAATCTGATTCGGTCGCCGGATTGCCAGCCCACGGAGCAGGTACGGATAGATTTTGTGCTCCGGGCCACCCTGGCTCAGGCGCGGTTTCGGATAAATAGCGTGCAAGCCCATCCGCCGCTGCAATCGTGCCACCCGCTTGTGGTTGACTTGGTGCCCGGCAGCTCGCAACCATGCCGTCATGCGCCGAATCCCGTAGTACGGCGTGCGCGTGTACTGCTCGTCCAGCAGACGCATCAACCGAAGGTTTTCCTCGGCTTCGCCGGCCGCACAGTAGTAGTAGCTGGAGCGTGCCAGGTCGGCCAGGTCGCATTGTCGCGCTATGCTGAGATCGCAGTTGGCTGAATCGATCCATCGCCGACGGTCCTCAATGGAGCAAACCAGATTTTTTTTTGAGCCAGTCGAGTTCCACTTTCAACTGGCCGATCTCCTGATAAAGACGGTCGTGCAGCTCCTCGTCCGCCAACTGGCTCCGCGCCCGGCCGTTCGAAAAGATCTCCGGCAGTTGATCGAGCGCCTGTTTTTTCCACTGGATGACCTGATGCGGATGGATGCCATAGGCCGATGCAATTTCCTTTATCGTCCGCTGAGCCTTGATCGCTTCCACCGCTACCTTTGCCTTAAGTGTTCCATCATACCGCTTCCGCTCTCTTTTCATCGCTCTCTCCCCCGAGGCGGTAGCGATTTTACACCTTAATCACCTGTCCAGTTTTTGGGGTACACTATAGGGCAACGCTAGAGGCGGCTCGTTTGTTATGCGTTCTAATTCTAATGAGCTCGATTGAATGCCGATTCAACCAAATTCTTTGGTAATGCATCGAGGAACCTGGACCGTTGGAGCCTATGTGGCCCGCCTGCCCCGTGTACCTGCTGATAGCTCACTGCGCCTGAACGGCTCCGAACATGGAATATATGCAGATCGGCTTTTGACCGAGTGATGGATACAAAGAACAGCCTGGCTTGCTCTGCTAGGAGATCAACATCGTCGGCGTCACGAGGAATCGCTCCCTCCTCGGCACCCACGATACACACTACCTCAGCCTCAAGGCCCTTTGCTCCCTGGAAGGTCATCACCCGAACGCTGGGGACCTGGCCGGAACTTCCTTGGTCCAATCTGCTCACCCAATTCTGGACCTCCTCTGCCAAGTCATTAACCGACCGCCATGGCCGAAGTCGCTCGGCAATGTTCAACAACGCGGTGGGCACTTTCCCTGTTCCCATTGTCGCTTCCAGGGCCTTGGATCCCTCGTTAAGATAGTCCAAGACAGGATCGGCACTCTGGACATTCTTCAATGCCTGCCAAAGCGACTGGCCCTTGTCGATGACCGCGTTCCATAGAAAACTTACAGCAGCGAAACTATTCTCTCGCGCTTTCAGCTTCTCAGGCTTTCTTACACGGCTCGAAGGAACGGGTGAGCTTTCGGCTGCGAGCATACTCTCAATGCAGTCCCGAAACGCCAGGCTGTCTTGTTGATTGTAGAACCAGGAAACAAAACGTTCAACCACAGGCAGGCCCTCACCCGGCAGGGGGTCAGGAGCAATGAAGGATACCCGAGCTCGACGAAGACGCTCACAAATCAGCATTGTGTAGTTTCTGTTAGGGACGAGGATCAGAACGTCCTTGGAGGGAAGAGCCTTACAAACAATGGCTCCGATCGTCGCCGCCTCCCTCTTGTCGCTTGGTTCGTTGTGGACTGTAATTGGACTCCCATCTCCCCGGTCAAAGGTGAATCTTCCCTTATCCCGACGGTCCCTGTCGTATTGCTTGACGACAGAAAGACCGCACTCCAAGACACTTCTCGGGCAACGGAAAGATCGTCGCAATGTGGCGACCTTCGAATTTGTTCCGAATTGCTTTTCGAACCGCCTGATAAACTCCGGCGATCCCCCTCGCCAGGAATAGATACTCTGGTCGTCGTCGCCTACTACAAACAATCCCTCTTCTTGGCCTCGGCTGAGCATCTTTATCAGATCATACTGGCCAGCATTGATGTCCTGGTATTCGTCAACCAGCAGGTGACGGGTTCGTTCCCGCCAGGTTTTTCCAACCATGGGATTTTCTCGCAGGATGCGGCAGGCCAGCAGTATCTGATCGTCATAATCGATTGCACCGCACGCCCGTAAAATGGCCTCATAGGTCACGCATATCTCGCACTTCCTGGAGCTTTCTCGCCGACATCGTCCGTACTGCCTGCACAGCTTTGTCTCATCAGCATCTTTCCGCTGATGACCAGCCACCTGTGCCGCATCGCTCATCAGGAGCAGTTTAGTCCTGTCTGCCTGCACAACAGTTGGTGGGGCCACCAGGTTCATCAAAGCCAGATTGTCATGGATGATGCGATTTCCCAAGCTATGCATCGTGCAGATCAGGTCTGGCTGGAGGTCGGGGCTAATGTAAAGCTCGGGCTTGCGGGGGTCCGATATTCTGGTGCGCATGTTGGCGGCAGCAGCGGTTGTGAATGTGATCACTGTAATCACGCTGGGCTCAACCTTACGTACCTCGATAAGAAACTTGATCCGTTTCGCCAATTGCTGAGTTTTTCCTGTCCCCGGTCCCGCCAGCAACAGTGCTGGTCCGTCGAGCTGATGCACTTCCACTTCGTTGGAATCAACCATCTGATACCTCGCTTCATATCGATGGAGGAATTTTACTACAACTGTGGTGGCGAGTAGAAATGGGAACGAATCCAGGGACTATGCCGAGTGTCGGTCGTTAACTGTTCGAGATTGCAGCTCCAGCACCGGTCGCATCAAGACGCCTCACGGCATCTTCCAGATCGCTCTTGGAAACTATGGCGTACCGTGGGTAGACGCCTTCAGTTTAGTGGCCACCGATCTGGAAATCCTTGCATGCTCCGAGAAATGCACGGCTGTGCGGATAAAGTCGTGAACAATGTGAGCCGATCCCATCATCCGCCGAACGATCGAGTCAGTCATCGCGGGGTTAAGAGGCTGAACCATGTTTCCTCGCCATGCAGCCGCGACGGAGAAGAACGAGTCGGTACTTGCATCCCCTTCCGGCTCGATCAACCGAGGCGCGGAATAGAGAACGTTTTTTTTTGTCATCCAAATCCCAGGACTGGGTACCCATATTTCGACTCCGGGGTGGCAAGGGTCGAACCTCCCGCCTACCCCCCTCCAGGTTGCGCCTGGGTTGCATTTGTTGCGTTTTCGTGCCGCTCTGTGCCGGTCTGTGCCGCTGCAAGTCCTTTATCTTCAATGGGCTCAATACTTGACCAAAAACTGGCAGTCAGGAGGTCGCGAGTTCGATCCTCGCCAGCTCCGTAATTACTCCTTTATAATCTATCACTTACAAGTAGCGTAATTTCACCCGTCTGAAGTCGCCGCCGTTGGTTGCGCCTGGGTTGCATTTTTTCGCTGGAAAATCTCGATAGGATCTTGGGGAATTCCGAATCGAATCAGGAATCTGGATGACGTGAGGCAGCGATGAATGGTTGACCCTCTCATTTTCCAGATGGGGGTCTTTTGGGAGCGTGGTAGTTTCCGTTTAGGCCACAATACGGCCGGAAATCCTCAATGCTATGGCATTTTCCGTTCGGCGAGCGGAAGTCGCTGCTACTTTTTGTTCTGAATTTCCAAAATTCTAGCCTTGAACTCTGGCACTGCGGGCGAATCAGGAAATCTTAAAATGAAGTTCCGATAAACCGTCATGGATTGTTCGAACTTACCCATGCGTTCGAGGGAGCGGCCCAAACCATCATTGGCGGCCTTCAGCTCAGGCTGGAGCTTGATCGCTTCTTGGTAATGAATTAAAGCACCAACAGGATTTCCATTTGAGTAATAGAAATCTCCGATCAGGCACTCATATTCGCCCAATGTGATCAAATCCACCTTGGAAGATCTAGTGAATATCTCTTTGCCATTGAGTTGAACTAAGTGATATCCCTCCTTTTCAAACTGAAGGCTAAATTCTCCTATTTCTTTTGTCAAAGGGCGAGCAGATATCACGAACTTTCCCTCTGCGTCTGAACTTACACTGGAAAGGATTTTCTTTGGGGTTCGATAGATAATACTCACTTTGACATTCATGACGAGCTTACCGTCGGAGTTCTGGATATGGCCCGAAATCGAATCGGGAATTTGCATCTGCGCTCCAGGGGTTTGGAGAATTGTCGCGGAAGGTTGGAACGGTGCAGATTGTCCTGTGACCAAGAAAAGAAACACAGCAATTGTGAATGTCATGAAAGGCCTCCATGAGGTAGGTTCCAATATATATACTCCTATCAGGCCAAAATGTTCCTTTTTCTGGGTGCATTCACCTGGAAAACTGTCGTTGCGGGCGGATAACGGCTATATCGTACATTGACCAACTGCGCACCTACTTTATCGCAGTGATGATCTTTGCCCGGATCAAGGGGGATCGTACATTTTGCAGGTGATCCCTGAGAATGCCACGGGCATATCGCGCAGCGTCCTTATCGTTGCTCTCCAAACCTACGATCATGGCTTCCATGGCTTCGTCGGTGCCGATTCTCAACAGGCCATCAGTCGCTTCGATATCCTGCGCTTCCTGATAGAGGCTCTGGACACAAGGGATGCAAACCGGATCGTTCATGTAGCTCATGATCTGCGCGATTTCAGTCGGGAATTTCTCACCTTTTTGGCGAATTGCCCGCACTTGCTCCAACAAATCCCGGCAACGATGAACCAGCTTCGTGGCATCACGCGGCAGAATGTGAACATTGAGCAAGGTGTCCCTTTGTGTTTCAACAGGATCGCCTTTTTGCGTAACAATCTTCGTGCTCAACCATAATTTCAGCCTGTACATGCCCGGCTGGGCGAACTTGTGCCATTCGTCAAGGATATACTGCCGGTGAAAGGATTTACCTCTTTCGATTTTTACGGGCGAATGGATGACCGACGATGCGTCTGAAGGGGGCACTACCATTTCGTTCCCACCGGGTTCGGTAACGGCAAAACGCAGAGTTCCCATCTCTCCCTGCTTCGAAAATCCGAAATCTGCCACAACCGGTTCGGATATCTGATTTTCCAGTCGACAGTCCACAACCACCGGCTCATGCAGCGTAATTGGAGACCGTGTTGTGAAGGACAGGATCACGCTATTTCTTGACCTCGGTGGAGCAAAAGCTATTACCGAGCTTGCGATCAATATCAGAATACCCGGCCATGCTCGCATTTGCTTCTCTCCATTTGTACCGTGATGGGCGAATTTGTTGCGCGAACGAATCGGCTACAAGTTAGCATAGACTCCTGAGCCGATGGAATGTTCCATTCAGGTAACGGGTAACGGCGTTACCGGAAACTACGCCCCTTCGCCACAGCAATGTCCCGTTCGCGTCAGTTTCGACCGAATGGAATCCCTTACAAGAAAAATGTTGACGAGATGGGCGAGTCAGCTTCAGCATCTCATTTTCCCATGCTAACAGCCAACTATCCCTTCTTCTCCTTCTGTTTCGGGGCCTGGAAGCCGCCCAACGAAGGCAAGCGATTCACCGCCTGCCGGTTCGCCCCAGGCACAAGATGTCCATAAGTGTCCACGGTGATTTTGATGCTGGAATGCCCGAGCTGCTCCTTGACATAGGCGAGGGACTCCCCGTTTTGGATGAGCAGTGACGCAAATGTGTGCCGACATTCATGGAACCGAATTCGCCGCAGGCCCGCCATGGTTGTTCTACCTGCGCCCGCATCGTCGGCCAGCAGGAACCGCACCCCGGCCACCTTGAGCAGATAATCGTAGACCGCTTCGAGCTGGTGGGGCAGTGGATCGACACGAGAGATCGAGAGACCGAAGTACGCGCCTGGGTCAATGCGCGGTTCAGAAATGGCAGGTGACGGTCGGATGGGTGCGGGAATTACGAATGAAAAAATTCCGCTTCTGCCGGGAGGGACTGAGACTCATTAATTGACCCCCGCCCTGACCGAGGGTCGGACCTCCCCCCCCCCACTCCTCGGGATTGAATCTGGCTTGCGAAAAGGAAACACCGGTCAGCCGGGCACAGCTTCGTCAAATTCGCCTCCCGTTGAGGGAGTTTCCCGCCGATACAAAGGAGGGTATCGGCGCAGCAGGCAAGCTAGATCCTACGTTTCCAGCGGGCCACTTGATTCCCGCGTCATCTGTGCCCACTCTTCGGGCATTGGGATCGTCAAAAGGAAAGCATGGGCACAGCTCACAATAGTAAGCAATCTGGTCGTTCCAAGCCGATTGCGCCCAGTGTGGCTGCCGATCCGCCCAGCAGCGATGGTCGGAAAAACTGGCGCGAAGAGGCCGATAAAGCAGCGCGGCGCAAGAAGAGATACAAGGACTGGTCCAACAACCGTATGATGGCCTTCGACGCTGTTCGGTATCCGTTTCTTCGTCCCGACAAATCCGCAACAGAAGACCATGAACGCATGGCCTTCGAAAAAGCGGAGAAACAGTTTGAGAACAATCTCAGCTTTTGGAATGCGCGAATAGAACAGGAAGAGCCCAGAGTTATATTGGGCCTGACTTTCGAGCAGTGCGATCAGGTGGTGGCCCTTGTTTGGGATTCGGTGGAAAGCATCAGCCTGTTCAAAAAGGTTAAGCCTGCAATCAATGCGAGGGCCAAAATAGCGAAAGAGGGACTTCGGCGTGAGAAAATGCTACGGCGGAAACTCCAGAAGGTAATCAAAGGACTCCAGGAACTCAGGGAATATGCTGAAACGCTGGACTGGCAATACGGATTCGAGGAGTTAGCCTTACAGGCTGAGATAAGGATAAGAAGGATTGGTAGCCCTCAGCTTACTCTGAGCGCGCCCCTCTGCAGGCAGGTCCCTCAGCTGCTGATAAGATGCGATATGTAAACTTCGGGGCTTTTGCCCCTCCCGAGCAGCATTGTACACCCGAACTGGGTTCCAGGATCCGGTTTTTTGGCGCGCCTATACCTGATTGCAACTTCGGGGCATTTCCCCCCGCCAAACAGCATTGTACATCCGAACTGGGCTCCGGGATCCGGTTTTTTGACGCGCCTAACCGGGCCATGTCCGGAGGTCTGGACTCTTCTATAAGACTTGCGCCGGACCAAAGCCCGCGTGCTCATCCAGTCACCATGGGAGCAAACAATATGAAATTCGTAGAAAGATTGACTGCGAGATCCGATTTGGCCTACATTGCAAGGATCTGGGCACGCGCATTTTCCAAACAACAGAATGGGATTGGAGTCATAATGCGGCATGCTTGCCGGGACGGCAACATTAAAATGCTCGACAGACTACCTCAGATGTCTATCCATAACTCCTATCCTTTCCTTTTCTGCAAGAAGGTGCAAGATGAAGGAACCGTTTCGACGTCGAATTTGGAACTGGTTGAAGAAACCCGAACCACCCGGGATACTGACGGACGTGGAGTTACAGGAGAACTGGAGTCAGGGGTGGCTCGAGGGGCCAGTCCGCTACAAAGGTAAAGAATTTAAGCGGCTACAGGATGTCAGGGCGCAGCATTCTTTCCCCATCCAGGGACAGCGGTGCCGCTACTGTCGCCACGAGGCAGTGGTGTACCCGGTGTCTTTCGTACAAAGCGGAGAGGTCTACGGGGTTCACGCGGTGTTGGACGGCAAGTTATGTACCTACTGTGGTTCGGTGATGGACTACCCGCCAACGCACAGTGTAGTGCCGAATCCCTGGTGGGAAAGCATTCCTACCCCCTCGAGCCGTGCTGAGAGCAGCAAGGGGCGGCGGCGCAGGCGTTGATGTAGAACCGCCCCGGCTGCAGTGCGGTGCTCCACCAACTGAGCGCCAGCCCTCGACGAATACTTGCTGGGTCGAGGTGTGCAAAAATAGGAACCCCCCGAGGCGGTTCCATTAGGTGGACGTGCGTTCAGGAGACTGAGCGGAGCGGCTAATCTGCCCTGCAATCAGGTGCAGGTGCGTCAAAAAACCGGATCCACGAGCACAATTCAGTTGTAAAATGCCGATTCGCTGGCGCACAAGCCCCGAAGTTGACATAATGCAGAGAGATCTTTCCGAAGTCTCGAATGCAGAGAGATCTTTCCGAAGTCTCGCGACAGGAAAATGACGTATCCCTGAGGCAAATCGGCTTCGCGAGACTTCGGAAAGATTCTGTTGGACGAAACCGCACTCCAGTCTATGTCGATTGTTTCAATCCGCGAAGGAAAAACGATGGATCGAAACCACTCGGGGAGGGATGGCGAATGCCGTCGAATTGATAGATCTGGTGCTGAGCGGTCGCATATTTTGAGGTTTCGCCGACATCTGGAACGCTGGCGGCGCCGGGATCAACCACAAAAAGCATGATGCGGACAGACTTGGAACGGCGCAAGGTGTGGACGAAAAGAAATGATAGGCAATTGCTTTTGAGGGGCTGAGTGAGGATGCCCTGAATGGGAGGGTGGGGCTCGGGAAATATCCCCGATTTTAGGCGGGAAGCGGCTGCCAAATCGGGTAAAGCTCCTGACGGACGGCAAAACGGGGCAAACGGGGCAGGGGAGTGAGGCGCGACGTCGCGCATCGCTCCCCTGCCCCGCGCCGGCGCTGCTTTCGGGCACACTTCCGCCGAGGCATCGGCGGCCGCCTTGAGCCGGAGAGGAGGCCGAAGCCGTCCGTCTCACTCGGCCGCATCGGACCACCGGCTGACATCCTCCAACCCGGGAATGTCGGGATCGTATCGTATGGATCTGTCTGGACCAGGTGGCGGCGGGCGCTCCGGCCGGTCCCACAGTTTCAGGTGACGCAGGATCTTCTCGATCACCGCCCGGTCGCCGATCAGGCTGATGATTTTGAGCGGGCCGGAGCAGCGAGGGCAAACCAGGGGGTCCGCTTCGAAGGATGTTGTTTCATACTACACCTTCCGCAGTAATTGTGTCGCTGGGTTGAAGGATAGGAAGCATAAGCTGCCGTCGCCGTCGGGTGCGCCCCCCTGCATCCGGTCTCCTCAACTTCCGATAAAGGGCGATATGTTAATTTCGACGGCTTGTGCCTCAC
>Ga0315277_10007449_pt1 | contig 14198 bp, 10 predicted proteins | sample YL17G05_15_MG_FD_203695 | JGI IMG/M metagenome (GOLD analysis project Ga0315277, IMG submission 203695) | Sediment microbial communities from Yellowstone Lake, YNP, Wyoming, USA - YL17G05_15 | ecosystem: Environmental > Aquatic > Freshwater > Lake > Sediment | place: USA: Wyoming | collected... | reverse complement strand
TATTTGCCGGTCTTGCGTACCAGCGGCATCAGCTGTTTATCCAACGAAGCCTCGGTGTCGCCGAGCTGCACGCGATTCAGGAACCAGTTTTCGGTGTGATTGATGTGGCCGTCCGGAGGCAGCTTGGCCAGCGGGCCGAGGGTTTCGACTTCCAGCATGTCAGGATCTGTGAAGGTCTCGTTGTTGCACCCCCAGTCCGGATAGTTCAGTTTGGGATCGAAGGCGAATCGTTTCAGGAACAGCTCTCCATTGAGGTAGTATGCCGCCCAGCCTAGCGTGTTCATCAGGCCGACCTTCTGCCTCGATTTTGCTTTTGGGTCCTGGCGCAGCTGGATGTATTTCGTTCCCCACGTCCAGCGAGGATCCTCCATGTCGGTGTATCCCCAAAGCACCATAGCGCGTGCGGGCATGAGGAACTCCGGATGCGGGCGATAGGGCTCCTGCGGGAAGATGGCGCGGCCGCCCGGGGCCATGACCGTGAGAGCCCAGGATGCGAGCTCCACGTCCCAAAGGTTCTTATTAGTCAAGCGGTGAAGAACCGTGACGTGGTTTTCGTTAGGATCCAGCGCGATCTCCATTTCTTTAATGATGCCGGTGGTTGTCTCGATCGGCTGAACCAATTTCAAGGTTTTGCCGTTCCAGGTGTATTTGACCGGAAGGTTGTCCGGGAAATAGGTACGCGGCATGGCCTCGGGGGTGTGCCACAGGCGATGACCTCCGTAACTGCGCCATTCGGTCCCGCCGGTCTTGCCCATCTGGTCGGCGAATTCCTTGAAGAGATTCTGGCCGCCGACAAACCCGAGCCGGATCACGCGGGGCCCGACGTCGGTGGTGATGATCAGTTCAATCTGCCCGTTGGTCAGGCGCACACAATTCGGCCACCCCCCATAACTGACCTTTTCTTGCATTTGGACTGCTCCTGAGGATATTTGCGGAATGAGCAACAGAAACGACGAAACGGCAACGATCCGTAGAATCGCCATGAGATCCTCCCATCGAACCTTGGCTCAGTTTATAGGATTCGCATCGTCTGTAACAATCATTGTGTAAAGTCTCTCTGCAGTCCTGGTGTATAAGGTGCTCGCGGATGTCATCCGGCGAGCCAGCGAGACTCGGTCGAGGAGCCACCTGAGCTGGGTCGCGTGATCAGGATACCCGAGGTCGGCGGCCTTCACCACCGGTACGGGAGACGTGTTGCGTAGTCCCGCTGGTCCCCGGATCACGGTCGCCTGCGTGATACCCACAATCCCTCAATTGTGCCACGTCCACGCCCGGATTTCCCTTATCACGCAGTCGCACACGCCGTTGAATACCCGTCGTGTCAGGCACGACAGAAACAAGAATTCATCTGAGCGCAGCGCCTCATCAGTACAGTCACTCCCAGAAGTCCCCTGACTCGGATTTTGGCGAGGCACAAGTTCTCTCTCGCGGGATAGGGGTACTCCCGGTTCTCACCACCTCACGCTCGACTCTCTCCCTCTCCTTCCTCAAACAACCCCCGTCTTCCCGAGATTCGATCTCTTGCGCATCCGACATCCGTCCTGTATACTCATTGTAGATACGATAGGAGGGTTCACCATGACTGCAAGAGTTCAGAAGTGGGGCAATAGCCTTGCCCTCAGAATCCCCAAAGCACTTGCTGACGAATTCCGACTGGAGCAAGGCAGTGCCGTGGAACTGCGTGTTGTCGAGGGCAAACTGATCGTCGAGCCTCATCGTCCGCCGCAGTACAGGCTTGAGGATCTGCTCAAGAAGGTATCCAAGCGTAACCTCCACGCCGAAATCAAGACCGGTCGGGCTGTTGGCAAGGAGGCTCTGTGATGACAGAGATCCATGCCCCCGACCGCGGAGATATTGTCTGGGTCGACTTTGACCCACAAGCAGGTCATGAACAAGCCGGCCGGCGGCCGGCTTTGATTGTCTCTCCCCGGTCCTACAACCAGAAAGTTGGCCTGGTTCTTCTTTGCCCGATCACGAATCAATGCAAGGGCTATCCCTTCGAGGCGCCTTTGCCCAAAGGCCTGGAAGTGGCAGGTGTTGTGCTGGCTGACCAGGTCAAGAGCATGGACTGGCACGCCCGGCGTGCTGAGTTCTGCTGCAAGGCGCCTGCGGCGACTGTTCTTGATGTAATCGGCAAAGCACAGTCTCTCCTTGCGGTCTGAAGCAATACACGGCCGGACAAGGCGATGATGAAGTGGAGCGGACGCATCGCTCTCTCCCTATCCGGTGGCGGGTTCCGTGCATCGCTATTTCACCTTGGTGTGCCTCGCCGGTTCTCGGTATCCAGTTGGCTCGAGAAGGTGGACGTGCTATCCACCGTTTCAGTATGCCCTGAGGCCCTCCAAGACCTTCTCCACAAACTCCTGAAACCCAACCCTGGTTCTTGATCCGTGCGAGGCTAAGCACTGGCAGCCGGTGCCCTTAATCCCTTGACAAAGAGCGGGCGGAGCGGATAGCCGGAATGAGTGCGTTTTTGCGTCGGAGTATGGCTGTGACAACTGGTCCAACGTCCCGCGGCTGCTCCAAAGCTCCCAAGCTCGAATGATACGGCGAAATCGTGTTGAGAGAGGGGAATTTGCTCATAGCTCCGCCATGCGGCAGGAGCATTCCGCGCCTCCAAGCCATAGGGGATCGCAGGGATCCGCAATGGCGCCGATTGATCGCCGCCCGGGGTAATATTCTGCGCGTAGGCGTCCAGGCAAAACAGCGCCATAGCCAAAAAACCGAGGCGGCGGGCGACACCAGCCGTTTTTGGGGTCATTCGATGCTCCTTTCGATTAGGGGTGAGACTGTACCAGACTCGGTGGCGACCGTCCACCGGAGCCGAGATATGACCTCCTTCTCTGCGGTTTTGTGCTCTGGCGCGGAATTCGAGAGACATCCGAAGAATCTTACTGTGGTACATTTAGAACGTACTCAGGGAGGCTTGTCCCGCAACCATAGTCCTGGGCTTGTCTTGCTCCTGATTGCGCGGTTGTTACACTTTACGAAGTGTCACAGCATGTCCCACGAATCTTCTCAGCCTGGGGCAAGCTTGTTTGTGATGAGGAATTGCTACGAAATCATTCGGAGGTTCCGCGGATATCGGCGATTTGCATCTGGCGTGAAGGCCGTCCGTAGGGTAGCATTTTTTTGCTTTCTTAGAGGATCGGGGACTCAATCGTTCACGTCTTCTTGATCTTAACGGAGGAGGTGCTATGACTGGGTTTCAGCTGCACGAAAGCCCTGCAACTTACCAGAGCTACTCTGCACTGGGTTGGCACCCGGCCGGCCGCGCGCCCCAATCCCGAAGGGAGAGGTTATGAGTTCTGCCAGTCTCCGCTGCCCGGATCGCACAGAAGCCCCATCGGCTACCTCCCCGTCAGGGGAGATACCGCTTGTCACGCCCGGCGAACATCGCGTGCTGCGACGCGCGAATCATTACCGGCGGCCGAAGGAGAGGCCGTTCATGGACGCCGAACGGGACAAGACGACCATACTCATCGGCGGCTTGACCCGGAATCACGAGCGTTTCATTCAGGCGGTCTTCCATGGGTGCGGGTACAAGTGCGAGATTCTGCCCACGCCCGACCAAACCGCTTTCCATGTCGGCAAGGAATTCGGGAACAATGGGCAGTGCAGCCCGGCATACTTCACCGCGGGCAGCCTGATCCAGTTCCTGAAGAACCTGGAGGCCGGCGGGATGACCAGACAGGAGATCAGCGACCGGTACGTTTTCTTTACCGCAGGCTCCTGCGGTCCCTGCCGCTTCGGCATGTACGCAGCCGAGTACCGGATGGCCTTGCAGAGCGCAGGCTTCGACGGCTTCCGTGTGATCCGCTTTCAACAGGATCAGGGCGTGAGGCAGAAATCGGAGGAGCCCGGCCTCAAATACACTCTCGATTTGAGCCTGGCGATGCTCAAGACTCTCTACTTTGGTGACGTGCTCAACGATCTAACGCACAACATCCGCCCCTACGAAGTGAACCCCGGCGAGACCGACCGCATCATGAATCTCTGTGTGCAGGATGTGTGCGAGCATCTGCGTAGTTACAAGGCCGAGGATGTCATCCGGAAAATGCCGTCCTGGCTCTCCGCGCGCCTGGCCGAACGGTCCGCCCTGCGGAACACGGTTAGCGTGTTGTCGAAGTTCCGTGCCCACCTCTATGGCAAGGAATGCCGCGAAGTGCTGGAAAGGTGCAAGAAGCGGATCAACGGTATCGAGGTGGATCGCACTCGCGTCAAGCCGATCGTAAAGATCATCGGCGAATTTTGGGCGCAGCTCACCGAGGGAGATGGCAATTACCGAATGTTCGAATTCCTCGAGCGTGAAGGGGCGCATATCCAGACGGAAGCCATCGGAACATGGCTGACCTACCTCCTCACGCATGCCCGCCTCCGGATGCGTCCGCAGCGAGGGCTTGATTCCAGTGGCGAAGAGCCGGACCGTTGGGACTTCCGCCGACGCCTCAGGAATGAGTGGAACTTCCAGAGACAGCGAGCGCTCCTGACGCTGGGCGAAAGGGTGTACACGGCGCAGTATCACCGGATCATCGATGCGCTCGGCGGGACGGCACACCGCTTGCTCCCTCAAGAGCCGCTGGCACAGCTGGCCGAGCCTTTCTATCAGCCGCTCGCCCGGGGCGGAGAGGGTTACCTCGAAGTCGCGAAGAACATCTACTACAACGTCAACCGGCTCTGCCACATGGTGCTGAGCCTTAAGCCCTTCGGCTGCATGCCTTCGTCACAATCGGATGGAATCCAATCCGCGGTTGTCAACCGCTTTAAGGACATTATCTTCCTCCCAATCGAGACCTCGGGCGAGGGAGAGGTCAATGCACACAGCCGCGCTCAGATGACACTGGGCGAAGCGAAGGCCAAGGCTAAAGCCGAGTTTCAGGAGGCGCTCGCACGCAGCGGGAGGAGCCTGGACGAGATTCGGGCTTTCGTCGCACGGCACCCTGAGCTGCACCGCCCGTTTTATCATGTTCCTCGCCATGACGGCGTGACCGGCGTAGCAGCGAATTTCGTGATTCATGTGAGCAGTATAATGGGAGCTTGACACGTGCTTCACTAGCTCTGTGCCCTTTGCGCGTTCGTGTTTTGCTTTTGTGCCAATGGAGTAATTCAAGTGAATGCTGCTGTAGATTTTCCGTTTAGATTCAGGGTTGGAATTGATGTGGGCTCGACCACGGTCAAGGCCGTCGTGGTGGATGATTCGAAAGAGGGGATTGTCTGGCTGGACTACCGGCGGCATGACACTCATCAAGCTGAGATGTTGCTGGATTTCCTGCGCCGGATGGAATCGGAAGCCGGGATCGCGCCGGACAACTGCCGGGTTTTCATCACCGGCACGGGAGGGAACTCGCTCGCAAACCTGATCGGCGCCAAGTTGGTCCAGGAGGTTCTCGCCGCATCACTCATAGCCGAACGGCTCTATCCCGATGCCTCCTCGATCGTTGAGATCGGCGGTCAGGACGCGAAGATCGTCATTCTGAAGAAGGATCCGGAAACGGGGCGAATCCAGAAACTCCCTTCCATGAATGACAAGTGCGCCGGAGGAACCGGTGCTGTCATAGATAAGATCAGCGCCAAGCTGGGCATCTCTCCGCAGGCGCTTTCCCTGGTTCGTTATGCCGGAATCCGCCTTCACTCGGTTGCCGGGAAATGCGGCGTCTTTGCCGAGACCGATATAAACGGCCTGCAAAAGCAGGGAATTCCCCGCGATGAGTTGATGGCGTCGCTCTTTGAAGCATTTGTCCTCCAGAACCTAAAGGTGCTGGCCCGCGGCCACACTCTTCTCCCGCGCGTTCTCCTGCTTGGAGGCCCCAATGCATTCATCCCGGGGATGCGAGAAGCCTGGCAGCACAACATCGCACTGATGTGGGAGGAAAGGGGTGTGAAGCTCCCCGAGGGGACACGCCCGGAAGATCTCATCGGCGCACCCGAGAATGCCGAGTACTACAGTGCGATGGGCGCTGCGGAGTATGGCAAGGGCGAGGAGTTGGAAGTGGGCCGCTACTGCGGGACAGCACAGCTCGAACGCTATGTCCGCGGCGAGCGTCTGGAGGGCCGGGGACACAGGGGAGTGGCCGGTCTGGTTTCATCCCAGGAGGAAGTTGAAGCTTTTCTGAGGACGTACGCTCCGCCGCCCTTTGTCCCGCCCCGATTTAGGCCGGGCTCGGTAGTCCGGGGGTTCATCGGCGTCGACGGCGGATCTACTTCTACCAAGGCCGTGCTCTTGTCGGATGACGGCGAAGTGCTGGCGAAGGCCTATCAGCTTTCGAAGGGCAACCCCATCGAAGACACGATCGAAATTCTCGAAAAACTGCGTGCCCAGGTGGAAGCCCAAGACGTGCGGATCGAGGTGCTCGGCGCGGCGACGACCGGCTACGCCAAAGATATGTTGCGGGACGTCATTCGCGCCGACGTCGCCTTGGTGGAAACGGTGGCACATGCAAAATCTGCATTGCAATATTACGAGCGGCCGGATGCCATCGTCGATGTGGGTGGACAGGACATCAAGCTCATCATTCTCAAAGACGGGCGGATCAAAGACTTCAAGCTGAACACGCAGTGCTCCGCCGGCAACGGGTACTTCCTACAGGCGATCGCTCAGGGTTTCGGCTTCAGGGTTGAGGATTACGCGGAAATCGCTTTTTCGGCGCAAGCGATGCCCATCTTCCCTTACGGATGCGCTGTGTTTCTCCAGGCAGACATCGCCAGTTTCCAGGGGCAAGGATGGAAGCCAAACGAGATTCTCGCCGGGCTGGCGGCCGTGCTGCCCAAGAATGTCTGGCTCTATATCGCGAAGATCCCGAATCTGCCGGAGCTCGGCACCCGATTCATCCTGCAGGGAGGCACTCAAAACAATCTGGCTGCGGTCAAGGCACAGGTGGATTTCATTCGAGACCGCTTCAAGGGTTCAGGCAAGACCCCGGAAATCATCGTGCACAAGCACAGCGGCGAAGCCGGCGCGATCGGTGGGGCGTTCGAAGCGATGCACCTTTGGCGGCAGGGGCGAGAGACGACATTCATCGGGCTGGATGAGGTCCGGAACATCCAGTATCGCACCACCGTGAGCGAGGAGACCCGCTGCCATTTCTGCAAGAACCACTGCATCCGCACCTTCATCGACATCTTCACGGGCGGCGCCGAGGACAGTCACGCCGATGTCTCTTCATCAAAGGTGCCCTTGCGTCCCGGTGAAAGACGGCTGATTATCGCAACCTGTGAGAAGGGGATGGTGGAAGATCTGAGCGCCATGAAGGCCATTCAAGCGGGATTGGTTGCCGCGAAGGAGGCCAATCCGAACCTGGTGGAGGTTGCGGGCCGCGCAGTGTGGCGAGAGCACGCGCGCCGGAAGGTCGCGGACCCGATTCCATCGATGGCCTGGACCCGATCGGGGCGCACGCGAGAGGCGCTGATGCGGCGCCGGGAGACGATCCGCATCGGAATCCCGCGCGTCATGGCCATGTATGCGTATGCACCCTTGTTCAGCGCCTACTTCGAAAGCCTGGGAGTTGCGCCTGAGAACATTGTCTTCTCGGACTTCACCACCGACGAGCTGTTTCAGGCCGGTGCCAAGCGCGGCGCCATCGATCCCTGCTTTCCCTCAAAGCTGGCCCTGGCGCATATCCACAACCTGATGTTCGGCAAGCATGGCTGGAAGCATGTCGACTGCATCTTTTTCCCCATGTTCGATGTCCTCCGATCGCGGCTGGTAAACATCCGGGCCAGCAACGCCTGCCCGACCACCGCACTCACGCCCGAGGTCGTGAAGGCCGCCTTCACCAAGGAGAAGGACATCTTCGCCGAGCAAGGTATTCTTTACTTGCATCCATTGCTCGATCTTTCCAAACCCCACCTGCTTGCGCGCCAGATGCATGCCGCCTGGAAGCCACTGCTGGGGCTTTCCAAAGAAGAGAATCTGCGGGCGGTTTTCGAGGGCTACCAAGCCCTGGATCGCTTCGAAGCTGAGATACGCCGGCAGGCCAGGGAGGTTCTCGATCGGCTGGAAAAGGAAGGTGGCGTGGGAATCGTCCTGCTGGGCCGCCCCTACCATCACGACCCGGGAGTCAACCTTGGTATTCCAGACGAACTGCAGAAACGCGGCTATGCGATTTTTTCGCAGAGCACCCTCCCCATGGACGAGGAGACGCTCGAGCGACTCTTCGGGGAAGAGATGAGGGCCGGCATCATCAGCCATCATTTGGACATCAGCGATGTCTGGAAACACACCTTCTCCGCCAGCAGCGCCAACAAGCTCTGGGCGGCAAAGTTCACGGCACGCCATCCCAACCTGATCGCCGTGGAGCTGTCCAACTTCAAGTGCGGCCACGATGCCCCGATCTACTCCACCATCGAGAGGATCATCGAAAGCTCGGGCACGCCATACTTCGCCTTTAAGGACATCGACGAGAACAGGCCGGCTGGTGCCATCAAGCTGCGCGTGGAAACGATCGACTACTTCCTGAAGCAGTATCGCAAGAGCCTGGCCGAGACGCTGCAGAACCGACGATCCGGTGACGATGAAGGTGAACCCCGCCTTGAGTTGGAAGCCTCCGCCTGATTTTTGGTCAGCCATCAGGTGTTGACCGCGTAAGGTAAAAATTCAGACGTCCTGTAACTGCGACCTGCTCAGTCGGTTGGAGTTGGGAATGAGCCGCAATTTCGGCAGACATCGAGGAAGTGCAAACCCTGGCCAATGCGGCAGCTGGACACGATATCCGATTCTCCGTTTGGTGGCTAGGACGGGAATCGTCACCTGCAGACACCTCGTGAGGTAACGCAGCATGGTGCCCGGCGTGGGGTGCCAAAACAGGTCAGGCCGCTTTGCAGTGATAGTACCGCAGCGTGCCGCCGAGTCGCTCGCGGCACGTCGCCAGTTCCATGACAAAGAGCAGGTAGTAGGTGACCAACCCCCTCTTGGTCCAAGCCTCGATCGTCGTGAAGTCAACGGAGGCCGGGACATCCCAGTGGGCTTCGAGGAAACTCTCCCACGTCGACTGCTGCCTCCGATCCGGCGCCGGCTCAATGCCGTGTGCCTTCAGAATACTGCCGACCGTCCTATCCGAAATGCGGTGCCCCAGATTGGCCAGCGCGCCCTGAATTCGATCACAGCCCCAGGTTGGATTTTCCTTGGCCATTCGCAGCACGAGTTCAACAATCTCCTGCGATACCGGCGGCCGTCGAGCGGATTTCCAGCGCTTGCTGTAGTCCCAGTGTGCGGCCACCAGTTCCCGATGCCACCGCAGGATCGTCTCGGGAGTCACGATCGTGGCTAGCTGCTCAAGCATCTTGCGCCGGAGGATTTTCCCTTTCACAGCCAAGCGTCGCCGCTCGTCATCGTTGAGGAGTATTTGCTTCTTGCCGAGCTCAGCGGTAGTTCCAGAGCAGTTCGATGCTGAGGCCGCCATGGGCATCCGTATCGACATACGCGAAGCGGCCGGAGCCGGGCTTGCCTTCGTCGCCCCAGGCCCCAGACTGCGAGATCTTGAAGCCAGTCCGCTCCCACCGGGCGATCGCCCTGTCCATGTCCTTCACGTCGAACGCGAGGTGGTGGACGCCCTCGCCGTGCGTGCGCATGAAGTCTTCGTACACCGTCGGACCCTTGAGCGGAGAGATCCATTCGTACACGATCCGGCCGTGACGCTGCCATCCAAGGTCCTGGCTACGGTGGTGACGCTGAGGCTCGCAGAACGCGGAACCCTGGACCTCGATCGGGACGTGAACGGTAATCTGCGGTCATGGAAGGTGCCGGCGAGTCCGCTGACAGCCGCGCAGCCGGTGACTCTGCGTCTCCTGCTGACGCACCGCGCGGGAATCAACCGGCCCGACAAGGGCCTACCGTTCGACGACCAACGGGTGCCCACCCTGGCACAGGTGCTGGCCGGTGCGCCAGCGGCGCTGAACCAGGGCGTCGTAGTGGAGCATGAACCCGGATCGGACTACCAGTACTCGAACATCGGATTTCTGATCGTGCAGCTGGTGTTGGAGGATGTGACAGGGAAGTCGTTCGCCCAGCTCGCGCAAGAACTGGTCTTCGCGCCGCTTGGCCTCAAGTCGAGCACCCTCAGCCATCCGCTGAGAAGGGAGTGGAGAAGCCGGTGGGGCGTGCCGCACGACGAGAACGGCGCAGCACACGCACGGAACCAGTTGCCCGGCGCCGTAGCCCACGGTGGTCTCGTGGGCACCCCCTCCGATCTGGCGCGCCTCGACAGCGGGCCTGGGGGCCAGCAGCAAAATGCCAAGTAATTCTTGCGCGAGCCCTAAGCGTGGATGAAGCATTCCGGCCCGGGCCTCCCCGACATATGGCGGGCGCGTCCGGCCGCTGGCGGCTACGCCCCTGCGGAATGCCTGCCGCCGCCCGTCAACTCGGCCGGCTTCGAGGGCGACACGCTCGTCGCCCCGGACGAAAGCTACCTCATTGTCTCCACCAGCCGCGACCCCCAATCGGACCAGGCCGATCTTTTCCTCTCGTTCCCCGGTCCGAAAGGGACCTGGAAGCCGCTCGTCAAGCTGGGATTCGACGTCAGCTCCCCCCTCGGGGAAAACTGCCAGATGCTCTCTCCGGACGGCCGCTACCTCTTTTTTACCCGAGACGGCGATATCTATTGGGTCGACGCCGCGGTCATCGAAAGAACGAAATTGGCTGATCAAGGATATCGGTCGAATTCTCATTAACACACTCCGCGGCAAGGTGACCCTTCGGCCGTCTTCGGCGTCTTATCTCTGTGCATCGATCAGCGGCTCCTATAAACAAAGCAATTATTGCGAAGCGATAGATTCTCTCTCTGGATCCGGAAATCCGTAATGGGCACGCGACTTGCGCTAATAAAGGCGGATGGCCATGGTCCTTTCCCAGACCGTCCGCGCCGCCCGGGCAGAGCCGGCGGACATCATCCGGCACGAGTAAGCGGAAGTTTTCCCGGGCCGCCTCTAAATGCCGCGGCGGGCAGCGGCGTATAATTATGAGAGGTGAAAGATGACGAAGCGCGCCCTCTTCTTGCTCCCGTTCCTGTCGGTCTTCTTAATTCTCGGACAAAGCCCGGATTTGCAAGGCGGTCCATCGTCCTCGCTCCGGCAGAACGTTGAAAAGCTGTCAGCGCTGCTCCGCGGCAATTCGTTCCGGGAAGCGGATAGGCTCGCGGCTACGCTCCTGGCCGACTCCGCCATAGACGCGCCGACGCTGGCCTTGTGCGGCCTCGCCGTCCTCAAAGCGGGACGCGTTCGGGAGGCCGAAGTCCTCTTCAAGAGGGTGATCTCGCGCTCGCCCGATAATCCCGAAGCCCATCTCGGCCTAGGGCGGATCGGCCGCATCCGGAACGACCTCGACGCGGCCCTCGCCCATCTGCGCCGGGCCGTCGCGTCCGCCGGCTTTTACGAGGAGGCCCTGCGGCGGCTGTGGAGGACGGCCTGGGACCGCGGACTGGTCTCGGACCTCTTCGAAATCCGCAAACTGGCCGAAGAGCGCTTCGGGCGTGAATCCAAGCCGCTGCCTTCCTGGATCGTCAACAACCAGGCCCAAATCCAGGGACTCTCCGGAAAGCGGCTTTTTCAGATGGAAGGCCGTTTTGAACGCCTGAGCGTTCCTCTGGTTACCAACGCGGACAGCCGCATCCGCATGCTGGCCTTCAAGCTCAACGGGAAAAACGAATATCTTTTCGATATCGATTCGGCCTCGCCGGATTTCATGACGATCAGTCCGCTACTGGCCGAGGAGTTGGGTCTTTCCATGACCGGGAGCTCTACGGCGACGGGCGTGGGGACGGGGACGGCTGCGGTCCGTTTCTCAATGCTGGACCACGTCGAACTGGGGGGGATCACCTTCAGGAATGTCCCCGTCATGGTCTCCGACCTGCACTCGTTCCGGGGATTCAAGAACGGCTTGATCGGGACGGGCCTGCTGAAACGCTTCAACGTCATGATCGACGTCGAGGCGGGAGTCATGGACCTATTTCCGCTCGACCGTCCCGAACTTCTGTGCAGGTATGTAGCTTGACCGGCTGTTACGACTGAGCGTCTCTCGCTGTTGCCGGATGGCCGGGTGATGTACGAGCTCAAGCACCGCTGGCGCGCCGGCGCGATCCTGGATTGTCTGGACCTGCCGTCGAGGGCACCACGGATTGCTCCCGCTGTAGACGAACGGGAGCAATAGGACCTGCCGTGGTCATAGGACGGCCGTAGGCTCAGAGGCCGGACGGACCTGCCGGACGGTGGATTTGTCTGCCCCGCCATCCCATCCAGGTGTAGAATCCTGCCAGAGCAGCTCACAGCTGTGATTTAGAGAGGCCGGGAAGTTACCATAATCTCTCAAGTACGAACCTGAGGACCCGGGAGGAGGGCAGACGAGCGGACGCCTTGGCGCGGACCTCGATCGAATACGCGGCTTGTGCTTCCTATTCGCCAATCCCGGCATGGCGGGGGCAGCCCAGGTCAGATCGGCAAGTTATTCAGAGCTTTCTGTTTTCGAAATACCCAGGTGGTGCAGTGAAGTTCCTGAGGCTTTTGCTCACGAATGTATTCCGCAACAGGCGCCGCAGCGTTCTCACTGTGACGAGCATCGCGGTGTCGCTGTTTCTTGTCGCTACGCTCCTTACCGTGCTTTCCGAGCTTGAGGATCCGCTTCAGACCCCCGCCTCCGCGCTGCGGCTCATCTGCAGGCACCGTGTATCCATGACCAATTTCCTTCCCAAAGCGCACCGGCTGAAGATTTCGCAGGTCGAAGGGGTTGAGTCCGTGATTGGCTCCGTGTGGTTTGGCGGTGTCTACAAGGATCCCAAGAACTTCTTCGCCCAGTTTGCGGTGGACGTCGATCAATTTTTTGAGATCTACCGGGACCTGTTACTACCACCCGAGCAGCGTGCGGCTTTTTTGCAGGACCGCACCGGGGCAATCGTGGGCGAAAAGTTGGCCGCGAAGTACGGCTGGCAGCAGGGCGACCGAATCACGTTGCGGGGTGCTCGGTTCGAATTTGATCCGGAGCTCACCATAAGGGGGATTTACAGCGGCGGCGGTGATGATGGAAGCATCCTGTACTTTCACTGGGACTACTTTAACGAGGCGGTAAAGGATTCTGTCGGACCCGGGGCCGATTCCGCCGGCTTCTACATCATCAAGGCACGGTCGGCGGAGGTGGTGCCGCAGATAGCCGCGGCCGTGGATGTAGGTTTCCGGGACACCAGCGCTCCTACCAAAACGGAGAGTGAGCAGGCGTTTGTGCTGGGACATGTTGCGATGATCGGGAACGTACGCCTGCTGGTCGCAGGAATCAGCTCGGCGGTGATTTTCACCGTCGTCCTTTTGGCCGCCAACACCATGGCGATGTCCATCCGGGAGAGGGCGCGAGAGATTGGAATCCTGAAGGCCCTTGGATTCCGGCGTTCTCAGGTGCTGGCGCTCCTGTTGGGAGAGTCAGTGCTGCTCTCAATGAGCGGGGCGCTCATCGGTTCTCTTGGGGCACGATTCGTTTACGCAAACCTGAAAATGGCTACGGTATCGATCGGCATGATCCAGAGATTCGTGGTCACGCCCGGGACGCTGGTCGCTTGCGCGGCAACGGGCCTGCTCGTCGGCCTCATCGCCGCCGGCATTCCGGCTTGGCGCGCCGCGAACCGGCCCGTTGTTACGGCCCTCCGTGAAGTCTGATGCGCAAGCGTAGGTACGAACCTAAGGACCCGGGAGGAGGCCAGACGAGCGGAGGCCTTGGCGCGGACCTCGATCGGCAATGACATCCCTCCACGGCATCAATCCCTGAAACCTCTGTTTCCGGCAGCTCGAGGATGCACGCTGCCGCCCCGGTAAGAGACAAAACACGAAACATCGCAGATTCAGCCATGGACTTTCCTGCTGGATAAGCCTCATAAACAGAATGAGGTAGAGACTTTAGGCCAGCTTCAATCCCGGGGGATTTTCACCATGGCCGGTGGGATTCTGCCCTATGGAATTCCTCGCGAAATCCTAAGCCATCCCTGAGAGCCGATCGGCGGCAGTCCAACGTCAATATGAATCAGGAAGATCATATGGCGAAGGGGCATTTTCTACCCTTCGATCTGGATACGGGAAATTGCGTTTGCGCGTTCTCAGAGCTGTTTGCGTTGAATCTGAGAGATCACAGGGTCGACTTAGGGCTCGCGCAAGAATTAATTGGCATTTTGGCGCGAGCGCCGGGTGGGCAGATGCGAGGCGCCGCGACGCAGGCGATGTCGGTGTACATC
>Ga0315277_10007447_pt1 | contig 14203 bp, 8 predicted proteins | sample YL17G05_15_MG_FD_203695 | JGI IMG/M metagenome (GOLD analysis project Ga0315277, IMG submission 203695) | Sediment microbial communities from Yellowstone Lake, YNP, Wyoming, USA - YL17G05_15 | ecosystem: Environmental > Aquatic > Freshwater > Lake > Sediment | place: USA: Wyoming | collected... | reverse complement strand
CCGATAGGAACCCATTCGGAAAAAAACGACAAATATCCTCGTGGCAGAACCATCATTTCGCATCCGATCGAACATCGCACCATACGACTGGAATAGCTTTTTAGCCCTGTGGCGTACCATCCAACCGCGACCGTTCCGTAGGGCAACAAGGAGAAATAGTCGTTTTCGTGCATTTGCCATTTCGGAGTGGTTTCTATCCCAAAACCGCCGTGTGAAAACAATTTGAACGTTTCCTGCATCTGAAACCGTGGCCAAACCACATTGCTTTGCTTGAATGAAAATCCGGCTTCCGAATAGCTCAGCAAATGGGTCCGGGGATCGGCGTGTGTCACCAACGACCGATATTCTGCCGTTTCCACATGGTGGTTGTATGCAAACTGGACCGTGAAAGGATGGGATTGCATGGCGATGCGTTCTTCAACGGGAGATACGGAGAGGATGAAACTTTGCACATCCGAACGAAAGCGAGCTCCATTTTTGTCCAAAGCCTCAACAAACCAGAAGTACCTGCCGTGTCTAGGAATTTCTTTCTTCATTTCGGTCCAAACATAATCCATCACCTTTGCGGTATCCGTCGAAAGAACGGTTTTTGAAATGGAAAAGCCATTTCGTTTTGCAGAGACGGTCAATTCAAAACGGACAAGAGGATTACCGTTCTCAACGGGTTGTAGTTGCCAGACGAATTTTGTGGTACCCCCCGGAAGCTTGGCGCCCTCTTTCGGAGATACCAAAACAACCTTCGGCTGGATCAAATCGTAGGATTGGGTTCTTCCTGCTGCTGCAGTGAGAACCGTCATCATTCCAATGGTTGCCCTCAGAACACGGCCCATCAAGCGTTTCATACGCACCTTTCGGCTAATACGACCATGAATCCTGCGTCAATCCATTCAGTGGATTTGGTTGTATCCTTTGTACAAATCGTCCGCTATCTGGAGAAGCGTCGGCCAATCCTTCCTTTCGAGGACCTCCACGAGAGTACCAGCCATTTTCCCAACCCGAATACCGTAATCAAAAAACGGGTAAAACCGTTCGGTCTCGAGAAGTGTGGAAATGCCATTTTCATAATCCCTAGACTGGATGCAGCAGAGCCCCTTCAGAAACTGGGCTTCGTCGACAAGGTTCTGGTCTGGAAACACGGGGTGCCGCGGATAATTCCAGTCCAGGGAATCCGGAAAGTCCTGAATCGCACGATCGAACCAACCCATTGCATCCCGAAACTCGTTTTTGCGCATGAGTGATTCACCAATCCCAAGATACGATATTCCGACCATGCTTTCAGGATTCAATGCGGATTCGGACATGTTTTCACGGGCATTTTCTGCAGCGGCATTGACCGAATTTTTAAAGGAAGCAATGGCACCATCCCAGTTGCCAAGGGTTCTCTCTCCGACTCCCGAAAGGAAATGGCTTCGGATGGTCGGAACCAGGATTTCCTGCAGGACACGAATGGCATCCTGTGGACGTCCTGCCATGAGCAACGATTCTCCGTAATTCATGAGATCGTTGTCTCCCAGAGGATTGTTTTCGCGCTGGTTGAACAGGGACGTGTATTCCTTAATGGCATCAAGAGATTTCTTTTTTGCATCGTCGGCTTTGGTTTGCCGCATCAGGAGTTTTGCATCCTGGAAAAGAGCATTCGCCAGTTCAATGCCTCCGATCAAATCGTAGAAACGCCGAATATGTAGGCTGTCTTCTTCAAGCATGGCCATCCTGCGGGCAGCCAAATGGGCTTCCACCGATGGATACTCTGCAACCGTTTTTAACAACCATTCCCGTTCGGTCTTGACTTGATCCCGTGTTTTTTCCGATTGTTTTTGAAAAAATCCGATTCCCCGGTCATTGCCCAGTTTGATGGTCATAAAAAATCGGTTGTCGTTTGGAAGGTACGGGTGGAATCCGTAAGCATAATCCAGCTGAATTTGGGCTTTTTGGGTAAAAGGCAATACAATCCCGATGCCGAGTGAAGGACCGTCGGTTCGGCTGTTCAAACCAAAGCGTGGGTGAACCTGGAGTCGGTTTTCGAACAGCGGAACAATCCCCTCCATTCCAAAATAATGGCCTGTCGAAGTTCCGCGCATCCATTCCCAATCCACTGCGGCAAGGACATGGGAATTGCCGACGAATTGACGGAAGGCACTCCACGACGACGGAATCCAATCCCGAAGCACCATGCGGTACGACAGACCGCCGCGATACACCCTCGGAAACCGGTCTTTGGCAGCGGAGGTTTTCCACCCTGGTTGTACTGCGTTTTGAACCGCAAAGCCGATGCGCAGTGGAACCAGATACTTCAAGGAAAAAACACGGAACAACGGGGCATGAATGGGTTGAAACGAAAAACCCGCGTCCATTCCCCATGACCAGTCCCTGCCACTCCATCCGCCGTCCAGATCCGCAGAGGCTTCCAGTCCCGGATAATTCTGGTTGACGCCTTTGAAGGTCAGGCCGTACCTCACCAGACCCCAGTCGCCGGTTTCTTCCCTTGCCCAACCGAATAAAAACGCATTTTCGCTCACCCCAAACTCACCCAGAAGGTGACCTGTAGACGATCGCTGCTCAAATCCCGTCATGCTCAAACCGATCCAGTTGAAGCCGAATGCGGCATTCGGACCGAATAAAAACCGCAGCATCGGATTCTTGACCGATTCATATGGCCTCGGATACACTAAACCCAGCTGGGTGAATCGGCTGTCAAAAAACAGATTGGTATACATGGAAGTAATTTCCATGCGTTTGGCGCCGACCAGGCCGGCAGGATTCAGGCCCACGCTGCTGGCGTCCTCCGAAACTGCCACAAAGGCTCTTCCCATGCCCATCGCTCTGCCTCCGACCCCGTACCGCAGAAACGCTCCCGCCTTGCCTCCGTCCGTTTGAGCTAAGGTCTGCAAGGCGCAACAGGCCGAGAAAACCATCCCGACGATCCAATTTCGATTTCGCATTATTTCAGCACCACTATTTTACAGTACAGGCGTTGGTTTTCCTTGGACACGCAAAGATAGGCGCCGTTGGACACCGTTTCCCCGCGTTCGTTTTTTCCATCCCATTCGAAAAAAAGTTGATCGTTTTGCTTTTGCAACACCCGGACCAGATTTCCGAAAGGATCCAGGATTCTTGCTTCGACAGAACCCGGCCGATCCAGTTTTATGGTGGAGAGTTGACCTCGGTCAGGATTGAACGGATTCGGAAAGCAAACCATCCTGTTGTCCTGCACATCGGATGGCCACCAGAAAAAAGAAATCGAACTGGGCGTGGAAGGTTTACCGGAAACATCCTTCACCGACATTCGAAGCTCGGCGATTCGGTTTTCCGATTCCAGGATCCGGTACGACAATGTGGTATCGATGGAGGCTTTTGGATTTTGAAAATCGTATAGGCGCGTAGAATCCAGTGAAGGACCGATTTCACGCAAAACCGCTTCCATGATTTTCCCGCCGCCGTTGTCCACTGCCTTCAAATGAATGGAAATGTCCCTGCCGAGCACCCAATTTCCGGAAAGGGTCTTTTGCATTCCGACAATGTCCCACCGTTCCAGAATCGGAGGATGGTTGTCCTGAATGGAAGTTTGGGGTTGCGACCATTGGCTCAACAAGTAGGCGCCGGACACATCTTTTGCATAGTACCTCAACCGGTATTCGATGGACAAACCCTCCGGCAGATCGGTAAACCGGGCCGAATCCACACCCGTGCTGACAAATCCCCAAAGTTCTTGATCTCTGTATCTGGCCTGAATTTCAAAGAACAGCAAGGTGACCTGCAAGGGCTTCAACTTTGCGATCACGCTGTCGCTCGACCAATGAAGCGTGTTGGTGAGGCCCCACGTAAACTCGGGTTCACGGATAAGCTGTGGAGGCGGCAAGGTTGGCTGCAAATCCATCGGCACGGCCGGAAACAGGGACGTGATCCGGTCCGAGGTCCAGGCCTGGGTTCGCCGAACATCTCCCCTTGCGACCGCGACGAAACAAAATGCCAGCATGAGCACCCATGCATGCCGGATGTTGCCGAATCGGATTTTCATACTTTCTTTCTCCACTGCGCGTCGGCTATTTGAGAACCATCATTTTTATCCGTTTCTGGAAAACCGCACCGGTTTCGGACCGGATGGAAGCCAGTGCAATGAAAATCCCTGAAGCAACCGTATCACCGTTTTCTTCCCTTCCGTCCCATACCACGGAATGCCGTCCAACAGGTTTCGCTTCCTGCACCAGGTTCCGAATGCGGCGCCCGGTAATGGTGAAAATTTGAATATCGACAAAACCGGATTCGGGCAATTGCAGGTCAATTCGTGTTTCCGCATTGAACGGATTGGGATAATTTTGTGATATTCCAAATTCGGTGGGAAGGGCTGCCGTGCCTTCCTGCTGGCTGCGGCCCGGATATTCCAGGACCTTTTTATACAGGGCCGTCTCGGACCATCCGCTCTCCCAAACACCGGTCCGGGCTTTCACACGGAAATATGTCGTGTCGATTTCAATGGTTCCCCAGCCGGTCGTGCAGGCATATTGGCTCCCCGTGAACCAACCGCTTCCAGAAATCAGCCGGCTTGAAACCGTGTTCGGATCCATTTCGTAGGCCAGGCGGAAATGGTCGGGACGCATGGCGATTTCCACGTAGTATTCGGCTTTTCCGTTCGCCGGAGAGATGGGCTGGATGGTGCATTCCCTGGTCTTGACCGGTTTCGGCGATGGCGGTGTTGGAACAATGACGGGGATTTCCTTCCATCCGCTGGAGGCGGAATTGCCGGCGCTGTCGATGGATGTGATTTTCCATTGTGCCGCTGCATTGTTCACCGTGTCCTCGATCGAATAGTGCATCACACCGAAGCGCGAAAGCACGTCGGCAAGAACGGTTTCCTTGTTGTTCTGCATCCGAACAATGCGGTAGCGATCCACGTTGGTGGCCAGAGGATCAAAAACGCCTGTTTGATCGGTGCCGACGGAGGTCCATTTGAGGGTAACGGAAATTAAATTCACCCGCCGGTAGTAAGCCCTGGATCCGGCGACGGTAAAATCTGGAACAATTTTGGGACGGATGGAATCGAAAGCCGCTTGCACCAGACCGTAAAAATCCGTAGACCAGAGGGGTGGTATCGGATGGCCCCAGGCATCTTTGGCTGTGATACGGAAATAGACCTTGTCGTTCTCGCGATTTCCAAGGCTGGGTATGGTCACGCGCAACGATTTTTTCTCCGGATCGGCCGCAAAAGGCCCGAAGGTCCGCGTCTGGCTGGTGTCCGTCGGAAAATTTTTGCTCACGCTGACCTGGAGCACGCAGGTTTTTGCCCCGCGTGTGGTCTTGGAGGCTGAACGGCCTGAAATTGTTTTCCACTCCCATGAGACATCCAGTGTGCTTGTCCGAAAATACCGCATGGGAAACGGAACCACGGCAGGGATATAGGCGGCACCCGCATCGCAGGTGTCCGATTTGATGCCCAGTGCGATCACCTGGTTCAGGCTATCCATGGCGAACAGTGAATACCGATATGCACGGCCGTGTATCAGGCTGCGGGAAGAATCCATTTTTGAAAACGGATTGCTCGAATAAATCCATTGTACCGTGTCTTTTCCGGATGTCCTCTGAAGTAAAAACGTTCGGATTTTCAGGGAATCCACGGCGGAACGGTCCCATGCGATAAACATACTGCCTTTCGGTTGAGGTTGAACGTCCATCTGTATTTCACGCAGGGATTTGGTGTAGGGTTGAGACCAGCTGCTTTTCCGGCTGAGAGGATCATCATTCAATACCTCCCGGATTTGAAAAATGTAATTCCGTCCCGGGAGGGCATTCCTGTAAGTATAGCTCGAATCATCGTCCGCCACGACGTCCGAGACCAGCAGTTGATGGAAACCGTCCTGGAAAATCCGGACCAGGGTCGTAAAATTCTTCCGTATCGAATTCGGGTATGGCCTTCTCCATCGGATCTGAACAACCACCCGGTTGTTCTCGGTTTTGATGGCACTCGAAACGATTTGGGGGGGCCGGTTGGAATAGGCGATGGCAGATCCGGAAAACCCGCTGTTCTGGTCGAAGAGACTGGTTTTATGGATCCTGTAACTGAGCATTTCATACGCCGAAAGCGGTTCGCCTTTTTTTCCGGTCAGTTCGTTCAGATCATAATAATCGGTCCATACGACCGTATCCGCTTTGTCGGAGGAATATCCGACGAGAAGCGAATCCCTGTTTTGTCTGTATCGCCAAATGGCATACTGTTTTACATCGAGCGAAGGCCGCGCCCATTTTAAATAGATGTTTCCCCCCCAGTAGGCGGTATCGTTCCAGGCCACAACGCCTTGAACCGGCCTGTTCAGGATGCGGACTGCCCAACGTGTTCCTGTCCAGACGCTGGAAATACCTCCGGGATAGAGCGCCCGAATCCGGATTTTGGCAACTTCCGCATCGGGCAATCCGATGACAAGTCTGTTCGATCCCGGATTTTCGTAAAGGAGCTCGGTTCCGTTGATTTCGACCAGATAGCGGTAAACCGGTACCACATCGAATTGACGGATGAGCAGGGCCACCGAGTCTTTCCGGGTAAAAAGCGTATCCGGACTGATGGGATAGGATTCCGGAGAGAGCGGATCAAAATCCCAGTCCGGTCTGCCCAGTGCCCGCCCCCCTGCCGTCCAAGAAGTCTTCTCGATCGGCCGTGCATTTCCGGTTCCGTCCTCTGCGACAACTCGGTAAAACACCATCGGATTGTTCACGTCGGTTTTTTGGATCACGTTGATCGAATCGTCATACTGGGTCGAGGATAAAAAGCCCGTGAATTGGAGTTCCCGAAAAACCGAATCCCGTTGATCTATCTTTCGGTAAATCCGGTATCTTCGGATGCCGCTTGATCCGTCCACGGCAGGGTCCCAATTCAACCGTAAACGCCATCGGGTGTATCCTTCCAATGGATCCGGATCCAGAATCAATGCCTGGACCTTCAGGTTGAGGATATCGTCCGGCGGAAAGCAATCCGGACGGACTGCACCCAGGGAAACCGTGTCGGTGACAGCCAGGATTTTCCGGATGGCGCGCCGATAATACGTGTGACCGTTGACAAAATTGCCGTCCACCAGGCCTTTCTGTGTGTAGTCAAAAAGCCAGATTCCATTACGAGGATTGGCCGGATCCGGTTGAATGGAATCCAGAGGCACCCAGCCGCTATCAAACACGCGCATCCCATCGACGGGTGGATACATGAAATAGAACAGGCTGTCCCTAACGGCCTGGAACCGTATGAAATTTTCCCTCCCGCGGATGGGGACACGGAGCGTGTCCGTTGTGCCCCTGATAAAAGGTGCTCCGGCAACCGGTTGTACCGGTTCCCAGACGGGCGGGCCGACGGGTACGGGCGGTGCAGGTTTTTGTGCCTTCCGTGAAATGTCGTTGGACAAAACGCCGTCGCCTTCATTGCCAGCAACATCCATTGCAGTGACGCGGTAGTGGTAGATGGAAACCGAATCGATCTGATCTTGCCAACTCAGGAACTCGCCCTGTTCTGGCGAGACATCCACGGAATCCACCAGTTGATCCATACCGGTATCGATGGCCTTGTATATGCGGTAACGCAAGACGCCGCTCAAGGCATCCGAAGCCCTTTTCCAGGTCAGCCAAACCGCGCCGTAATTTTTAATGACGGCTTGGGTGGATTCCACCTTCCCGGGTGGAACAGCGTCCTGGGTGGAATACGTGAAATCCGAATAAATCGGTATGCTTTTCCCGTCTTTGTCGAAGACAGCTTTCACAAAATACCCGTATGTATGTCCATCCTGCAAATCCTGTATCGTTGTTTGAAAGGTGTCTTTTCCCGTTGACTTGTAGAGCCGACGGATGGCTTTCAATCGGTTGGATGGATTCTCTTTGTCGAAATAATACATTTCCTGAAGGCTTGCCCCGCGCACCGGGATCCAATGGATGGTATTGGAAAAACCCGGAGAATAGGAAGGTTCCTTTAGAACAATTGGAAAATCGTACTTTAACGGGTACACGGTGGTGTAAATTTTCACCCGTGAAATCTGTAGCTCGCTGTAGGGTGAAGTTCCATGACGAAGCCATGCTTCCACAAAAAAAGAATCATCGAGTGTGGTGTTGAATTGAATGGGCCGTATTAAAATTTCATTTTTTAAAAGAATCGATTCTCCAGGTGCAAGCGTTTGCGATTTTTCCTGCCAACCTTCCACATAATCTGGAAGTTTGTAATCATTTCCGTTTCCCGATTTGACCGTAAACCGAATAGAATATGGCACGTCTGAAGAATTGTTGACATAATAGGCACTGAATTCAAGGCCAGCGATCTCATGCGGAGTCAAAGAAATCCCGATGCTCTCTGCTTTCAACTGATATCCGGTCAGCAGATCCCGCACGATCAGATTCACTTGAGCCAGACCATTTACAAATGAAAATGCCAGAATGCATATTACAACGAAAAATAGCATTTTCCTGGGTATTTCCATTTCAGAGCCTCCTCAACATCATAACAAATTATTATGACTTAACTTATAAAATCTCCACATGAATACCAAGAAAAACGATTGAGCCATTAATGAGGGGATGCTGCAAATATCAAGCCTATAATAAAATAGTGGATTCACGTTTTGGTCCTACGGAAAGAATTTTGACAGGTTTCCGGGCCAATTCTTCAATCCGCCTCAGGTATTGTTTGGCCTGCCTGGGGAGGTCCCTGTACCTTCGAACCGTCGCGATGGATTCCATCCATCCAGAGATGGTTTCATAGACGGGTTCCACGCGGTCAAGTGTATTCACGCAGGAAGGAAAATGATCCATGCTTTTGCCATTGTAACGGTATCCAACACAAATATGAATTTCTTTGAATTGGTCCAACACATCCAGTTTGGTCATGGCGAGCACGTCCATGCCATTGATCTGGATCGCATACCTGACCACAACGGCATCGAACCACCCGCATCTTCTCGGTCTGCCCGTGGTCGCACCAAATTCGCCTCCGACAATGCGCATCCGTTCACCCAGGTCGCCTTTCAATTCCGTGGGAAACGGACCGTTCCCGACCCGTGTTGTGTAGGCTTTGACAACACCCAGAATTGTGCCGATCGACCTAGGACCAATCCCCAGCCCCGTGCACAACCCGCCCACCGTGGTGTTTGAGGAGGTGACGAACGGATAGGTGCCGAAATCGATGTCGAGGAGAGTTCCCTGAGCCCCTTCGATAATGATTTTTTTACCGTTTTGGATGTCTTCTTTGAGTTTCCAGGCAATATCGGCGATGCATGTTTCGATTTTCGATCTGAAAAGGTTCAGCGTTTCTATGACTTTTGAAGGAACGACGGATTCAGTCTGGTAAATGGTTTCCAGAATCCGGTTTTTGTTCTCCACCACTTGGGTAACTTTTTGTTCCCACCCGGGATTTTCAAAAAGATCGCCAATCCGAACACCGGTCCGGTTGGCTTTGTCCGCGTACGCCGGCCCAATCCCCCTCCCCGTGGTTCCGATTTTATCACCAAAAATAGCCTCTTCGCTTGCCCGGTCAATAAGACGGTGGTGCGGCAGGATGAGATGGGCATTCGGACTGATGAAAAGCCGGCGAACAACTTCGACGCCCTTGGTTTCGAGTGTCTGTATTTCCTCCAGGAGCGATTCCGGATGGATCACCAATCCGTTGCCGATGTAGCATTGAACGCGGTCGCGGAGAATACCGGTTGGAATCTGATGGAGCACGAATTTATCGTTGCCAAACTCGACGGTGTGTCCTGCATTCGGACCTCCCTGGTATCGGGCGACGACATCGGCCTGGTCGCTGAGGAGGTCTACGATTTTGCCTTTTCCTTCATCCCCCCATTGGGTTCCCAGAACCACCTGGACATGCGCTGACTTTCTATGAAAAATGGACAATGGCATCTTCCTCGCTGTCGTAGACATGGAACACACGGTCAAGTTTGGTGATTTCCAGGAGTTCCTTGGTCTTTTTACCCAGACGGCACAGCCTGAAATCGCCTCCGTGGTTGCGGACCGTGGTCAACCCCCCGATCAGGATGCCCAGTCCGGAACTGTTCATCCAATCCACCTTTTCCATGTTGACCACGAAGCGCTTTTGGCCTTGTTCAATGAGTTCGTGAAGTTTTTCCGAGAGAAGCGTCGCATCGGGGCCGCCGACCATTTTCCCTTCCACTGAAATGATCAGAACCCCGCTCTTCTCTTTGAAATCAAACTTCATACGGCCCCCTCTCGATAAAATCGCCTGGAAGGTTATTTTTTCATCTTGCTCATTTTAAAAGCGCGCTTGACGTCGTGACGCATGTGCCAGTCATACGCCAAAGCGCCACCCAAATAGATCGAGGAATAACAACCGGTGACCGCTCCGACCATCATGGCGAGGGAAAATCCCTTGACCACGGGACCGCCGAAGATGAACAAAATGACAACGACCAAAAATACGGTCAGTGCCGTGATGATGGTTCGCGAGAGCGTTTCGTTCACGCTGCGGTTGATAACGCTTTTAAGGTCGTCACCGCGGTGAATTTTCATGTTTTCACGGATCCGATCGTACACCACGATGGTGTCGTTGATGGAATAACCGACAATGGTGAGGAATGCGGCGATTTCCTTCATGGAAATTTCAAAGTTGAATATGCTGAGGACCCCCAAGGCTAAAAAAGTGTCGTGAAACAGACCGAGTACGCCGCAAGCGCTGAAAATGAATTCAAAACGCCACGCCAGGTAAAACATAATCACCAGAAGTGAAACCACTACGGCGATCATGGCATTTTTGCGGAGTTCCTGTCCGATCTTGGGTCCAACGGTTTCCACCTGACGCACTTCGTATTTCGCGTCCGGTATGGATTCCGTCAGCGCGGTTTGTACCCGTTTCACCACTTCCGAGGCGCTGAATCCCTTTTGCTGTTTCATGTAGATCAGAAATTCATTGCTGGTGCCCAGGGTCTTGATTTCACTTTCCCCGAGGCCGATTTTCTCCAGGGCCAGACGGATACTGTGCGTGGTCACTTCCTTCTCGAAACGGATTGCCATGGCCGTGCCGCCCTTGAAATCGATGCCCAAGTTTAGGCCCTTGTGGGCGATGATGGAAACAATGCCCAACAGCATCAACGAAATGGAAAGTCCGTAAAAGTATTTCCGGATGGCAATGAAATCAATATGGGGTAATTGGAAAAATTGCATGGTTCCGCCTTTCGACTATGAATGACCTGTTTAAAACCTCTCCTAAATGCTCAGGTTCGTGAGGGTTTTTCGCGAGGTGATGTGGTCGTAGATGGTTCGGGTCACCACGATGGCCGTGAACATGTTGATGAGAAGACCGATGGTCAGAGTGACGGCAAAACCCTTGACCGGTCCAGTTCCCAACCAGTACAATGCGATCGAGGAAATAATGGTCGTGAAGTTGGAATCGAAAATGGCCGAGAATGCCTTGGTGTATCCGGCTTCAATCGAAGCGCGGACTGTTTTTCCGGTTTTCAGTTCCTCCCGGATCCGCTCGAAAATCAGCACGTTGGCATCAACAGCCATACCGATGGTCAGCACGATTCCCGCAATGCCGGGCATCGTCAGGGTGAACCGGAACTGGGCCAAGACGGCCAGCAGGATCATGATGTTCAGGAATAGGGCGAAATCGGCCAGGAAACCGGCCGCGCGGTAATAGAAGATCATGAACAAAACGACCAGCGCCGCACCCAGGGCCGCAGCCAAGGTGCCCGATTGGATGGAATCCCGTCCGAGGGACGGACCGACCGTCCTTTCCTCGATGACGGAAACCGGAGCCGGAAGCGCGCCCGCCCTCAGCACGATGGAAATCAGTTTCGCTTCATCCATATCCGGCATGCCGGTGATGATTCCGCTGCCGTTCGGAATTTTGGCTATGATGTTGGGTGCCGAGAACACGTTTTTATCCAGGACGATGGCGAGACGTTTCTGGATGTTGGCTCCGGTCACCCTCGAGAAAATCCTCGCCCCCGGACGGTTGAGTGCGAAACTGACTACGGGGCGTCCTGCGTTTTCGGCATCGGATCCGATCGTCACTTGGGCGTTGGTCAAATACTTGCCGGTCAATTCGGGTTCCTTGTTGACCATGAACAGTTCTTTGTACGGTTCATCCCCGATTTTAAACGTTTCGGAGGACCACAGGAATTGTGCATCCGGCGGAAGGAGTTTTTGAATGTCCGGCCGTTCCAGGATGCGCTGCACAACAGCGATATTTTTTTCCGGCACGCTCACCTCGTGGCCGAATTGCTGGGCATTGCGAAGAAGGGAAAAAAACGGATTTTCCTTGAAGATGTTCTCGTCCACGAGGGCCGAGGTGTCGTTTGCAGCCGTGTCTTTCCTTGACGGCTGCACGGTCGCCCGGTCGCCGAAAATTTCATTCACACTGACGGTTTTGTCTTTGCTTTGCTTCATGGCGGTCTTGGACTTGGAGGTATCCGCTTTTACCGTCTCGATTGTCTCGGCGACGGGGATGGCTCCTTTTCTGGCCAGCGCCTTATCGATCTTCTGAAGCACGTCGGAATAGAGGGCGGGATCCTTGACAAGGCAGAACTCGAGCAGCGCGGTTTTTCCGATCAGGTTTTTGGCCTGGGTGGGATCGGACAGGCCGGGGAGTTCGATGAGAATCCGCATGGAGCCGATGTGCTGGATGGAGGGTTCGGAAACGCCGAATTGATCGACGCGGTTCCGCAGGATTTCCAGCGAACGGTCCATGGCGTCCTTGGCTTCCTTTTCCAGTGAAGCGATGATCTTGCCGTCGGAATCCCCCCGTTCACCCCAATATTCGTTCAAGGCGAGGCCTCTTCTCCGGAAATGTTCAACCAGAAGGTTCAGAAAATCCTCGTTCCGCACGTTCAGTTCCTGGCGGATCTGCAGGAGAATGGTGTCCAGACGGGTGTCCGTGGTCCGGGCGATCTGTGTGATCAGCATCGGCAGATCCACTTCCAGGGTCAGGTAAATACCGCCCTGGAGATCCAAACCGAGGCGGATGGATCGGTCTATCAACGGAACGAGCTGTCCCCTGGCGGAAAGCAGATTTTTTTGATCCGGCGTTAACCGATTCAATTTATAGGTGGGCCACAACGCATAAACGGCCCATCCGACGAGCAACACAATAATGACAGTCCTGACAAGCAGCTTTCTTTGCATACGGGTCTCCTCAACGAATGATGTCTTTGAATTCAATCATCGTGAATAGCGAATTATAAATATACCTCATGAAAAGAATTTATGCAAGGTTTTTTTCCGGGCTAACCTTCAGCGGATTCGATGACATCCAGGGTGACTTGGGTGATCGATTCAAGCTTTCTGCCGAGGCATTGTTCGCCGATTTTCAGGAAATGGTGCGGAATATCGCTGACAAAAAACCGATGGGAAGGCAGCGTCGACCGGTTTTCCAGACGTTCTTGTGCAAGACGGACGCGGATGGTCTTGGCGGTTTCCTCCGCGGAATCGATCAAATGAACTTCCCCGCGAAAAAAGTCCTGAATCACTGGTTTCAGCAGCGGGTAATGGGTACAGCCCATAATCAGTGTGTCGATCTTCTTGTCGAGCAGCGGCTGGAGATAGATGGCCGCCACGCGGCGGGTCACTTCGCCTTCCAGCCATCCTTCCTCGACCAGGGGAACAAACAACGGGCAGGCCTGGGTCACCACTTCAACGCCTTCCCGGCGCTCGGCCAGTTTTTTCTCGTAGGTGCCGCTTAAAACCGTACCCCGGGTGCCGATCACGCCGATCCGGTTCAGTGTGGTGGCCTTTAAAGCGGCTTCGACGCCGGGCTCGATCACTCCGATCACAGGCAGCGAGAAAATACCGTTAAGCTGGTCCAAGGCGACGGAAGAAGCCGTGTGGCAGGCTACCACCACGATCTTGACATTCTGTTTCAGCAGAAAACGGGTATCCTGAAGAGCAAATGTCCTGACCATGCTGGCCGATTTGGTCCCGTAGGGAACGCGTGCTGTATCTCCAAAATATACAATGCTCTCATTGGGTAAAGAAGCCATGATCTCGCGGACGACTGTTAATCCTCCGATTCCGGAATCAAATACGCCGATGGGCCTTGAATCGCTCATTAGTATGATGGATCCGTCGCATCTAAATTCTGTATACATATTCATTTATATGCATACTATTACTGGACTTTGGCAAATTTTTCCGTTCAGCCTGATCATGCTTCGACAGAGCCTGTCATTATTCCGTTTTATGGAATAATGACTCAGCATGAACGGCTTTTCTCAGTTTTGATAAAATT
>Ga0315277_10007446_pt1 | contig 14203 bp, 11 predicted proteins | sample YL17G05_15_MG_FD_203695 | JGI IMG/M metagenome (GOLD analysis project Ga0315277, IMG submission 203695) | Sediment microbial communities from Yellowstone Lake, YNP, Wyoming, USA - YL17G05_15 | ecosystem: Environmental > Aquatic > Freshwater > Lake > Sediment | place: USA: Wyoming | collected... | reverse complement strand
TGATATGAACATCGGGCTTGCGTTCCGGTTCGTACCGGAGGAAGACAATACCCTTCTCGCGAGCGCGGGTGTAATAGGCTTCATGAAAACCGTAAGTGCGCATATCGCGGTACAGGATGAAGACCGCTGCATCCGGCTTTTGCTCCTTGATCTTGAGGGCGTTTTTGACAGCCTCGTTGCAGCACACGCGGCTGCAATAAGGATGCCGGTCGTCTCGTGAGCCGACACATTGGATCATGACGAATGTTTCCGCCCCGCCGAGTGAATTTTCGGCAAGGCGTTGTTCCAATTGTCTCTGGGTAATGATGCGATCGGACTGCCCATAGCGATATTCCGAGGGTTCCATTTCCCTTGCGCCTGTTGCAACGATCACCACGCCGTGTTCAAATTCCTCGGTTTCTCCATTAAAGGCAATGGCGCTTTTAAAATTTCCGATGTAACCTTCCAGGGCTTTGACCCGGGCGGATGTGAAGAGCTTTATATTGGGATCGTTTTTAACTTTTTCAATTGTCCGGCCAAGAAATTCTTGAGGATCAGCGCCGCGCAGGGTGTAATAAATGTTACGCATGTGTCCGCCGAGCTGGGGTTCCTTTTCCACAATCGCCACGCCGAATCCCTGGTCCGCAAGGGCAAGGGCAGCGGTCATGCCTGCCATGCCTCCGCCAAGAACGAGCGCCGCCTTTTTGACCGGGGTTTTCTGCCGCTCGAGCGGGGTCAGGAAATTCGCCTTGTTCACTGCCATGCGCACGAGATCGCGAGCTTTCTCCGTTGCCTCGTGCGGGAGCTGCATGTGAACCCAGGAGCACTGGTCGCGGATATTTGCCATTTCAAAAAGGTAAGGATTGAGCCCCGCCTCGCGGAGTGTTTCCTGGAACAGGGGTTCGTGTGTGCGCGGGGAGCAGGAGGCAACCACCACGCGGTTCAGATCGTGTTCCTTGATGATATTGCAGATGATCTCCTGGGTGTCCTGTGCGCAGGTGAAGAGGTTTTCGCCGGCATAAACCACATTGGGCAGTGTGGCTGCATAGCGCGCCACAGCAGGGACATCCACAACGCCTCCGATATTGATTCCGCAATGGCAGATGAACACGCCGATGCGGGGCGGTTCTGCGCGGATGTCCTTTTCCGCAGGATAGATTTTTTCCGTTGTCTCGGAATTGCGGGCAGAGGCAAGGAGGCGACCTGCGCGCACTGCTGCGCCGGATGCCTGCATCACGGTCTCGGGCACATCCTTTGGTCCCTGGAACGCGCCTGCCGCATAAATCCCCTCTCGGGTGGTTTCCAGGGGATGAAATTCAGGTGAATCGGAGAATCCATATTGATTGAGATGAATTCCGAAGATGTCCGCAAGTTTCTGCGCATTCTTCGGCGGATTGAGTCCCACGGAAAGAACCACCATGTCGAATTCCTCGGAATGAAGCACGCCATCTTCTGTTTCATATTTCAAAACGAGATTTTGGGTTTTGGGATCTTCCTCGATTCCGGAGATGCGGGAGCGGATAAACCGCACGCCGTATTCCTTTTGCGCGCGTTCGTAATAACGGTCGAATCCCTTTCCATAACACCGCATGTCCATGAAGAAGAGGACGGTTTCGAGGCCAGGGCAATGTTCGCGCGCGATCACCGCCTCTTTTGTGGCATACATGCAGCACACGGAGGAGCAATAATCCTTGCCGCAGGAGGTGTCGCGGGATCCGACGCACTGGAGGAACGCAACCTTTTTGGGTTCTTTTTTATCTGAAGGGCGTTTCACGTGGCCTTCATAGGGACCTGTGGCGCCGAGAATTCGCTCGAATTCGATGCTGGTCACCACATTGGGAAATCTCTTGTATCCATATTGTTCAAGGGTCTTGGGTTCGAATTCATCAAACCCCGGTGCGAGGATAATGGCGCCCACATCGAGGTTGATATATTCTTCTGTCATTTCATGGAGTATGGCCCCGGGCTTGCAAGCGTCCATGCATGCGTAACACTCGCTGCACACTCCGCACTGGAGGCACCGGGCAGACTCCTCAAGGGCCTGGTCCTCTGTAAATCCGAGATCCACCTCGTCAAATGTCTTGATACGCTCTTTCGGATTGAGGGCAGGCATGGGAGTGCGGGGTTTGGGAGGCGCTGTCTGATCCGGTTCAGCAACAGGCCTATCTTTTTTCGGTTCCGGCTTCAGCTCTTCGCCGGAGAGAAACCGATCCATATACCGGGCTGCCTTCTTGCCGGCTGCAATTGCCTGGATCACTGTGTCAGGACCAGTAACCACATCGCCGCCTGCAAAAACGCCCTTGAGATTGGTTCGCAGGCATTCGTCAGTTTCTATGGTGCCCCACTTGTTCAGTTTGAGAGGTTCTTCGCCCCGGGAAAATCCGAAGTCCACTTCCTGGCTGATCGCAGGGATTATGGTATCGAGTTCCACGATAAACTCGCTGTTCGGAACAGGGACAGGCCGGCGTCTGCCGGAGGAGTCCGGTTCACCAAGAGTCATGCGGATGCATTCCACGCCCTTTACATGGCCGTTCTCGCCAATGATGCGCTTGGGGGCAACAAGGAATTCGATCTTCACGCCTTCCTCGATCGCTGCATCCACTTCGCTGGCATTTGCCGGCATTTCCTTGCGTGTGCGGCGATAAAGGATGGTGACCTCTTCCGCGTTCATGCGGAGTGCGGTTCTGGCAGCATCAATGGCAGCATTGCCGCCGCCGATGATCCCGACCTTTTTTCCGATTCCAGCAGGTTTCTTGAGATTCACATCCTGGAGGAAATCCACTGCATGAACATATCCTTCAAGATCCTCGCCCGGGATGTCGAGTTTTTTGCCTTCCTGGGCGCCTGTTGCGATAAACACAGCATCAAAGTCGCGACGCAGATCTGACATCCTGATTTCTTTGCCAATGGCTGCGTTGAGTTTCAATTTAACACCGAGGTCCAGAATCTCCATGATCTCGCAATCGAGGATATCCTGGGGCAGGCGGTAATCCGGGATGCCCTTTGCAAGCATTCCTCCGGCGCGGGGAAGCGATTCATAAATCGTGACATCATAACCTATCAGGGCAAGGTCATGAGCGCAGGCAAGGCCTGCGGGACCCGAGCCGATGACAGCTGTTTTCTTTCCCTTTGTGCCCCGGTTTTCATTTTTGATCGGCTGATGCAGGCCGTGGCTATGCACCCAATCCACAACGAACCGTTTCAGGTACGCAATGGACACGGGGGAATCCGTATCCCCGCGTTTGCAATTCTCTTCGCAGGGGTGATGGCACACGCGCCCGCAAATTCCAGGGAGTGGATTCACGGTGCGAATGAGTTTATACGCTTCCTCGTACCGCTTCTCCCGGATCAGGGCAATATAGCCCTGGGCTGAGGTTTCAATGGGACAACCGCTCTTGCATGGGGACACGCCCCGCTTTTCAATGGCAAAGGCATTGGGAATTGCCTGGGCAAATTCCCTGTAAATGGCTTTCCGTGAGCTCAAGTTTTCATTATAAGGATCGGGGCGCGTAATGGGGCATACGCGGGCGCACTCCCCGCAGCCGTTGCATTTGGACAGATCCACAAACCTGGGATGCCGGAGCACGGTTACGCGGAAATTCCCAGGCTCCCCCTCGAGTCGGGTGACCTCGCTCCCTGTGATGATCTTGATATTATGATGTCTGCCCGTATCCACGAGCTTGGGCGCGAGGATGCACATGGAGCAGTCATTGGTGGGGAAGGTCTTGTCCAGCTGCGCCATCACGCCGCCGATGCTCTGGTTCTGCTCCACCAGATAAACGAAGAACCCGGATTCCGCAAGGTCGAGGGCTGTTTGAACGCCAGCCACGCCGCCTCCGAGCACAAGCACAGCGCCGGATTTTGTTGTGTTCTTTTCTGTTGTTGCCATCTCTTCCATTAACATCCAATCCTGTCTATCCTGTTGATTTTGAGACAAATTGTTTTTCAACTCACGCAGAGGCGCAGAGAACGCAGAGAATGAAATATAATTCTTCTTCTCTCTCTGCGAACACTGCGCCTCTGCGTGATAATATTATTCTTCATCCTATCGAAAATATAACCCCCAAAAGGATTTAATACCTCAAAGATAACAATTATCACACACAACCTAAACTCCTGCGCCCAGTTTTTCGAGAACAGTCTTTGGGCGCACACGGTTCATATTAAATCCCAGGTCCTTGGGATCCATGCCCATGGCAAGGCCCAGGATCTGGGGAAGATACAGCACAGGGATTTCATATTTTGTTTCAAAAGTCGTCTCAATTTTTTTCTGATTGCTTTCATACATCACGCTGCAAAAGGGGCAGATCAGGCAGATGGCATCCACAGAGAGACCCTTGATCTGGTCGAGTTTTTCCCTTGTGATTTTCAGGGCAAGGTTTTCATCCACAGCCAGAACCGCGCCTCCGCAGCACCTCATCTTGTTCATGTAATTCACGCTCGTTGCGCCGGTTACTGCGATCAGATCATCCAGGGTGTGGGGGTTCTCGGGAGAATCGAATCCTTCATAGATTTCACTGGGTTTCAGGAAGTGGCAGCCATAATGGGGAGCGATGCGGAGACCATCGAGTCTGCGTGTGATTTTTGAGGAGATCTTTTCAAGACCCACATCCTCATACAAAATGCGGGCGAAATGTTTGACCTTCACACCGCCCTTGTATTCCAGACCAATATCCTTCAGGTGTACATTGATTTTGCCGCGTTTTTCCTCATTGTGCTCGAGCTCTTTTGCTGTTTCAGTGAGGACTCCTGTGCATGCAGTGCAGATGGTGCAGATGTCAGCGCCTTCTTTTTCAGCAAGGGCCAAGTTGCGCGCAGCGAGGAGTTCTGCTGTCTCCTGATCAAGCGAGCTCATGGGATACCCGCAGCAGGAGAAATTCGGGATATGAAGGAGCTCCATACCCAGGGCTTCCGCTACTTTGCGGGTGGAGAGCTCGTAGTTCTGTCCCCTGACAGGAATGGTGCAGCCTAAAAATAAAGCGTATCTGTTCATGACATTATCCAGGTTCGATATTCAGCCGGGCGTTTGGCGTCCTTTTCATTTAATGTTCTTGAGTGCGCCTTTGGAGAAAAGGATCTCCAGGTCAGGGCACTTTTTTTCCAGTTCCGGCAGGCCCATACGAGCCCGCTTTTTATTGTCAAAATCCTCGATTTCATAAAGTTTCCCATGCTCCCGGATTGTCTTTGCCTGGAGCGCAAACGAGGGATGAACGATCCCCTCCCGCACTGCGATATTTTTCAAAACCCGCATGATCTGCGACAGATGCACTCCCTGGGGGCAGCGTTCGGAACAGGTATGGCAGCTGGAACAGAGCCAGAGGAAGTCGGAGCGCAGAACCTCGTGCTTCATGCCCAGGAGGACCATGTGAATGATGCGGCGGGGGTTGTAGCGTTCCTCCACCTCGCGCACCGGGCAGCCGGCGGTGCATGTGCCGCAGGCATAGCATTTGAGGAGGTTCTCCCCTCCCGGGATTTTCAGAACCTCGTCCCTGAATTTCAGGGCGTTTTTGTTGATGCGAATCGTTTTTGCCATAATAGAATAATAAAAAGCATCCTCTTGTTTGTCAACCAAAGATTGACCTGTGATCAAAAAACGTATAGTCCCTGATCGTCAAGGATTTTCCAATAGGTGTGGTTATTGTTAATGGTTAATTGTTGATTGAGACGGATTTTTCCTGAGTTCCGGAGTTCCGGATTCAAATCGTATATTAAGGAGAAAAATTTTTTCTCTCGCCCTTCGGCAAGCTCAGGACAGGCAGAGGCGTCCTTCGACTGGCTCAGGACAAGGCAGAGAATGAAAATATAATTTTTCTTCTCCCTCTGCGATCTCCGCGCCTCTGCGTGAGAATATTATTCTTCATTCTTTAGTGGTTTTGCTCAATTTCGTATTTCATCTTCAGGGAATGGTTTACGGCTGGGGACTTTATCCAATATTTTTTTAAACTCCTTGTTTCGGGCGCGTTCTGCCCGGTTTTTGAGATAGTCTTCGGTCATAAGCGCGGAAATCTTTTCCGCCACAGCAGTCGAAATAAACTGATTGATTGAAACCCCTTCCTTTTTCGCAATATCTTTGATATGACGATGAAGGGAGTCAGGCAATCTTAAATTTATTACGATCATTTAAGACACTCATGAAAAAATATATATCAAGACACTCGCTCAATCTGTATAAATTATCCAGAATAATATCTATGTCACAATTGGAAATTTCCCCAGATCCTGAAAATCCCTTGTGTTTTATGACAATGGGATTTATGTCATTTAAGAGTTATGGGAAAAAGAATGGGAGATAATGCGAATCTGAATGAATACATCCGATTGGAAAAAGATCCGGATCATCGGGATAGCATCCACAATTGTCTTTGAACTGGTTACAATTATCACAAGGCTGGTATCCGGGATATCCGCAGCAGAGGCGCAGGAGAAGTATCATTATCCCCCGATTTTGAAAATTCACCATATGTTCTGGGGACTGCTCCTCATCTTTATTGGATTATTTTTCATAAAACGGTTTCCCAGGTTAAGGGCTTGGATTATAGGGATCGGGCTGGGATTATTTTTCAGCGATGTGATTCATCATTTCATTATCCTGCCCCTGTGGAAGGGTAATATCGGATGGCACTGGCCGTAGAAAATTCCCTGATTAGGATTATCCATTGAAATAGAAATCCTGGGCTCAGGGATATAAGTAACATTTTACGCTCCACAACCAACTATCAACTAACAACAATCCACATCTCTATCACTTTATTTCCCTTGCCAGAATGAACCTAATCCCGATAAAAACCAGTTTCACCAATGGTTGAGAGATTATCATTCTACGGAAATTTTTGAAAAGAAAAAGAAGAGGAAATCCCATGAGACCTGTGTGTTTGATCATTCGCGACGGTTACGGACACAATGAAAATCCGCGGGGAAATGCAGTTCTGGCTGCGCATACTCCCAATGCGGATCTTTATATGAAAAAATATCCCTGGACACTTCTCGATGCCGCCGGAGAACCTGTGGGTCTTCCCCAGGGATACCAGGGTTCATCTGAAGTCGGGCATCTGAATATGGGAGCGGGAAGGATCGTGATCCAGGAACTTAAAAGAATAGACGACGGGCTTCGCACAGGGAAACTTTTTAAATCGCCCAAATGGATTAACCTGATCAAAAACTGGAAACAAAATAAAAGCAGTCTTCATCTTCTGGGGCTTTTGCAGGATGAAGGAGTTCATGCGCACCAGGAACACCTGTTCAAGATCATGCGCCGCGCGCGAGGCGAATTCCCCGGGGGAAAAATCTTCATCCATCCTTTTCTGGACGGACGCGACACGCCTCCGAGAAGCACGCTCGAATACATCGCCAAGCTCCGAACTGTGATGGATGAAGTGAAAGGCTGCGCAATCGGAACTGTGATGGGCAGATATTACGGAATGGATCGTTCCAAGAACTGGAGACTTACGGATATAGCGTATCACTGCCTTGTGTGCGCAGAGGGCAGGAAGGCGAAGGATGCGGAAAGCGCGGTCAAGGAATCTTATGCCAACGACAAAACACCGGATAATGTTGAGATGTTCGATGAATACATCCCTCCGTATGCGATCGGCGATTTCGACGGAATCAAAGAGGGCGACTGTATCATGCACACAAATTACCGACAGGATCGGGCGATACAGCTGTCCATGGCGTTTGTGGATCCCAAGTATCCCGGCAATTTAAAGAAAAAGATAAAAATCACTTACCTCGGATTCACGCGATACTGGGATGAATTCACAGATTATATGCTCGGGGCAATGGATGCGGAAGGGGGGATGGAGAACCTCCTAGGCGAGGTGATCTCCAATGCAGGACTGAAGCAGCTGCGCATCGCAGAGACGCAGAAATTCCGCCATGTCACGAGCTTTTTCAACGGCAAGGCGACAACGCCGTACAAGGGCGAGGATCAGGTCGAGATCAAGAGCAGGTTCGATCCTGCAATGTTCGCCTCGCACCCTGAGATGGATGCATATAATGTCACTGAGGAACTATTAAAACGGTTTGAGAACAATCCCTATCAATTCATAGCAGTGAATTTTGCCAACTGCGACATGGTGGGCCACACTGGGAATTTCGAGGCAGCGAAAAAGGCGTGCGAGGTTGTTGATGAATGCGTGGGAAAGGTCGTGAAGAGGATCCTGGAACTCGACGGACAGGTTCTATTGACTGCGGATCATGGAAACTCAGAACAAATGATAGATTACGACACCGGAATGGTGAAGACCAGCCATACCAAGTTTCCTGTTGAGTGTATTTACATTTCCGCAGAAGCGCCGGGAAAGAAATTACTGGCAAAGGGAAAACTTTCAGACATCGCGCCTACTGTTCTTTATCTCATGGGACTTCCGATCCCGAAGGAAATGACCGCGGAGAATTTGATCCGAGCATAATAAATAAAGGGCAATCCGATTGCCCGGTATGCAGGATTCAAGAATAAAATCCACGCAAAAATATAGAAAAATATGAGATTGACCCCATACCTTCTTTGACCTAGAGGATTGACCCCCTACGTTCTTGACCTACGTTCGGGAAAAATTATTATTTAAGGCGAGTAAGGGAGGACAATTAATTAAGACGGATATACAGAGCTTTGAAGGAAAGGGTGAAGGCGCAATAAAATCGGGAAAATCCTGGAGTACGCCCCCCCGACCCTCTATGATCCAAAATATACATATAACCAATAATTAATCATTCTTGAGAAGTTGTCGCCATTCCTGATTCAAGTTCTTCACCAGTTTCACTCTCGTTTCTTCTACTCCAATGATTACTCTTACCCTTTCGGATGGCTGAAGCGTTTCAATTTTTTTTTGAGTTGTTTTCGCATAATCGTTCTGCTCTTTGAATACGGGTAGAATAAACCCTGTCTTCATATAGGTACCAATTATTCCTTCCTCGAGCATTATCTCTGCTTCAGTATAAATCAAGTCTAAAATATTCTTGGTGGGGATAACCTTATCATGATCGAACCGTCTTATTCTTGATGAATAGATTAGGTACATTAAAATAGAATATGGAAAGCACAGAAAACCCGCAACCAAAAGAATTAAGAAGACAATAAATAGTAGAATGTTGAAAATTGATGGTTCGTTGAGTTCTCCGAAGTATCTGTTTATAATAATCCCCAAGATAATTGAACCAGCCAATGCTAAAGGACCATAGATAAACCATCGCCGTAATGTGTTTATATGATTCAATAGAAAGCGATAATAACATGCAATCTTACATGAATTACACAATCCTATTTCCCATATCTGTATGTCGTCCTTTTCCCAGTGATTTACAAGAAGAGGCGCTACAACGTGAACCGGAAGAGTTGGTGCATGTTCTGGTAACTTCCACAATGTCTCCGAGCCGCAAGCAACATAGGCAACTTCTGAACAAGCCCCCTCTTTGCAATGCGAGCAGACTCGAGTTATCGCAATTGATGATTCACAATTCATATAGTTTCCATATTTATTTTATATTCTCTTCAAGTTCCTCTCACTCCAACAAAACAGATGCTCCCCTTCTCTCATCATGCGAAGGAATGGCGAAGGAATGGGGTCAATCCTATATTTATCTATATTTCTTCTTCATCTATGAATATGAAAATCTAATTCTTAGCAATTGATGATATAAACAGGGCAAATTCTTCTCACGAATACGCATAAACGGGAATATGTTTCTCCGGCTCCGGGTTCCGTTTCATTAATTCCTCAAGATGTCGAATTGTTTCCGGCGCCAGCAGAATGTCCGAGCACACGTCACAGACATCTGCCGGGACATTATCAAACACAATCACATTCGACCCCTTCTTTACTGTGTGTACAATAAAGCGTTTCTCATATTCACCCGTACAACCAAGGATGGTGCATTTCATTCTTTTCCACCTCTCTCAAAAGGAGTTATCCACTTGAGCGCTTCAGCATCAATGAATCATCTCATAAAAGGATCATAAAAAATTGTGTCATGATATGTCAATACAATATTCGGATAGGTTCAATCCTGCCTTCTGTGGAGTGCATTTACATTGCAAAGGATTCACCGGGGAAGAAGCTCATTGCCAAGGGCAAGCTTTCCGACATTGCGCCTACAGTTCTTTATCTCATGGGATTACCTGTTCCAAAGGAAATGACAGCGGAGAATCTGATCCGAGCATAATAAATAAAGGGCAATCCGATTGCCCGGTATGCAGGATTCAAGAAGAAAATCCACGCAAAAATATATAAAAATATGGGATTGACCCCATACTTTTCTTAGGATCATAAACATTACAAATCATTTTGAGGAGGACGTCAGATTCAGACGAAGAAGCAAGTAATAAGTGAGCCATTTCGATTGAGTAAGCTTTGAAATTCGCATTGCTAAATTCTACGTACCTTGCAAGTTGAAGGAGATCTTCCTCTAAGGCAAGAAAGTAACTCCAGTGAAGAAGTCTCATCTATATCTCCTTTCTTATATCTGAACTTTTAAGGGTTTTGAAGTTTTATGTCACAATAATGGCAATAATAAGGTCAATCACATATTTATCTATATTTCTTCGCAATCAATGAATCCGGGGAAACGCTTGTGCGGCAATAAGATGTCGAATTGTTCCCGGCGCCAAGAGAATGCCGAACACATATCACAGACTTCTGTCGGTACATTCTCAAACACAAGAACGTTTGATCCCCGCTTCACCTCATGCATAATAAAGCGATGCTCGTATTCCCACGGAAATCCCTAAATGCGGCATTTCATTCTTTTCTTCCGAATGCGAATCTTTATATCTTTTCTATTTTATAATATCCTTTAAGCCAATCAATTATGGATTGCCCTTGCTCTCCGCTTTTTAGGGACCAGGGGAATTAAACAACGTAATGCCTTATTCACGGCTTCGGAGTCGGGGAAATACTCTTTTATATCCGGCTCAAGCATTACTGAGCCATCTTCAAGTTTGAAATATTGAACGAGGGTAGTTCCATCAGCCTTGTGAATCTTCACCGTATGCCCGGCACGATAGGCTCTGTAATATTTCCCTCGAACGCCACCAGACATCTTTGAGAAATCATATTCGGGGCGCATATCATCATGATCGACATTTGGGTTCGCTTGTTTAGAAACTTCCTTCTTCATACACTCTCCTTTTAAAAATCAATTTCACTTTATGACCCCTGTCCTTCTTCTTGTAATCTTAATGTGCCTGAAGATTCATTCAAACACAGCTGGATGAACAAAACTACTTTCGTTTGGTGATATTCAATGAACCATCTTGATATAAAGGATAAAAAACCGTGTTGAGGTGTGTCAAGATCGGAATGAATGAGAGAGGTTCCAAAGAATCCGGAGGTTCAAGATGTTCAAGGGGTTCAAAAGGTTCAAAAAGTTTAAGAGTTACAGAGTTAAATGGATTATTTTGGGAGGAATAATGTTCATTATGATGTAAGTTGATCCATGACTCACTTGATTTTTATCAACCGCTGACAACAGTCGTGAGATGAAGCAGCGAGGATGTTGGCAATCTGCTGGAGACAGATGTTGGCGCAACGATGCTAGGCAGACACAACCTCAACCGAAAGGACTTCCTTTACTGAGTGATCGCCGGAAATAATCTTATCTATTTTATCAAGTGTGGTGGAATGGAAATACCTCTCGCCGCATTCAGGACATACATCCGCTTCCACATTCTCAACAATATAAAGTTTGCCTTTGAACCAATGCTGCTTCTTCACCTTTTTCTTGATTGTTTCCGAATTGCAAAATTCACATTTCATTTGTTCACCTTATTTAAGTAGGGATTCCTTCGATTAGTTCGATAGGATGAAGAATAATATTATCACGCAGAGCCGCGGTGCTCGCAGAGAGAGAAGAAAAATCATATTTCATTCTCTGCCTTGTCCTGAGCTCGTCGAAGGGCGTTCTCTGCGACTCTGCGAGAGATAAAAAATCAGATGAATCTTCAATGAATCTTTTCGTTTAGTGATATTCAATGAACCATCTTGAAAAAAAGGATGGAAAACGGTGTGATGGTGTGTCAAGATTGGAATGAATGAGAGAGGTTCAATCCCGCCTGGCGGGACAAAATGTTCAAAAGGTTCCAAACGTTCAAGAGGTTCAAAAGGTTTAATCCCGCCGGTGGCGGGACGCCTTCGGCGGGGCAAGGGTTACAGGGGTTCTTATAGGGGGAAAGAATGTTTGTTTTGATCCGGGGATTTACTCCATTACTCCCATTACTCGTAGATCACCCAGAGATTTTGCGGGACACCCGAAGTCTGGGGCAGATTTTCCTCAACAACATCACCCGCGCCTACGGAAACTTGAGTCTTATGGAGTAATTCGCTGCTATTGTTGTAGAAGGACAGTTCATACTCACCCAGCGCAACATCGAAGAAAACATAGAAGCCGCAAAGATCGGTAAGCGTCTCTCTATAGCCCAATGTCACTCTGGTTCTGCGCGAGGGACTGGCTCCTGTGAAAACCCGACCCATCACAACTCCTGTCGTCGGATTGGATTTCCATGAATAATCCGGAACTGAAACAGCTGTCGGGAACAATTGCGAACGGAGCGCTTCATAAAAAGTTTCCTCCGATTCCTCCGCGTTGCTGTACTCAGAAGCATTAAAGATGCTGAGAATAGGGCATCCCGACTGCCTGACCCTGTGCAGTTGAACGAGGGTGTCCTGAATCCTGTTCTTATAGGCAGCCACAATAGCCCCCGCCTCCCTGTCTCCTCGAACGCTGCGCAGAAAAGAATTCCAGTCGTTAAAGTCCTGCGCCATTGCCGGATCCGCCTCAGGTCGATATGCCATGCCAAGAACGCAGTCAAGATAGTGGTTTGCCAGCCATCCAGGATAGTCCTGGAAAACATTTCTCCAGAAAACATTGTCTTCGATCGTTTCAACCGGCGCGCCTCCAGTCACCCCGTCCATGGTCAAAAGTACATGGGGTTTGACTTTAAGGATGTTGGCGTAAAGGCGCTTCACGAGACTTGTGATCTGTTCGCGCCTCCAATCAGACCATTCAGGGTCATCTATTGCCGGACGATCGGAACGACCGGTGAACTGATGGAAATAGCTCAGGGCGATCGGATTGTAACCCATGTTCTGTTCCCGGTACCGGATGTGATCCATGTTGAAGCCGTCGATGTCGTAGTTATTCACGATTTCCATGACGAGATTAACGTAAAAATCCTGGACTTCCGGGACGCCCGCATCCAGGTACATTCGGGTGTTGACGCTGGTGGTGATCACTTGTTCGCCGTCATAGTTCTCGCTTGTCCACTCTGGATGGATATCAAGAATATGACCTGGAGGAGGAGTGTCAGTTATCAGGGCGACAAAGAAAACAACCATTGTATGGACTTGGATCCGGGCTTTCCCCCCGGAAGTGTCGTGCGCTCTTTCAATAAGTCCTGCCAGGGGATCGTATCCTTCAGGAACGGATGGAAACATGGGCTGAAAGGAGGATTTGTAATAGCAATACACATCGCTTACGGGTTTGACACAAATTGCGTTCAGATTGCCGCTTCGAATTTGTTCCAAAGTCACATCCGCCCACTCGGGTGTGTTGAACGGCCCTCCGAAAATCCAGCGTAATTCCGGCGTTGTCGCCTCATCATAAGCGACAAGACACCTCATGGTGTCTGTTTGTGCAGTCATGGTTGTGGCGTTCTCTGCATGAACCCGATATTGGATGACAGTGGCAGCCGGAGCTCCGGGTAAAGCCCCGCCGAAGATTCCATCTCCGGCAGATCCGTCCTGGTGAAGGCCATCGTCATAGAAGTCCGCCCACTCGTGAGGTTCGTCAGCGATCCAACGTTCTCCTTTTACAACGAGCCCGGGGCTGGCGGACCAGGCTTCCGCCTTGACCTGCAAATCCTCCCCTGAAGCAGGTATGAGCACTTCAGGGACAAGGTCAAGGGATGGCGGAAGGGGTCCCTGAATCAAGGCATATTTAAATACAAGGCCATCGGCGATCACCACTTTGTCCGCCAGGCCTGCATTATCCAGTTCTACCTGATAATTTCCCGGGGTATAAGGATAAACGCCCAGATAACGCCACCCCTCCTCCCCTTTTGTCTGACCGATGGTTTTGTCCCGGAGACCGCCCGCATAAGGAATCAGGTAATGCGCCGCATTGTTCCGATTGGATCCGGGAAAGATCCAGGCATAAACTTCATAGTTCCCTCCAACAAATACCGGCACATCCCATCGCGCCGTTGCGGAAGCAACGAGGGAACACCCGT
>Ga0315277_10007445_pt1 | contig 14203 bp, 14 predicted proteins | sample YL17G05_15_MG_FD_203695 | JGI IMG/M metagenome (GOLD analysis project Ga0315277, IMG submission 203695) | Sediment microbial communities from Yellowstone Lake, YNP, Wyoming, USA - YL17G05_15 | ecosystem: Environmental > Aquatic > Freshwater > Lake > Sediment | place: USA: Wyoming | collected... | reverse complement strand
GTCAACAAAAACTGCCTGGGTTCGCCGCCGAGTGAGATACGGCAAGACCTTGGGCTTGCCGAGGAACGAAGGCGGAACGGGGTTATAGGGGTGGAACCCCTATTTCATTAGTGTTGAATCCTGATGGGACTGAGCGATGGCGGAGTGGCAATATATGTTCTTATGGTATTGTTTCATCTCCTGCAATCGCAGAAGATGGGACAGTTTACATTGGTTCATTAAATGATGAAGAAATTTCTTCGGGTGCATTTACTTCAAAAGGATTTATCCATGCGTTTGGTCCTGGAGAAATAAAAAAAGTTACAATAATGCAACCAGTTACTGGGAAATTCTATTACTTGGGAACTGAACTATTCCCAACGATTAACGGAAAGACAGTTATTATCAAAAATGTAACCGTCAAAGCAAATGCAACATCTCTTGAACAGTTAGACCATATTGGTTTTTTTGTCGATGGGGACCTCCAATATGAAGATAGAGAGCCTCCTTATGAATGGAACATGAATCAAAATTATTTTAAAAGTCTCATCGAATATCATCGGATTAGAGTCACTGCTTTTTCCAATGGTGGTTGTGAGTCGTCTGAACAACGGTCTGTAACCTACCTCCATCTACCTTGAATTTAGTAAACTTGGTTTTGCATAATAAGTATTTTCTAGAAGATAGTTTTCTAAAGGGAGTTTCTGTGGTTCGAGTGGTTCCCGAATGCGTTCCCAATACTACGACATTTACTGGAATGGGAAAGTATGACGTTGTAGATTTATCCATTGTCAACGATTAGCAATTTAATGATGATAGTTTTATATACTAGAATCAAATGGCAACAAAACTCTACAAATGGGGAGTATATAACACAGTTAACAATGTAATATATTTGTATATATCCTTTCTGTTTTCAAGGGGGATTTGTAATGAAAAACATTATCATTAAAGGAGCACGGGAACATAACCTTAAAAACATTAATGTGGAGCTTCCAAGAGATAAATTCATTGTCATAACCGGAATATCTGGCTCAGGGAAATCCACGCTGGCGTTTGATACATTGTATGCTGAGGGACAACGGCGATATGTAGAATCGCTCTCCGCGTATGCACGACAGTTCTTGGGACTTATGCATAAACCAGATGTTGATAGTATTGAAGGATTATCCCCAGCTATATCCATTGAACAGAAGACAACGAGTAAAAACCCACGTAGCACAGTTGGTACGATTACAGAGATCTATGATTACCTGCGATTATTATTTGCCCGGATTGGTACTCCTTATTGCCCGACCCATAACATCAAAATCGAGTCGCAATCACCAGAGAAAATCTCAGGACGTATCGCAACGGAATTGAAAAGTACCATCACGATCCTCTCACCCATCATTCGTCAGAAAAAAGGAACCTACGAACAACTGTTTAAGGATTTGAACAAAGAGGGATACACAAGAGTTCGAGTGAACAAAACTATCTATCGAACCGATGAGGAAATCAAACTAGAACGGTACAAGAAACACGATATTGAAATCGTGGTAGATCGTATAGATTCAACGGATACCTCCCGTCTCACAGAAGCATGTGAACAAGCATTAAAGAAATCCGAAGGGCTTCTTATTGTTCTCGATAAATCCAATAAAGAACACATCTACTCGTCAACTATGACTTGCCCATCCTGTGGCACGGTGTTTGAGGAGCTTCAGCCACGCATGTTTTCTTTTAATAGTCCTTTTGGTGCTTGTGAGTCATGCCATGGGCTTGGTATTAAAATGGAGTTTGATCCAGATCTCATTATCCCTAATAAAGAACTAAACATCGCAGATGGGGCGATCGTTTTATATAAAACCATTCGCGACAGCTGGAGGAACAATTATCTCGGCGCTGTTGCAAAACACTATGGGTTTGACATTTTTACTCCAATAAAAAACCTCAATGAACGTCAGTATCGTGCGATTATGTATGGCTCCTCTGAATCAATACAGTTTAACCTGGTTATGAAAAACGGTGATGCGCACTACTCGCATATCGGCACCTGGGAAGGACTCATTCCGCAGTCGGAACGTCTCTATAAACAAACCGAGTCAGAATATCGCAGACAAGATATGGAGCGGTTCATGCGCATCTCCCCTTGTCCTGTGTGTAATGGAAAACGATTAAAAATGAAGATCCTGTCCGTGAAAATTTCTCAAAAATCAATCATCGATATTACCGATATGTCGATTAAGCAGTCTCTTGAGTTCTTTGAAACCGTAAAACTGACGAAAAAACAAACAGAGATTGCGTATTTGATTTTAAAGGAAATCAAAGCACGTTTAAAATTTTTAGATAACGTGGGACTGAACTATTTGACATTATCTCGAAATGCTGGAACACTTTCTGGTGGCGAAGCACAAAGGATACGGCTTGCGACACAAATCGGATCAAACCTTGTAGGTGTCCTGTACATCCTTGATGAGCCTTCTGTTGGATTGCATCAAAGGGATAACAAGAAACTCATTCAGACGCTACAAAGGTTACGTGATCTGGGGAACACACTTATTGTTGTTGAGCATGATGAGGAAACCATACGGCGTGCTGATTATGTTATTGATATGGGCCCTGGTGCTGGAATTCATGGGGGTAGGATTATCGCGAAAGGAATGCCAAAGGAAATAGAACAAAATCCTCGCTCGCTTACTGGACAATACCTTTCAAAAAAACTAACGATTGAAATCCCCGATTCCAGACGACAAACAGGTAATTATATCCGTGTCAAAGGCTGTAAAGAGAATAACCTGAAGAACATCGACGTGAACATTCCAATCGGTGTTTTCACTGTTATAACTGGTGTATCTGGAAGTGGGAAATCCACGCTCATCTACGAGATTCTCTATAAAGGTCTTATGAGACAGCTTCATGAATCACGAGACCTTCCTGGCAAACATGAAAAAATTGTATTTGACTCTGAGATTGACAAGGTAATAGTGATTGATCAAAGTCCGATTGGAAAAACACCTCGAAGTAACCCAGCGACCTATACGAAAGTGTTTGATGAGATTAGAAATATCTTTGCCCAGACCCCAGAAGCGAGACTCCGAGGATATAAAACAGGTCGTTTTTCTTTTAATGTAAGTGGTGGACGATGCGAGGCGTGTCAAGGTGATGGCATGATAAAAATAGAGATGAATTTCCTCCCGGATATTTATGTGGAATGTGAGGAATGCAAAGGGAAACGATATAATAAAGAGACACTAGAGGTGCAGTATAAGGGAAAATCAATTGCTGATATTCTTACGATGAGTGTAGAAGAAGCGTTAAATCTCTTTGAGAACATCCCTTATATTCGTAAGAAACTGGAGACGCTTTCGCAGGTAGGCTTGAATTACATTAAACTGGGTCAGAGCTCCACGACACTATCTGGTGGTGAGGCGCAACGAATAAAACTTACTAGAGAATTGTCAAAGAGGAGCACCGGGCAAACGTTGTATCTCTTAGATGAGCCGACGACCGGGTTGCATTTCCATGATGTGAAAAAACTTATCGATGTCCTAAACAATCTGGTGAATATGGGCAATACGGTTGTCGTCATAGAACATAATATGGAAGTGATTAAGTGTGCTGATTATATCATCGATCTAGGTCCTGAGGGCGGTGATTTAGGTGGAGAAATCGTTGCGATAGGAACACCGGAAGAGGTCGCACGTAATAAACAGAGTTACACCGGTCACATCCTTCGGCCATTGTTTTATGAGAAGAAAGTATGTATGATGTAGCCACATTACCAACGAACTCTGGATGCTATCTCTTCCGAGATGCTACTAAAAAGATCATCTATGTCGGGAAGGCAAAAAACCTTCGAAAACGCCTAAAAAATTATGTTCAAAAAAAAGAGATGGATCCTAAAACTCGTAGTCTTATTAACAATATTGACTCTGTTGAATTTTTTGTGACGGATACTGAAGTTGAAGCGCTAATTTTAGAAAATACTCTTATAAAAAAACATCAACCGAAATACAATATTAATCTGAAAGACGCAAAAACCTATGCGTTCATCCAACTTACTGATGAAGATTTTCCTCGACTTCTTATCGCGAGGCAAAAACAGGGTAACGGAAAATATTTCGGCCCGTTCGTATCAGCCTTGGAACGCGACCATATCTTACAGTTTCTTAATAGGACGTTTGCATTGCGAACCTGTAAAAAATTACCTAAAAAATCTTGTCTTCGTTTTCATCTCCAGCTCTGTGATGCCCCGTGTATCGGGTTCATATCAAAAGAAAATTACGAAAAGAAAATACGAAACGTATGTTTTATTCTTTCAGGAAAATCCACGGAGCTTCTTAAAAAATTACGACAAGAAATGACCAGAAAATCGCAGTCTTTCGATTTTGAAAACGCGTTAATCGTCCGAAATCAAATAACAGCAATTCAACATCTTCGGGAGCATCAGAAGATGCAGCGACAACATACCTTTGATGAAGATATCATTAATTATCTTGTCAGGGATGAAGCGGTCTATCTGATGTTGTTTAATATCCATAAAGGAACATTATCAACGAAAAACGAGTTTGTTTTTGGTTTTACACCTGATTTTTTAGAAGAATTTATCGTTCAGTATTACTCAGAAAACCCTATTCCTTCAGAAGTGATTGTCCCTCAGAAACTCTCTGACTCTCTTGCAGCGTTTCTTATGCACAAACGGAAGAAAAAAGTGCGAATCATTGTTCCAAAGAAAGCAGAAAAAAAACAACTCCTCGATCTGGTGTTAAAAAATATTGAGATCGCATTCTTCGGAGACGTGTCAAAGGTCGGAGAATTGCAAAGACAGTTAAACCTACCGGAACTACCCCAGGTCATCGAGTGTTTTGATATCTCCCATCTTTCTGGGACTTCTATGGTTGGTTCAATGGTCCAATATCGAAATGGGAAACCAGATAAAACAAATTATCGAAGATTCCGGATTCGAACCGTAGAAGGTATCAATGATGTTGCTGCGATTGCTGAAGTGATCCGACGGCGTTACACGAGGCTGCAACAGGAACATGCAGATTTGCCACAGCTTATTATCATTGATGGTGGGGTTGGGCAACTTAATGGTGCTGTGCATGAACTTGAGAATATTGGCCTGAAAATCCCTGTTATTTCCATAGCAAAACAATTTGAAGAGATCTATCTCCCTGGTTCTCTGCAAGCGCGCCATCTCGATAAAAAAGAAAAGGCGTTACTGTTTATCCGTGAGATTCGTGATGAGGCACACCGTTTCGCGATTGCATATAATCGTTTATTACGGAAAAAAGAGTTGAGAGCTTGACTGAGTTTATCTTAAAGACGAACTTTACTCCAAAAGGGTCGCAACCTGATGCTATCAAACAATTAGTTGATGGTATTCATAAAAATTTTTCTGCGCAAACATTGCTTGGGGTGACTGGCTCTGGGAAAACTTTTACCATGGCACAGGTCATTGAACAGGTACAACGTCCTGCAATTGTGATCGCCCATAATAAAACGCTCGCAGCTCAACTCTATAGCGAGTTTAAAGAATTCTTCCCTGACAACCGTGTGGAATACTTCGTTTCGTATTATGATTATTATCAACCTGAATCGTATCTCCCTCAGAGAGATCTATATATCGAAAAGGATGCAAATATCAACCCGAAACTTGAACAGATGCGACTGGCTGCGACTGCTTCGTTGTTATCACGACGGGATGTCATTATTGTCGCTTCGGTTTCTTGTATTTATAACGTAGGCAATCCGATTGATTATCAGAAGCTTGGATTTGAGATCAGGAATGGGCAACATCTATCAAGAAATGCTCTTCTCCGCCGATTGCTCGAGATTCAGTATGAGCGAAATGATATCGAATTACTACCTGGTCGTTTTCGTGTGAAAGGTGACACTATTGACCTAATACTGGGGTATTATAATAACATCTTTCGGATTGAGCTGTTCGGGGATATGATTGAATCTATCAAAGAACTCAATAAAAATACTGGTGAAACCGTTGAGGTATTAAAATATCTCTTTATTTATCCAGCGAAACATTTCGTGATACCGGAAAGTAGCCAGAAACGCGCGATTGAATGTATTAAACAAGAGTTAGATGAGCGTCTTCCCGAACTTCCTCCGTTTGAGGCACATCGGTTGAAGCAGCGAACACTGTATGATCTTGAGATGATTCAAGAGACCGGTTTTTGTAAAGGCATTGAGAATTACTCACGGCATCTAGATGGTCGTAAGCCCGGGGAAAAACCGTACTGTCTCCTTGATTATTTTCCCCCTGATTTTTTGATGTTTATCGATGAAAGTCATCGTACGATCCCACAGGTTCATGGGATGCATCAAGGGGAGTTTTCACGGAAGCAAACCCTGATCGAGTATGGGTTTCGTTTACCTAGTGCATATGATAACCGACCGTTGACGTTTAAGGAATTCGAGCAATATATGCATACCGTGGTTTTTGTTTCAGCGACTCCAGGATCCTATGAACTAGGAAAATCACAGCAGCGTGTAGAGCAAATTATTCGACCAACTGGTTTAGTTGATCCTCCTGTTGAAGTCAGGAAGATCGAGGGTCAAATGAATGATTTGATTGCTGAGATTCAAACGACGGTGAAACGCGGTGATCGAGTACTTGTTAATACATTGACAAAAAAACTTGCGGAAGAACTCTCCGAGTATCTTGCTGAGAAAGGAATAAAGACACGATATTTACATTCAGAGATTGATACCCTTGAGCGTTCTGAGATAATCCGTGAGCTTCGTCTTGGGAAGTTCGATGTTTTGGTTGGTATCAACCTTCTCAGAGAAGGGATTGATATTCCAGAGGTTGGATTCATTGGAATTCTTGATGCAGATAAAGAAGGCTTTTTACGTGATGAACGGAGTTTAATTCAAATTATCGGTCGTGCTGCGCGAAATGTGAACTCAAAGGTGGTTTTATATGCTGATGTTCTGACTGATTCGATTCAGAAAGCACTTTCGGAAACGAATCGGAGGCGAGCCGTACAACTGGAGTTTAACACAAAACATGGTATTACTCCGACAACGATTATCAAACCAATTAAAGAAAAAATCGTAGAAATCACAGATACGAAACATATCCCAAGGAAAGATATCCCTGCGATTCTTATGAATCTGGAGGTAGAGATGCGAAAAGCAGCAGATGATCTTGATTTTGAAAAAGCAATCGCGTTGCGTGATCGAATCAATAAGCTTAAGCAATCGATAATGCTTTGAACTTTTTTTATGATATGATTTCTTCTTTGATAATGGTTCCTTTGATTCCGACAACTATTGATTTTATTGGGATTTTTACTTTTGCTTGAGACGCTGCTTGTTGTGCAAGAGCTAGCAATCCTCTACAGCAGGGTACTTCCATTGTCATTACGGTGAGTGAGGTGATGTGTGCATCGTTGATTAGTGCAGTGAGTTTTTGCAGGTAGGATTCTTGATCTGTATCAAGTTTTGGACACGCGATTGCGAGGCTTTTTCCTTGGAGATAGTCTTTATGAAAATCTCCGAGTGCATACGCAACACAATCCGCAACAAGTAGAACATTATTCCTTTGGAAATACGAGGCGTTTGGTGAAACAAGATGTAATTGGACAGGCCAATGACCTAGATGTGATACTCTTGCTCCTTGTTCAGTTTTTTTCCCTTTTTTTTCTTTTGAAAAATCTATCGTTTTCGCTCCGGGGCATTCGCAGGTTTTATGAGGTGTTATTTTTTCTTCTTTGAAAGGTACTGTGATGTTTTTTTCTTTGATTACTTCAAGTGCTTGTTTGAGGTAGTGGTGTTCTCCATGGTCTTTGAGATGGTTCAAGTGTGCAAGGATGGTTTTATTGCCTGCTTTGATGATGTTGTCCATGGCTTTTTTTTCGTTGTAGGGATCTGCTTCTCGTTCTTCGGTGGTGATTGCATCTTGCGGGCAATGTCCGATGCAGGCGCCTAATCCATCGCAGAAGATATCACTGATAAGGCGAGCTTTTCCATCAATAACTTGTATTGCGCCTTCAGGGCAATTTGGGATACAAGCCCCACAGCCGTTGCATATTTCTTCGTTGATTTTTATGATTTTTCGTTTTGTCATAACCATCACTTAGTATCCTTTTTATACTAAGTATATAATAGATACAAAGATATTTATAGATGACAGTTTCTAAAAGGATACTATGAACGAAACGTGCACAATCTATAAAACTCTTGACTTTATCTCAAAAAAATGGACTCTACTGATACTTTTAGAGCTCTATAAAACTCAGGGGAAGAAACGATACTCTGAACTTAAACAAAGTCTTCTTGATATTACACCAAAAATTCTTTCTACCCGACTTCGAGAACTTGAAAAACAAGGGCTCATCAACAAATATATCGATACCAAGGGTTTTCCTATCAAATGTGAGTATACCCTAACCAACAGCGGTAAAGATTTCATCCGTATCATCAAAGATATAAAGAAATGGTCATTACAATGGAAAAACAAAAATAAGGAATGCGAACAACAAGATTGTAATCAATGTGAATTATAATCTTTTAAAGGTGAGTCTCTGACAATTAAAGAGGTAGACGCTAAATCGATTCTTCGTAAACATAAGAAAATCGATTCATGGTTTCTTTCAAGATACGGGATGAATCTCTATCGAGGTTGCACCCATAATTGTGTGTATTGTGATGGGCGAACAGAAGGATACTATGTCGATGGTGAGTTTGGCAGTGATGTTGCAGTGAAAATCAATGCCTTGGAAGTGTTACGGCGCGAGTTAGATCCGAAACGAAAACGTACCCCGTTCAAACGAGGGTACATTATGGTAGGTGGAGGAGTTGGTGACAGTTATCAACCAGTTGAGGAAAAATACGAATTAACTCGAAAAACACTATCACTTCTTTCTGAAAAAAATTTCCCTGTGCATATTCTCACAAAATCAACGTTAGTGAAACGAGATGCAGATATTCTTGAGAAGATCAATGCAACAAGTAAAGCGATTGTGAGTTTTAGTTTTTCTTCAACTGATGAAAACATTAGTAGGATATTTGAGCCGGGTGTTCCTTCACCACAGAAACGCCTTGAAACTATTTCTTTTTTTAAAGACAAGGGAATCGCTTGTGGAATGTTTCTGTTGCCAGTTATTCCTTGTATTACTGATACCATTGCTGTAATGGAGAAGACACTTCAGGATGCACACGATGTTGGAGTTGATTTTATCATCTTTGGTGGGATGACACTGAAAGAAGGAAAACAAAAAGAATATTTTTTAAATATCCTTAAGCGGTATTATCCAAAGCTCATGTCAGAATATCAGATGATTTATCGAGGAGACAAATGGGGCGAAGCGATACATGAATATTATGAACAATTACAGTTGACATTTCATACTCTCATGAAACAGTACAAGATACCGAAGCGAATCCCACCCGAACTTTTTAAGGATATACTAAGTGAAAACGATTTGGTCATCGTGATATTGGAACATCTTGATTATTTGTTGAAACTTGAAGGAAAAAAATCACCGTTTGGATATGTTGCATACTCACTTTCACAAGTTCAAGAACCATTGTCAACGATACCTAAGTTAGATGCCATCAAAGGTGTTGGGAAAACAACCGAGCATATAATTCGGGAGATACTAACCAGCGGTAGCTCGACGTTTTACGAACACTTATTAAAAGAATGATTCTTTTCGTATTATAGAAGATAAAAAAATCTATTGAATTTAAACAAATGAAATATGAAAATCCTATTTAGGAGACTTTGCATTCTCTTTTATGGTTTTAGGTGTCGGGTTTGAAAACTATAACCGATATACTACAATCTGAATTCGAAAAAATCAATGCGAAATTCAGAACAGTTTCGATTGTTCATTTAAGGGATTTACAAAAAGAAATCAATCAGTGGAAACGAGACAAGTTAATTACTGAAAAATTTTTTAAACAAAATTACAGTCAATTTTCCTTCAAACCACCTAAAACACTTTCTAATACTTGCTCAATTATTGTTATTGGCGTTCCACAAAAAATTATACATATAAATTTTTTTTATAAAGGGAAACAATATCAGACGGTTCTCCCACCAACCTATGTATATTCTGAGGTGCGAATCATATGTAAGAAAATCTTATCCAGAATTTTAGAAAATAAAGGGTATTTTGTTGATCGTGCAATACTCCCTTTGAAACTGCTTGCCGTGAAAAGTGGACTAGCGAAATACGGAAAGAATAATATCTGTTATGTTGATGGAATAGGGAGTTTTACCCGATTGGAAGCGTTTTATACGGATTGTGAGTTTTTACCCGATGATTGGCATGAAAAACAAATTATGAAATCTTGTACAGACTGTTCCTTATGCCAAAACGTATGTCCTACTCATTGTATCCCCAAAGAGCGTGTTTTAATTCATGCAGATCATTGCCTTACTTATCTAAATGAAAACAAGGGAAATTTTCCGTCATGGGTTCCTGTGCGGTCTCATAATGCTCTTATTGGGTGTATGCGCTGTCAAATGGTGTGTCCTCAGAATAAAAAGTTTATTCAATATGATAAACAAACTATCGATTTCACCGAAAAAGAAACATCGATTATTTTACACAAAACACCTCGAAAACATCTATCAAAAGCACTTACAAAAAAATTAATACGTTTTGACATTTATGAGGACTATACATTATTGGGGAGAAACCTATCCGTTCTAATGAATAAATAACATAAAACGAGGTATTTGAATACACATTAAACAGTAGATAAAAAATCATCTCTTAAAATAAATTCTTCCTTTTACAAAAAATATAACCTCACACTGACTAATTCCATTTTTTAAGGAAATTCTCTGATTCAGATTGTAGTGTCTTTCTCGAACTATTGAGATATTGTTTTACAAATGAAATTACTTTTTCTTTTTGTTTTATTTGGGGAAAAAATAAATTAAATGATTTAATCGCATGTTCAATGATGACTCTTTTGCATTCTTCACTCAGATGGGGTGTTATTGATATATTTTCAACTGAAAGTAGTTTATCGGTTATCTTTTGGGCGAGATGCGGTTTTGCTAACACTATTTTACCAGAATTATCTATGACATTGGTAACCGTAATCATATAGTCGTTTTCTAGGAAACTATAATATTTCTCAAAAATTGATTCAAATTTATTTTCTTTGTCAATTTTGGTAAGATTAGCGATGATAATGATAGCATTCCATGTTAGTATTCTGTATTTACTTTCTAAAAGGTTAATAAAAAAATCCATGTTGGGATAGAGTTTTTCTGGTTTTTCCTCGCTTATGTCCATAAGTATTTTACTACAGCCATATCGAATTGTGGGTTTTGATGATGAAATACCGTTAAGAAGTTCAGGAATTAAATCATAGTTTTGTTTTACTTTTTCTAGAAGTTGATCCTTTGTTATTGATTTATCTCCCAGTTTTTGTAAGATTCGAGATTCCATGATTGCACTTTATTGATATGAGAAATTAATTTTTGCTTTAAAGGAGTCCCTACTTATAAAATATCCCTATTAAAAAGGTAAAAGTGCAGGGGACGAGACTCTAATTTCAAGTTCAGATCTCATTATTGTTCTAGGGTTTGATTCTAATAGCTATACTGTTTACATAAGTGCGGTAAAAATGTTTCTTCTGGGAGTTAAGAACAAGATAACTATTTTTTTACAGATTGATTTCATCCTACATCTCCTTACTAAAACCTTTTATTTATTTTTTCTTTATTTTGTGAATAGTTTTGAATATTTGATTCACTCTTCTTTTTTCTTTGGAAGAAAAGTATATTAATATAAACATTATCTTATAAATATAGATGATTTATTCCAATTAAGGGAGCTATGAAAAAATTAATAGTGATTATCTTAGTTTTAGCAACGATTCTTAATATCGTGGGTGGTGCCTTTATTTTTCTTGATATTCAGACAATGAATATACCGGAAATGACACTTAGATTAGAATTGATAAACATTACCTCAGACGAAGTATTACTCCAGACAACCATATCGATTGATAACCAAAATTCATTTCCTATCTTTCTACAAAACCTGACGATACTAACTATTTCTGATAACGGAGAAATCATCAACCGCCTCTTCATCGAAGGTGGAGAAACCAAAGCACATGAAAACAAGGCATTCACTGCAACCACAAGCATACGATTCAACGGTTCTATCCCTAATCAACTTACCAGTAGAGTCACTGGGACGTTTGGTACCTTGTTCCTTGGAATGATAAAAAAAACGTTTCCCCTCAGATTCTCCATAGTAACAGCTCTTAACAACATCATTGACCAATTTACCCTTCCTCAAATCCAAATGGCTGCTAATTTCAGCGAGATCACTGAAGAACGCGTAAATTTTACCGGTATCATTGAAGTTACCAACCCTAACTCGATTGACATAGCGATGGAAAACATCTCCATCAACGTTGACACGAATACAGGAATGCACGTAGGAACCGTGACAATTCAAGGAAACACCATTCCAGGAAAAACTACGAAACAACTCACCGGTGTTGGAAGTGTACTCCTCAAAGCATTGGATGCAAGGATATTATACATGACGTTACAAGCAGATGTGATCGTATTAATTGCTGGCATGAAAAAAACAATGAACCTTTCCATAAGTGCAGAAATCACTCCGCCTCGCCTCGAACAGCTTCTCTCCGATCTTCCAACCGATGTGTCACTTACTGGTAAATACAAATACAGCCTGAAAGAAGGGTTACATGATCAGATCATTTTTGAGATAAAAAATCCGAATAAACTGACATTCCTTGCAACCAATATTACTGTGAAAATCTATCGGATTGATAAAAATAATACTCGTCTAATATGCAACGGTACATTGGCTAACAGTGTTATCACTCCGCGGAATACTACGATTATCCAAGGAGATATGGTTATCCCGTTATCTCAACTCTGGCCACAAGCCGGGGAACGATTATTTGCTGATCGTCTTCAGGTGATTTTACGAGCGAACATCACCATCGAAGGGTTGAATCAAACGATATGGATCGGAGTAATCGTGTATCAGGATTTCCCGTTTCCCAGATTATTCTGATAAAAGATTCTATAAATAAAAAAAAAAATAGTTTGAGACTCAAGGTGATATCTTTTCATGTTATCCCCTTAATTGTTTTTCTTTTCCTCCTCTAGATTTCTCTTTCTTCCCAAATTGTAAAACATCAAGTGATTATTTATTTATCAGAATTGGAGTATTGTCTACCAAAGTCATATTTTTGTTTTTTTGTTGTATAAGCGATCTTAGTTTTAGAATCATCAAATTCGTTTTTACAGTCTTGGCATAGATATTTTGGTATCTTTCTTTGTCTACTAGAAATATTTTTACTTTTACATTTTGGGCACACTTCAACAAAATCCTGAGTCGTCTGAGGAAATTTATTATGATGTCGTTCAACAGATTTTTCTTTTTTTATCAAAATATTTCTCCGATTACCTGTGTTGTTCCACAAGAGTCTATTTGACCAATAACTCATTAACAAATAAACTAGCTTTCTTTTGATTAGATTGCTTATAGATCAGTTTTGAAATCTTTCTTGATTTTGTTAACTGTTGTAGCTTCTGGGTTATATCTTCCATTATTTTTCACCTCCGATTAAAAAAATAACTAGGGGGAATTAACCCCATTACACCTTTTTCTTTAAAGGAATATTTTTCACTCTTAATTAAGTGTTTTTTACTTCTTTAAATTTGTTGCTCTTGTTCCTCGTTCTGAGTCTTCAATCTGATATTCAACTTGGTCTCCTTCACTGAGATTCATTTCCGTTGGTATCGATGTTCTATGGACAAAAGTCTCTTTTCCATCTTCACCAGTTATGAAACCAAATCCTTTCATATCATTGTAAAATTTTACTGTTCCTTTCATACTATTTATCACCGCCTCCGATTTTTACATCTGGGCTTTTAAAAGAACGAAAATAAAAAATCGCAAAAATTCGTAAAACCGAAAATATGAAACTCTTATTACTCTTTCTTTCTAACACTAACAACACTCCTTACTTTAAATAGCTATCTGTTGCTGAGAATTTATAATGTAATAATCTTTTTTTTTTTAAAGCAGCAAAGTCTAATTATGCTATATCAGTAATAGCTCCTTTGGGATTGTTAAGCATCTACTATTTTCTTATCAACCTGACTTTCGCAGTTGATCGTTCTTTTCTTGATTAGAGCACATTTCGCACTTCACAATATTTTCTGGTTTTCAGCCAGAAAAATAAGCAAAAAATCTAT
>Ga0315277_10007444_pt1 | contig 14204 bp, 13 predicted proteins | sample YL17G05_15_MG_FD_203695 | JGI IMG/M metagenome (GOLD analysis project Ga0315277, IMG submission 203695) | Sediment microbial communities from Yellowstone Lake, YNP, Wyoming, USA - YL17G05_15 | ecosystem: Environmental > Aquatic > Freshwater > Lake > Sediment | place: USA: Wyoming | collected... | reverse complement strand
GGGTGATCTGCCCCCAACACCCCCGAGGAAGGCAAAGCCGCACCCCCAAGCGAGAAGGAAAAAGCTATATGAGTTCGAAAGAAGTGCTTGACACCAAGAACGATCTCATAGAAGGAGTTCTGAACTTACGTCGTTCTTGAAGTGCTTTGAACGCTGCCATTCTTTTACCGCAAAGCCAGTAGCGTCTTTGTGGCAGGACAGGCACTTCTCAGATTCTTTCGTGAGTCCTGCCCATCCATTGACGCTGAGCATTAGAGGGATAGATATACCGAGCGTAATAATGAGGCATAATTTTATTTGCTTCTTTTCCATATTGCACCTCCTGTTATCCCCCGCCACAATAAAGCATTGGACTTTAGGAAGGGACCAAACGAAAACAATGTAAATTGTACTATTTGTACCGCCTGATTAAACCCCGAAAGTCAAAAGTATCACCTCCTTTCAGCACTAAGACCGCCGGCTCCATCATCCCATAGGAGATCACCTCCTTCCATCCAAAATAAAAAAGGCCGGATTCACCGAAGTTTCATCCTTCAGCAGCTCAGCCATCTTCTCTTTGTAAGACCCGCCGCTTTCTGCAACCTTCTCGCGAAGGTGTTAGCTCTATCGGGAAGAGTCGAATACTGAAAAAATATAACGGATTCCGGCACAGAGAATACGGACCCACAGTCACCAAAGATGCGTTCTTCTTGCCGGAAATGTACATCAGACTCCACGCGCGTCCGGTGACAGCCACCCCGGCAAGCAGAGTTCCGGCAAAAAAGAGACAGGACCCGAAGATTTCGTGTGTTTCGAACTTGGCAGTAGTCATCCCGAACAGACAAAGCAACGCAGCCGAAGGCCCACCTGTCAGGACCGTCCTCACCCTCGCAGAAAATATCTTTGAAGAGCTCAGCATACTTTGTCCCCCTTTCCTCATTTGTTCGACACGAGAGCAACAACTATGCACCCTAATTGTCTTCGGGCTATGAGGTATAAAGGAATCTTTAGCCCCTTGTTCTTCAGTGTTTCATACTCTTGATTTTGGATGAGGCAGAAGACCCTCTCCTTTGATCGAAAAAGATTGACGATCTCGTCCTCGGTCTCAATATCCATAATGGGAACGATCCCGGTATAGAGATTATGCGGACCAATCGCAAACCCTCCGTACATGGCCAGCTTGTCTCCAGGTTTCATGGTCTGTCGAATCTCCTGAGAGAGGAAACGGGCAGACTTGTAAGGATCAACCAAAGGACATATGAAGCGGCTCCCGTAGAAGAATCCAATTCCGGCTGTTATTACAATGAGCAGAAAGACCGTTGATTTATGCTTTAAACAATGGGCTAAAGCGAGAAGAATATCCGAACCCAAGAGGAGGAAGATGATGGGAGCGTAACTTGCGTACGGAACATAAGAAAGGTAATTCGCTCCCGTTTGTGCCCCTTTTAGAATCGTTCCAAGCACGTTCGATGGGTGGTCCACGGAGAAGTTGGCCACTATTGGAATCGTGTATAAGACTATCCCCGTAAGAACTTATAAGCGTTACTATTCGGGGGCACAAGGGGAAATCGGAGAGGGGAGGAAGGAAATCGGGGGAGGACTCGGGGCAGGCAGCGAATTGCCGGGCGGAAATGGTTTCTGAGCGGCGGAAAGCCCGGCAATTCGCTGCCTGCCCCGAGTTCTGCCTTTGCCGCTCGAGATTGCGCAGGTGCTCGGGCACACCTCGACCGGACGCGCGCCTGGCCGGCATCCGGATGGCTTACCTGCGACGCTGGGCATCATTGCCGAGATCGGGTGTGGGCGCCCGGCGGAGCGCGGGGTTCGAAAGGATCCTTCGCCTTGCAGCGCTCGCTTTCCCGATGGCGCAGGATGCGGCCGGCGACCCGCGGGTCTGTGATGAAGGAGACGATCCGCATGCGGGCGCCACAGGCGCAGACCAGAGGGTCCACTTCGAAGATTTTTCTGAGCAGGCGCGCCCACGTGCTTCGGGCTTCCCTGGAGGAGTCGGAATTGTCCTGCTCCGGCTGTGTTTTTGCCGCGGCACCGGCGCTGTGGCCATACGCGGACGAAATGGTGACTCTGGCCCGGTTAGAGTAGGCGCCGTAAAAGCGTTGGCCATGGCGCCCGGGATCGGGGATGTGCGCGGTGAATCCACTCGAGCGGATCGAGCGCAAGCAAGGTGGCGCCGGTGCGCGGGTCCGGGGGGGGTGTTTCCAAGGCCAGGCGGCCGTCATCCAGTTTTTGCAGCGCGTCCATTGCCAGGGCGGGGCGGCTGATATAGCGGGCCTGCGACTCCAGCGAGGTCAAGGCGGCGGCTTCGACGGGAGGTCCGGCAAAGACTGAGAAGCCCGGATTCACCCACGAGAGGAGATTGTGCATAAAGCTCTCGGCGAGACGTTCGGCCTGGTGCAGGCGCAGGAGCAGCAAGCGCCGGAACACTTCCATGACAGCGGCGGTATCGAGCGCAGGAAGCGGCAGAAACTCTCCTTCGGCCGAGAACACGCCATCGGAAACAAGGGCATGGGCGTGCGGATTGAAATTCGCCCCATAGGCGCCGAACGTCTGCAGAGAGACGACACAGCCGGGGCGGACATCGGTGCGCTCAAACAGCGCCTGGAAGGTTTTCAGGATCGCGGCATAGGCCGTTTGCGACAGCAGGCCAAGCAGCTTGCGGTCGCGCTCGACGAGCCCGCGCAGGACGCGCGGGCTCGAAAGGGTCCAGCGCCGGTGGGGCACGGGAGCGAGAATCTCCGTGGTGAGCTTTTCGGCAAAGAGCACGGAGCGCTTGGCTTGGCAACTGGAGCAGAAATTCCTGGTGCGGCATGAAAACGCCAAGAGGTGCTCGTCGCGGCACTTCGGACACCGAATTCCGGCGAAACCTCCTTGCAAGCGCCCGCAGTCAAGAAACGCCTCCAACGACCGCACGACCACCGGGCGCAAAGGTCCCGAGCGGGCCTCGAAGCGTTCTTCGTACGCCCGCACATAACTGTCAAAGTGAGTCTCAAACAACTGATAAAACCCGGTGCGCTCGGGATGTCTTGGCCTGTAGGCAGCCGCCGCTTCCGCAAGGATCCAGCCGCCGGGATCCTCGGCCGGAATGAAGCAGGCCTCGGCCGCACCGGGCCAGGTGATGATCGGCTGGTGGCAGAAGGGCATGGCGGGCAGTAGACCTCCCCGCGGCCTCAGGGCCGCTATAGATCTAACTGCCACAACGGCATTTGTTGGCACGCGTCCGAAGAACCAGAGGCCGGGAACTGTATGCGAAAACCTGGGAAACAGTGCGCAGATTTTCCAACCGCGTCCGGGACCATTTTCTCGTTGCGGGGTCGTGCATTGGCGCGACGATTGCCGGCCTTTTTTCGGCTTGTGATTCCTGAGTCCTACCAGCAGCATTGGATGTGCGGGTAGCCGTGGAGCGCTCGATCCTTCGTGATCAACTTCCCGCCATGGTGCCGGACAGTCGCGACGATCATTTGATCGGCGGGGTCGCCAAGGAACGGCTTGGGCAAATCGCAACTTTCCAGAAGAATCTCGTTCGTGAGTTCGGCGACAAACAAACCATCAATACCAAGAGCTGATTCGATCCAGGCGCGAATTGGGCGATCGAGCACCAGTTGTCCCTTTTCCACCTTTTTCGCCACCTCCCAGATGGAGATGGCTGAGAGCCACACGCCCTCGCGACCGATGGCATCCCGAATGGCGGCCAGTGCATTGCTGGAAATCCGGGCGTCGCGGGTTACCCACCACACCCAGGCATGAGTATCAAGAAAGGTCCGCATCCCATTTCTCGCCGGTGCTGAACGGCTTCCCGCGCTCCTTGAGGATACTCCCCTTGAGGCTGTCTTGATCATCGGCGGCTGCGGCATAGGGAACTACTTTGACGACCGGTCGCTTGCGTTTTGTGACCACGATAGGAGCTTTGGTCCGCGCCACCGTATCCATAATGCGAAGACATTGATCTTTGAATCTGCCGGCGCTGATGCTTTTCATGTCGAACAGTATAGCCATGGCCACGTAGCTATGTCAACATTGATGCTGGTACCACTGCAATTCACACAGCGGGGGAGGCGGCGGAGACCGAGTCCAAGCCGCGCCGGCCAGGTTTGCGCGACCGGGCCGCCAGGAACAGCGAGATCCATCCCGTTCAGATTGCCTTCCACGCTAAAGTACGGCCGCGAGCGAGGCGGGATGAAGAAACGTAGCAACTCAAAAATGAGGACGGATAATTAGCGCCAGAAATCAAGAACAGGAAGGAGAGAAATGAAGAAAGGAAACCGCAGCATCGACCCGCCTCGGCTGTGCAGTCCTGATGGTACTGGCCGCAAATGAACCAACCTAAGCGGGTACCCTCCTGGCGCGTTTGCACGCCGACCTTTTTCCTTGTGCTGCCGGCGTCCGTCAGCGTTTATCCGCGTCCGAAAAATACATCATCATTCGAGCCGCGATACTTGGGAGCTCTGCGCAGGTCAGGGTTTTTCCGGTGCCAATCGCGCGACGAAACCGCCGCCGGCAGCCATGTGAATTTTCAGCTTGTCGCCGGCCGAAACGGCGCGCGATTTTTTCCAGAGGTGCTCCGGGTAGTCAGCGACCTCCTCAGCATCGGTCCACGTTTCTGCGCGGTACTTTATGCCGCCAAGAAAGTCCAGGTTTACTTCCACTGTACGCGCCTGATCTCCATTCATGCCGCCAAGGTACCACTCGTCTCCGGACCGCCGGGCCAGCACGACAAACTCGCCGGGATAGCCGTCGATCGGCCGCGTTTCGTCCCATGCCGCCGGAACGACCTTCAGGAAGTCGAGGCCCGCCGGGCTCACCCGGTAACTGTAAGGCGAATCCGTCATCACCTGGAGCGGGCTTTCATACACCACATTCATCGCCAGCTGATGACAGCGCGTTCCCATCACGAATGGCCCTGGGGCATCGCCCCCGACGATGCGGAACTGCTCGACCGTTTTGTTGCGGAAACCGCCGGGCGTGAAATCCATCGGGCCCGCGAGCATGCGCGTGAAAGGGAGTGTCACATTGTGAGTCGGCGTGATGCGCTTGCTCCACTTGTTGTATTCGTTGCCCATCACCCCCTCGCGGGTCATCTGATTGGGCCAAGTCCGCTGCATGCCGGTAGGTTTGTATGCCCCATGGAAATCGACCACAAGATGATGCCGGGCGGCCAGCCGGACCAGCCGCTCGTAGAAATTGACCGTTTCCTGATCGTCGCGCGCCATGAAATCGACCTTGACGCCTGCCACGCCCCAGGATTCGTAAACAGGAAAGGCTCTCTCCATCTGTTTGTCGGCGTTGAACCAGTCGAGCCAGAGGAAGATCCTGATTCCTTTGGCTGCGGCATGTTTCACCAGAGCGGGCACATCGAGTTCAGGAATCGAGCGGGTCAGGTCGGCCTTTGGATTTCCCGCGCTGCCGAAAGGTTTCCCGGGATCGAATGGCGGTCCATACCACGTCCAGTCGACGAGCTGGTACTTCCAGCCCATCTCCCCGGAGAAGTCGACGAAGTACTTCATCGACTCCGTGCTCATGCCCAGCGAACCCTCAAAATCCGGAGCATAGCTGCCGCACCACCAGCGGTCCCAGGCGGCGAGGCCAGGCTGAATCCAGGACGTATCGGAAATGCGGCTCGGCGGATTCAGATTCAAAATGATGTTTGACGCAATCAGGTCGACCGGCCGCTCCCCGATCATCACGACGCGCCAGGGCGATTCCCGGGGCGTTTTACTGACAACGGCCACGCCGGGCTGGTCGAGACGCGGTGACAGAAGAGAAACAACCCCTTCCCCCGAAGGCATCCCCGTCAGATAGAGGCCGGCCCAGTCCGTCAGATCAGCTTCGGTAACCGCCACCCATGCGGGCCCAGCCTCCACCAGGAGCGGGCATCCGAGAATGTCGCCGCTACGAAGCGCAGCGAGTTTTGTTTTGGCGAATTCGCTTTCCTGATGGGTGGTAAACGAGCCGTAATTCGCGCCCCACACCGTGGGATTTCCCACAAAGCGGAATTCGTTGAGTTCGGATACAAGCCTAAACTCGTCGAGCGAGGGCTGCGCTGGAAGCGAGTAACGGAACGCAACCCCGTCATCGAACGCGCGAATGGTCAGATCCAGGCGGCGCTTTGGAGCCTCGGATTCCTCGAGTGAAAGAACAAGTTGGTTGTAGTGGTTCAAAATGCGTCGCTGTTTGCCCCACAAAAACTCCCATTCCTCCCGAAAGCTCGTGCGCTTTTCATCTCTGATTACCAGATTCCTTGCCAGCGGCGGCTGGTCTTTGAAATCGAGGCGGAAGGCCGAGTCGGCAAGCAAGCTTCGGCCGGTGTACTGGATGGAATAGTAGAGTCGCTTCCCCGCCGGGTAGGGCTCCAGCTTTTCAGCGATGTCTACAGACACCACAATCTTTTGATTAGGCGACTGGAGCATCACTTTGGCGAGCAGATTGGGCACCATCAACACCAAGGTCAAAAAGCCAAATATCAGATAATGAAATTGTTTCATGGCAGGTCGCTCCAATGAGACTCTGCGCCATTCCCGGCGCAATGTCGGGGACAAAACATCGAAGGCACGGTCCGGGGTTGCAACACTCGTCCTATAAGATGAGGATGGCAAATATGCTCGATGGGGGTATGCACATGACTCCAGTAACTAGCGATGTTACGACCCCAACCTGGGCTGAAAGGAACCCTTGGCGATTCTTGGCGTCTTTGAGCCTTTGCGGTGGTTTTTGATAACCCCACCACAAAGACGCAAAGGCGCGAAGATTCGCAAAGGCTCATCTGGCTCAGACCGGACCGTTCAGGCAGTCCTTACTGGAGTCAAATGAATAGCCCCAATGCTCGATTGAAAACTTTGCGGGCTTCGCCATGTCCACGAATCGAGGGACCGGCAACGTCCGCTGGCTCTCTCAAATCTCGACTCTGAACCAGCCTTTGAGAGCGAAGCCGAAGACGACGGAAAGCACCAAGTAGACGATCAGCCAGTGGAGGCGCCACCCGAAGACGGCCATCCGGCGGGCCGGATAGCCGATCTCGATCATTTTCACCGCCGAGGTCTCTGATATCGCCGCTTCTCCTGGATTTAGCAACTGGTCGATCCAGTTCCGTGCCACTTTCGCGGGAGAGATTCTCGAAAGGGATCTATCGCCAACCACTATCCGCTTGGCCACGGCCTGGTTGTTTACCATGACTATCAGATCCCAGCTTCCTGGCTCCGCGGCTCGCAGCCGCCAGTCTACCTCCCCTTCTTTGTCAATCCTGAGAGCAGACGTTTCGATGCTGAATCCCGGGGAAGGCTCCACGGAGACTATCTCGTGTGACGGCTGGTATCCCTCTTTCAACCGCACCTTCACTATTGCCGCTTCTCCTGGATTCAAAGACTCATAGCCGAACCATTGATCGATATGAATGATCGCGAGCACTAGTGGAACGATCATCACCAGCATGGGTCTCGCGGAGTGGCCGAGATATTTGAGGTTGTACCAAAGGATATTGCCTTGCGCCCGGAATGTTATTCGCAGACTGTCCTTGTAGAGGCGCATCTCCAGCAGGTGAGCAATGATCTTGTCCTTGACTGCCCGGATCCTTTGCTGATTAGAGGTCAGGCGATAGACAAGGAGCATCAGCAGAGCCGTCAAGAGCGATAGGGCTGTCATCGCCACCCAGGAGTTCATATCCCGGAAAACAAAGAAGACAGCATCAAATATTTGCCGGAGGACGGAATTAAAAATGTCAATCATGGCAACGTCCAAACCCACAGCGCCCAGGCGTGCCTACTGAGCCTCGCGTAATATGGTGACAATCCTGGGCAGGGTAGGGGCACGGCGCGCCGTGCCCCTACCCTCCTGAGATATCACCGTATTTTGCGAAGCTCTGTAAGCTTCGTTCAAGAGATATAGCCCAAGCCTCTGAGTTTCTTCTGGACTTCTTCTGGTGAGTCGGCTTCATCCAATTTGGCGATCTCCTTCTCCAGGCAATGAGTGATGAACTCCTCGGTAGAAGAATACCCGGCCATCGCGGCGTATTTCTTCACCTTTTCCATCAGATCCTTGTCCAGCCTGATTTTGGTCGTGTTCATTGAGAATGCCCCTTTGATTAAAAAACGTCTTGTCCAATCATCTCTGACGGCCTTTCGATGTCAAAGGCTCTGAGAATGGTAGCCGTCAGGTCACAGAGTGCCGGCTTTGCGGCCTTGATCTTCCGGTTTGTGAGGAGGATGCCAGGAAGGAACTCCGGATCCATACAATGATCTGCTCCCCACTTACTTTCATTATTCTCGAAGATGTCTCTTGGTGCTCTTCCCAGGGGGGTTGCCCAGGAGGCCCGATAGCCCTTGTTGTAACCAACGATGATATCGGGCGCCTGGTCGACCATGGGTCCGTGGTAAACCTGCCGCGCAATATAGGCTCTGGTAATCACTCTGTCGCCGGTAAGCGGGTCGACGACGTCCTCCAGCTTGCGGGCAAGCTCTTCGATCAAAGACTGTTTTTCAGCCTGCGGCTCGACGATTCCTCTGCCTTCCCGTCCCTTCACGTTGACGTACAATCCGTTAAGGCCCAGGGCGTAAGCTCTAGTTCCAGACCAGTCAGTGTTCGAGAAGAATTCGGGGCTTTCCTGCATTGTAGGATCGACCAGCCGCATGTAGCCGTTCTGCAGCAGCCATGTATTCAGGTTGAAGGAACGCCGGAAAGGCATGAAGCCATGGTCGGACATGACCATGAGGAGTGTGTTGCCATCCACCTTCGACATGGTCCGTGCCAGGACCCTGTCCATTTCACCATACACGTGCTCAATCACATTCTCGTGCTTGGCGGCCAAGTCCCGATCGTAGAAAGGATCCGTCTTGTCGATCAAGCGCAGGAACATGTGCTGACGCTGGTCGGTGCTGGAGAAATAATGGAACCAGAGGCCCGACTCGAACCTCTGCAATTCATACTCGAACAGTTTCAGACTCTCCTCCAGGACATTCTCGTCCTGTACGAGGAACTCGCTTTCATCCAGCACTCCATGGTCGAGCGCTTTGGTATCGGCCGGCAAGCCCTTTGTGAAAAAGGGACCGATGTGCCTTTCGAGCTCCTTCGAGTAATTCGCAGGCGTGGATATCGGAAGAGCGGGTGACGCAGGATCGATATTAACAGGAGAGACATACAGCTGGAATTCCGGGTGGACCTCTTTGAGATAGAATTGGCAGATCCCTTGCACGCTTTGCGTCGGGATCATCGGGAAACGGACGCGCTTCCAAGTACTCCACTCGCCTTCCTTCAAGATGAACTCGTGATCCTGGATCTGAATCTTCGCCACCGGATTGACAGGATCCACAAAGACCTTAAAAGGGATCGTCGAGGCAACGCCGCTCTTCCGGAAACTATTCGGCGGCCCCGCGAGTTCCGTCTCAACAACGTTGTCGGCTACCTGAACTAGATTGATCTTCCCGCCGCCGATGTCCGCCGCCATGTCCAATCCCAGGGTGGTATAGAAATTGAAGATGCCGTAGGTCCCAAGGATGTCGGGCGTTCCCATCCCGGAAAGCGTTCTTTGGGAGGTCTCGGCCGGAGGGAAATTGGATGGAATCTGAACGACAGTAGCGGGGACATCGCGATCCTCGAGAATTTGCCAGAAGGCCCTCCCCTTCCTTAGCAACTCGACCTTCCCGCTCGAGATTGGGAGCACGTAGTCTCCCATCTTGACTGTCCACTTGGCTGGCTTCACTCGCGAGGTCGAGAGATAAGGAATGTAATCCTCGGGTGTCCTATGGATAAAATCGAAAATGCCGTGGCCCCCGGGGTCCATTCCTGTAATGAAGTTCGACCAGGCCACTGGGCTTTGCGGCGGCAGGCTTGTGCGCAGCCTTCGGAAATCCCCTTCACTCCGCAGCTTGCGGAAGGCCGGGAGTTTCCCCTGATCCATAAGGAACTCCAGGACTCCCGGATCCATTCCATCGAAGCCAAGGATGATCATCTTCCGCTGGGTTTGCCTGTTCCCCGAGTTCCTTACAACCGACATGCAGCCTTTGTTGAGGGACGCCAGCGATCCGGCCACCAGTCCTAATCTCAGAAAATCGCGACGCGTGAATGGACTCATCGTTTTCCCTTCCCTCGGACCGATTGAAGTCTCTCCGCATCAATGAGGGGCTGACCGTCCATGTGTGCTGGAACCGGTATGCCGAACAGCTCAAGGGCTGTGGGAGCGATGTCCCAGATCGAGGGATCGCTTCTGTTCAGTTTTTCGCTGCAGAAGATCACACCCGGCACCGTTGCGGGATCGATACAGTGGTCCCCACTCCATGCTTTCTTGTTGTCCTCGAAAACCACGCTGCCCACGATTCCTTTTACCGAATCCCAGGAGGCCCGGTAGCCTTCACTGTATCCAACGATGAGGTCGGGAGAGTTTTCCTTATAAGGCCCCTTGTAGATATCCTCCCTATCAAATATCGCGTTGATCGCCTGATTTCCCAGTTCACCGTCCATTAGGCCGGTTAGCTTCCCGGCCAGCTCCTGCTTCAGCGCCCTCGCCTCATCACCTGGAACGACAATCCCTTCTGCCTCGCGGCCATTCAGGTTGAGGTAGATCCCACCGAGGCCCAGAGCGTAGGCCCTCGTCTTTTTCCAGTCGACGCCGTCAAACCACTCCCCGCTTTCTGCCTTCCCTTCCTTCAGTGCCAGGAAGCCATTACGAAGGAGCCAGCTGTTCAGGTTTACGCCTCTGCGAAAAGGCTTGAATCCATGATCAGACATGACAATCAGTGCGCTCCTGTCGTCAAGCTGCTCCCGAATCCGACCTATCATCTCATCCATTCTCTTGTATAGATCCTCGATTACATGTGCGCCCATCCGAGACCTGCCGGTCTTCAGGGCGGGATGGTCCCGGTCGAGATACCGGAAAAACATATGCTGAATACTGTCGGTGGTTTCGAAAACGCAAGCCACTACCCCTCGCTTCGTCTTTGACAGGGCGTTAAAAAAGATCTTTTCCCATTCCTGGTGATTGGAGTACGCAAGTTCCAGGAAAGCCTGCTCGGTGAGGGCTCCCTCGTTCAGCGCCCAGGTATCGTTGGCTAGCCCGAGAGTGACAAACCTTCCTAAGAGCTTGGACAGGTAAACAGAGTAGTAAAACGGGTGAGAGATCGGCAGGGCCGGCTTTTCCGGGTCGATGTTGAGAGGCGTGACGTACATTTCGAATTCCGGCCGGATTGCTGAGACGAGGAAACGGCAGATACAACGTGCCCTGAAACCAAGGCCGGGCTTGAAAGTCAGCCGTATCCAGGGAGAGAATTCACCCCTTTTCAGACGGATTTTCTGAGCATCCACGCAGACGTTCACGGCCTCCTCGCCTGGCAGGAGCGTAATCGTCAACGGAAGTCGCAATTCCACGGTCTTCTTACGCAGCGTGTTCGTGGGCCCTGAAATATAAGTCTGGATGCGGTCTCCGATCATATTGACCGGAATGCTCAGGCCCCCTTCCATTGCATTCGCCTTCTCCGGGTTGGAGGTGTAATAAGAAAATGTTCCTTGACTTCCTTTGAGATCGGGAACGCACATGCCCGAAAGAAGATGGCCCTTGAATTTCTCAGGGGGAAAGGTAATCGGAACCCTCAGTATTGTGCAGAAGATTCCGTGGCTTCCGAGGATCTTCCAAAAGGGCACACTCTTGCGCATCCCCTGAATCTCGGGCTTTGAAAGAGGAATATTGAATCCTCCCAGCGAGAGGATCTTCTTGGGCCTCCCAATGTGGGCGGAAGACAGGGTGGGGAGGTAATTCCTCGGATTACGGCTCAGAAAGTCAAATATATTGTGTTTGGACGGGTTGGAACCGGTCATAAATGAGGACCAGGCAACAGGCGAGATGGACGGGATCGTCGTCCGGAGGGGCGCGTAAGCTCCTTCTTCCTTAATTCGGGAAAGATTTGGCAGCTTGCCCTCCGCCATGAACCTTTCCGCGAGAGTCGGATCCAGCCCATCGAGGCCCACGATGATCAGCCTGTTGATCTTGCTCCGGCCATAAACCTTGCGCCCCTTGACTAGCCAGTAAAGAAACCGGAAGGGCCACGTCAGAAGCGATAGCATGGCCAAGAAGAAAACTCCGACAAGCACCAGGAAGGAGGAAAGGAAGGCAAAGCCCGCGCCGGGGCCAACGTAAGCCTGAAGGGGAGTGGCGAGTGACAATAGCAGAGCCATGGCCAGCAGAGCCACGCGCCCCCTTATGCAACTCCGATCTGTGGTCACTCGAATTCCTCCATGATTTTAGCAGCCACATCGGAGATGGCAAGATCGGGCCCGCAGTTTTTTGACGTCCAGAAAAAGGCATCGTCCCAGGTGTGCATCCCCTGCAGGTCCGTTCGGCCGAATATGTCCTTCCACTCAAGACATCCCTTCAGGTCGAAGCCGCGCTCGGCCAAAACGATAAGGTCGGGCCCTTTCGGCACATACGGGCCCGAGTAGATCTCTTCTGCGTCGAAAACTTCCCGGACCACCTTACTGCCTCCGAACTCGAGCTCCATCAACGCAGCAGTGATCTCCGATTTCAAGGTCTGCTTTTCGGCCTTTTCGACAACACCGCGCGGAAATCGACCCTTGAGATTGATATAAATCCTGTTCGGATCAAGTGCGAAGGCCCGCGTTCCCGGAGCCATTTCAGACAGGTGCTTTGGCGTGAGGCTATCGAACCTCAAGTAGCCCGCATGAGTGAGCCAGGCGTTTAGATAGACCTCCTGCACGATTCCCGTGAAACCATGGTCGGATAGCAGGTACAGTCCTTCGATCCCACCGGTCAACTCCTGGAACCTTCCTGCAATCTGGTCGATCAGGCCATCCACCTTACTGTAATAGTCGATAAACGCTGCATGGCTCGGATGCCCGGAATCCGCGTGGGCATCCCAAAGGTAGTGGTGCAGCCTGTCGGTGCCGGTCACGATGAATTCGAAGAGGTTCCATTCCTGATTCCAGAAATATTGAAAGGCCTTCCGACCTCCCTCCAGGGTTGAGTTTAGTTCTTTCCAAAGAAATGTGTGATCCTGCCGTGCCCTCTGGGTATCGATATCTATCTGGTAGCCCATCTTCTCAAGGGCGGCCAAGTGGAATAAGGGATAGACCGCCTTCGCCAACTCGATCGCCACGAATCCAGCCACCAGGGCGCCTTCAATCCTTCTTGCCGGATAGGTGGAGGGTTGATTGATTACGATACTCTTCAAACCCATCTCGCCAAGGCGGTCCCATAGGGTCGGCGCTTTCACGTCGAGGAAGTTTGGAAAGCGGATCCGATAGGTATGCTCGCGCAGGTCGGTAAAGCCGAAGATCCCGTGAGTGCCAGGGTTCGTTCCCGTCATAAAGCTGGTCCAACTGACAGAAGACACCTCCGGAAGACTGGCTTTCATTCGATGAAGATATCCCCCCTGAATCAGCCTGTGCATTGCAGGCATGATGCCGTCCTCGGCCAGTCTAAGCAGCAGATCGAATGGGACCCCGTCCAGGCCGACGATGCAGGCGCGGTTCTTTCGGCTGTTGGATAACGTCATACTACTCCCTTGAAAATCCCCCGAGGATGTCCCATTTTGGATGGTTGTGACCCTTTAGGAGAATTGTCAGAGCCGCGAGCGGAGTGAGCGGACTGCATAGCATGATTCGATACCCTTTCAAATACAGATCAGAAAAACCTTGATAGGAGAAAATCCTGGCCCTCATGCTGTGTGATCCCGCTCCCTTATAGTTGTTCCGCACCTGCTTTTTAGGTGCGGATCTTTCCCCTTCCGTGTTTAGACCCGGGGGCGCAAATTTTCGCCATTGTTCATTGTGCCGTTGTTGAAAGGCAGGCCAAGCGCGACTATGCTCAAAGGATTTGAACACGCATCGTCCCACTACGAATTTCCCGCTCCAGCCGCTCGACGGCTTACCGAAGACCTTCGAGTGGGACGATGCGCTTTGGTCCGACAACGCATACTCAGATGTCGTCCCAGCAGAGGACTCTACTATAAGGGTTGCGCCGGACCGAAGCCAGCGTGTTCTCATGAAACGTACCAAACCAAGGAGGATATGCAAATGGATTCCCAAGACGGCAAGGTCGAGTACGCAGCCTTTATCGGACTGGATTGGGGCAGCGAGAAACATGCTTTCACCCTTCAGTGCGCAGGTTCTAATGAAATCGAGCCGGGCGAGATCAAGCAGAAGCCCGAAGAGTTTCACGCTTGGTGTCTGAAATTGCAGGACAAGTTTGGGGGTCGTCCTGTGGCTTTGGCTATCGA
>Ga0315277_10007442_pt1 | contig 14209 bp, 5 predicted proteins | sample YL17G05_15_MG_FD_203695 | JGI IMG/M metagenome (GOLD analysis project Ga0315277, IMG submission 203695) | Sediment microbial communities from Yellowstone Lake, YNP, Wyoming, USA - YL17G05_15 | ecosystem: Environmental > Aquatic > Freshwater > Lake > Sediment | place: USA: Wyoming | collected... | reverse complement strand
TTTGGACTTCAATGAACGCTTGAGTAATAAGATCTCCCGTTGCGCGTTATGGAGCACAATTTTCATCACGAGGTGATACGGTTTCGTCATGACATGTTCACGTGAATCCAGGCTTGATAGTTCCTTGTATTATTTTTCTTGCTGCAGTTGATGAATGATTATTGATCAAGGTTTATGAATATAAAACGGCTTGAACGCTAGACATACCAGAAGAAATATTTAATTAAAAGAACAACCAATTTAGAAACCATATATTAAATCGATTGCATGTCCCATGAAAAAAAATCAACCTAAAGCCATCTCGGCAGAATTACGTGCTGAAGCAAAGCAAAAAATACCACAAGAATTGTTGCCGAAGCTCGCGGAATTCGTGCACAATAGCTGGTGGCAAGAAAAGATCAAACTGGGCTTCCATCATCCGTCCGAATTGCATAAAGAATGGGACCCTAAGGCACCAAAAAAAATATGCGATCATTGCCACTTAGACATGATCCCGTTCGACGAGCTCACCCCTGCGACCAAGAACTTGGATAATGCGACGGTCGAAACGGTATTGGCAGGGCTCGTCCTCCAAGGATACAAGATCATTGCAGATAAGAAGAAAACCACCAGTGAATAAAATTCTAGTCGATCGAGAAAAGAGGGGATTGCTAGCCGTGCCATCATCCACGTTAAAAGAAAGATTCGATGAATTGACTCCCATTTTTGCTGATTTTGCCGATGTTCTCAAGCAGATCTTCGCGAACCTCGCTAACGAGAGCACGGCAAAATATGCATTACAGATCAAGACAAAAAACCTTGCGGCAATCGAAGCGATGCAAGCGGCAAAAAAAAAATCAGCTGCCGATTATGATTTCTCTGATTTTTGCACAGCGACCCTCAGCGCTTATGCACCTGATGATTTTACTCGTTTGAAAGCTGGAATCGAAGCATCGTTCATTTGCAACAAGTTGAAAAAAGGACCGTCTGAATTAACTGTCGATGGTAAAAGTCATCTTTCCATCACCTATTACATTCAACTTCCTAAAGCCTCGGCCCAGCTGGATAAAATCAAAAATTCGCAATCGCTTAAAAATCTGCAAGCCACGTCGTTAGACCCGCAAATCGAACTTGTACTGGCCGGAGATTACGACTACGTGAAGGAGAGCGTCGAAAAATATTCTTTGGTCCAAAAAAACTTCGCAAAATTTTGCGAGATACTTGAAAAGATGCTCAAGGCCATAGTAAAAACCATCACGTCCGAAGGCATCGTTCAAGCTCGTGCGAAAGATATCGTGAGTTATGCTGAAAAGATCCAGCGCAAGCCACGGCTCGATCCCGTGAACGATCTCACGGATTTAGCCGGTTCACGCGTGATCGTCACGAATCTTGATGACATGGAGAAGTTCCGGGCTCTCGTGGAATCCAATTTCGTCTGCCTGGAGAACGAGGATACCATGGCGCGCCTTGGAACGACGCAGTTCGGGTACCTCTCGATTCATTACATCATCCAATTTCAGCAAGATTCCCCCTTTTTGAAAGGCATAGACATACCGCCCGAGATTCTCAAACTAAAGGGGGAATTGCAAGTCCGAACGAATCTTCAACACGCGTGGAGCTCCTTTGGCCACGATTCGCTGTACAAACCGACCACGAAACTGCCTGCGTCGATTTTCCGGCGTTGTGCCCGGTTGGCAGCGATCCTGGAGGAGGCGGATAACGAGATCATCGCGATCAACGAACAGATGCACGTGTACGAGTCAAACTATGGCGCATACATGACGCCCCCGGAAATCGAGAAGGAAATGGCCAAGTATCTCAACGTTTTTAATTCCGTTCCCAAGGATCCAAAAAATGATCCACAGGACAAGAAGCGCTATCCGGTCGCACTGCGCGTGGCAAAACTCGCGCGATCGCTCGGGAAATGGGATTTGATCGTAAAGTTGCTGTCACCGTACGATGCCACCATTGCAGATGAACAAGGGAAGCGGGAATTGGGCATTGCCAAGTGTAAAATGTATAAGCCAACCGATCCCGAATTCATTAAAGGCCAGAAATGCTTGCACGATGCAATCCAGCTCAATCCGAAGGATTCCGATGCATTTGCGTCTCTCGCCGGCACGTATCGCCGTGCCGGGAACTTGAACGCAGCGCTGGACTATTATAACAAGGCATACGAAGCCAATCCCGAAGATAATTACGCCGTGGGCAATTATTTCTCGACGAAGATCCTTTCCATGAAATCGACGAGCATCATTCAAGATTCCCGCCCGATTCTCGTCAAAGCGATCGAGGCGTGCGCGGAGCAGATCGAGAGCGAGGTCAACCTCCCGTGGGCCTATTTTGACAAGGCTTTGTTTCACTTGTTTTTAAACCAGGTTCCGGAATCATTCCAGAATTACGCGAACGCGATCCGGTATTCAACGGAAGCCTGGATGATCGAGGCAAACTTAACCTTGCTGGAATCCTACATGATCCTTGAAAAAGAATTGCCCGCGGTTCCACTCGTTCGGGATCTCTTGCTGGTCGGGCTGTGGTACCGGTTTAAAAATGAGAAAGCTCGTGCCCAGCTCAAGGAGTTGCATAACTCTCAATTCCAGCAGAAAACGATCTCGTATTCATCATCCACGCTGATCCTCGCAGGCAGCATGAAAGCGAACATGCAACGGAAGATAGACGAGTTCAAGACTGCAATCCTCACCGCGTTTCAATCCAGCCCCGGTCCGATGAACATCATCTCGGGTGGGTTGAAAACCGGGATAAACGCTGTCGCGGGAGATATCCAGGAACAAAATCCGAAAAAAGTAATGACCTTCGGATATTTCCCGCCGAGAATCTTGCCTATGGATATTGATAAACGGTACACGCACCTTTTCCAGGAGGGCAAGACCCAGTACGACCAAGAGAACGTGATCATGTACTGGATCGATCTCTGCCTGTCGGACCTTGACCTGAAGCAAATCAAGCTCGTGGGCATCGGTGGAGGCGTCATCTCCGCGTTCGAGTACCAGCTCGGCCTGATTTTCGGTGCCCAGGTTGGCTTGCTGCGGGACAGCGCAGGCGTAGCATCGAGACTCATCGAGGATACATCCTGGTTGAAACCCATGCAGATCCAGGGGATGATGCAATACCCGAACTTGACGCTGCTCGAAAACACGTCGGATGCGATACAAAAGTTCTTGACTTCGAATATTCCCGCATGTATTTAATGTGTGCATTAATTTTTTTTCTCTTCTGCTTTCTTATTTGCAGTTTTCAGCGATTTTTTTTCGCGGATTCTTGCGCCAACATTCAGGAGCTCCAACTTGTCTCCAATATGCTTCAAAGTCTGGCACGTTCAAGATCGGTGTTTCCGCTTGCATTTTATCGATCAAAGCATCGAGTCGTGGTTTTACCGATGAGGTGAGGCCGGGATCGGTGATTTTCCGGAACTCGCCTTCCTTTTTATCGCTCTCGAAAACGTCACCGTTGATGTACCCAAGAGTGACGTGAGGATGGAATTCTCCGGCATTTTTCAATCCAACTTCTTTTCGGAATCCTAACAGCGCTCTATAAAGCTCGGAGTCAGGCTTGAACGTCATGAAACAAGCGAGCTTGTCTCCCGTATTTTCACCATCGCCTGTATCTGACCGTAACCATCCAATCCCCTCAATATCATTCGTTATCTTCAGATTCTGCAAAAAATCAGAGAGTTTGCACGATAACTGGAAAAACGTGGCGGAATTTTTGAGAGTGCAAGCTTCAAGCGGGGACATGATGGTCATGTGGAGCGCTTTCTCGGAGCCCTGGTCCCTTTTCTCTATCAAGTTGTCTCGCAAGCCTTTGTTCACGCCAGCCACGTTGCCGTTTCCTTCACGCTCGAGCATTCGCTTGACCGCATTGATCTGGTCCCGTAATGGTTCTTGGCATTGCTCGATTTCATCGACCAATGCCCGCAGTTCTTTTGAATAACTAGTTGCTTGCTTGCCAATGCTGATTTTGAGGTATGCTTGATCGATGTATTTTGCCAGGACCTGGCACGCGATGGGAACCATGAACGGGTGGCCGAAATGCCCTTTTTTCACAAAGATCGTTCTCAGCATCCGGACAATCAGTTCCTTCCCCGTATCCGTTCGAGGATTTACTATGTTGAGTTCCTTTCCGATGGCAAGCGCGTACAATGCTTGCTGGACTTCCAGATCAGCCTTGTCCACGTTGTTTACCTTCAAGTGGATTAACCTGTTGATGACATCCGATCGAATTTTTTCCACCTGCTTGAGCGGGTCGCGTTCCGCAATGTATGAATCCTTTTTCCCTTCCTCGTTGGTCATGATGCTGAGATACGCGGCTGGAATCCCGCCCATTTCGTGCATCAAGGCGCGTGCAACATTCCCTTTGATGTCAATCGTGGCCAGGATTTTTTGCTCGATTCGCCGCGGGATGTATTCGATTTCAATTTTCGTCAAACGGGGGAACACGGATGCCAACGCTCTCATGAACTCGTCGTTTTCACTGGCGGAAGGGTGAACGATGATCCCGATCTGCTTGCCTCGAAGCTGCCGTGCGATTCCCAGCACTTCTTTCGCGGTGGCAATTTCAACCGCCGATAGCAAGGATTTGATGCTGAAGTCAAATTCGTCGATGAATATGACTGCATCGTTGGTGCGTTGCAATTCCTCGGTAATCTGGTCCTTGTAAAACGTGATCAAGGTGTGTTCAACACGCTTGATCAGGAACGGGTCCGCGATGGGGTCCTTCCCATCATATACTTCCCTGAACTTCTTCCAGAGATCCTCGCCGTGAATCCCGCCGATAATCGCGCGCCATCCGTCGAGAAAGGTGAATAACTCGTCCGCGATCGCTTTCTTTTCTGGTTGTGACGAGAGTGCCCGCATCACGGAGTCGATTTTTTTTTGATCCTGCAATGTTTCGAAGGTGGTTTTCACGAGATCAAACACTTGGTTGGTTTTTTGAACGATATGAAGGGCCGTCTTCAGTGATTCTGTTTTTCCAGAGCCCCCTGCTCCGATTATCACGAAGGTGGGAAGTCGCTGAACCGCATCGCTTGAAGGAATTTTCCTGGGGCGAGTTTTCAGAATGGCCGTCAAATTCTTGACGAGTGGTAATTTTCTTTCCCATCCGTCCGCGTGCAAGTATTCCTTGGGGTATCGCTGCTCCAGGGATTGATTTTTCAGCCCCGGCGAGTTTTGTTTCCGCGTTAGGCTAATCTTCACTTTGACCAGGCTCCTTTTTGATCCGTGTTATGACATTGTTGTCGATGCAGCCGTTCTTGTGATTTTAGAATTGTATAAAAGAAGAATGGGCAGGATATTGCGTGCTTTTAGACTTTCCCTTTCTTATCATTCTCCGAGGAATCCCAATCCTTGAATTTCTTGTCCAATTCATCGATAAACGCATCGATATTTCCCTGGCCGAAGATAACTTCATCATCATCGATCTTGAACTTGAATTGGCTTGCCCATTCGATGATGTGATCCCATACGAACTGCTCGCTGAGACCAAGAAGGTTTGCGAGGCGATTCAGCTTAATCCGTTCCGAGACCATCATGATTTCCCGCAATTTCACGAGTTTCTCACCCTGCACGGCATCGGATGAATCGATTTGCGATGTTTTGGGGGATTTGATTTTTTCCATCTCCAGTTGCATATTAACGGGCTCTTCTGACTTACTTGAATTGCTTGTCCCGTCATCGGAAAAAAAGACACGGTTCCCGCGCTCGCGCCTTTTATCTCTTTTCTTGACGAGCAAGTCAACGGTGATAGATCCTCGCTTGACCGTGTCGGGAAGCTGTTCGATAATTTTTTCGATTAAAGCGTTGTCTTGATATTTTTTTTTCTCGATGCCCTGGATCCTGCTTGTGAGCAGTTTTAAATCGGAAGGAAACACGAAATCTTCGAGATAGACGAGGATGAATGGAACATTGTTGTTGGCATAGCGGCCCTCCCCCATCGCGATTTCGTCCAACACGTTTTTGCTGGCAACCGCAGGAACGGAAAGGAAGGCAATAAAAGCAGAGCACGTTTCTATTTTTTGCGCAAGCGTCTTTCGCCATTCCTCGCTTACCGGGATTCCCTCGTCGTACCAGATGTGGATGCCTTTTTCATGGAGCATCTTGATGTATTTGAATACCTTCTCGATATTCTTGTGGGAATAACTGATGAAAACAAACGGCTCGCCCGTGTACTTCTCGACATGGAATGGTAATCGATGTGCCCTTTTCTTTTTCACTGTAATCAAGATTGCAATCCCAGCGACGAGTGCCGCCAGGAGCAAGATAGTAATTACCGCGTCCAGAAGCCGTGGGATGATTATATAGGTAATGAGCACGTGATCCGTGACCGTGTTCATTCCATCAGTTACCGTTAACGAAATATTGTGCATTCCCGCAATGAATCGTTCGACCGTGATGTTCGTCTCATTGCCGAGGATGTTCCCGTCCGAATACCACGTGACGTTGAACGCGTCATCATCCGCATCTACGATAGTCGCTCGTAATTGTACCGGATTCGTGTCGTTTACTTGCCCTTCAACAGGCGAGATGATTTGGATCACTGGCGGTGCATTTAAGAAATTGACGAAAATGGATTTGGCACTCATCTTGTTGAGGGTCCCGATCTTTACATAGATGCAATTATTGCCGAGTGTCATATTTTTCGGAGCGATCCAGGGGATGATCACGCTTGTTACCGAACCTGCGGATTTATTGGTCCACGATTGCATCATTTGACCCGTGCCGGCATTATATATCGATACGGAATAATTCAAGATGGAAACGGACGCTTTTTTCACATCTGCACTCAACTGGATTTGATCTAGGCGGTGCATTTCTAGTCGTGACTGGTTAAGGTTCAGCTTGTATTCGGAGCACCATACGATGCTATTAAATAATACTTTCATGTCATCTCCAGTATAATCCGGATTCTCGATATCATATGAGATATACACGCCACGCCATGTCCAATTGAATGAAACGATGGCTGCTTCCACACCGCCTGAACTCGTGTTTGAAACGGCAACGACAGTCCCGTTAATCGTTGCAGCGGTCCAGTTCGAGCCAACGGGGTAGCAAGAAGTTGCATTTATCCCGGGATTGTAACTAGAGCTGATGCTATTGAGTACTGGATGGCTTCCTGGCGAGAGCGTGAACTGGAAATCCCCTGATACAGCGACCTCGTAGTCATACGAGACGGAATCATTCATTCCAACGAGTGAAGCGAGCTTTCGATTATTTTCAACACCCGTGCCAAACGAGGCCCCCGTGATTACGATGCTATGCCCGTCATGGATATATGCTTTGATTGCATTAATCTCTTGATCCGTGAAAAGCCAATCGTTTGGTATGTTATACGAGGCGGCCGAAATGATGATCACGTCGGCCTTTGTCTTCAATAAATCCATGTACGTGATGTTTTGCTTATGTAATGAGGTGAGATCGACCGCGATTTTCTTGCCCATGATCTCGCTATTATCATTGAGATCTACCCACGTGGGACTGTATGATGCATCATTCCCGCGGGAATCCAACACGGCAATGTGAACAATATCCCGGGGAGATTGTGATGTGCAAGGTCCAGGACCGGGTAGAAATGGCTCTCTCGAAGAGGTCCCAGGTTTTCCGGATTGAATCTGATTGCATCCAGGATATGTTATCATCAAAGCTACAAACCAGATAATTGAAAAAATGACATGTAAGGTGGTGAGAACGAACTTCAGCTTTTTTTGCCATCGACTCAGCAAGATTCATCCCTTTTTTCCCTATCGACAAATACCCATATCTATATCAAGAGATTTGCCGGTACACACCTATAATCCTTTTCATCAGAAAAAATAGCATTAACGGGATATAAGGAGTGAAATCGCTTATCCTTATCGTGAACCAGACCAGACCCGACGTCACCGTCACGTTCCCCGTCGTCACGATCTCTACCCGCATCGAGTGCATACTGTTGAAAAACGACGAATCGTTCCGGAACGCATCCAACTTCAGGCTCGTGTTCGTCCCGGGATCTACTATCCGATGATTATAGTAGACGGATTATTTTATGATATGATTAATAGAGAATAAGACAACAGCTCTTTCACTAGAACGTGTCTATGGTGGCATCGACCATGGAAAACGAGATCCCGTTTCGTGCATACGAAGGTAACGATCCCTTCATTTTCATCAGTTATTCGCACGCGGATATGGACTTGGTCTTCCCTGAAATCCGGCGGATGCATGACGAGGGATACAGAATATGGTACGATCAAGGCATCAAGCCAAGCGAGGAATGGATGAAAGAAATCGTGAAAGCCATTAACAAGTCCATTTTCTTCGTATTATTCGTCTCTCCAGCTATCGTGGATTCAATCTATGTCAAGATGGAGATTTCATGGGCACTCAAGAACCGAAAGCCTTTCCTGGCCATTTTTTTGAATGATACAAAGCTGCCGGATGAAATTAGTTTCCAGATCGACATGTTCCAGCATCTATTCAAGTACAAGGTGCCGGAAGCGTTTTATCGAGAAGGGATCGCAAAGGCATTACCAAAAGAGGCCATCGCCGTCGCCAAGCCGAAAGAACCGATAGCGGCGAAAGTCTTGCCACCAGTATCGAAAATCGAGCAGCCAAAATTCAAGATCTCGTTTTCGCCTCTAAAACTGGAGATCTCGTTTCAACCTTGTGACATAAAAGATCAATTCATTTTCGCCGGTTATTCCGATAACGACAAGAAGGATGTATACCCTGAATTGAACCGGTTGCACGACTTTGGTTATCGAATCTGGTATGACAAACGGACCGTTTCGAATGAACCTTCTGCGCTACAGATCGCCGAGGGCATCGAAAAGTGTTCACTTTTCCTGGTGTTCGTGTCGCAAGCATCGGTCGAATCCGCCTACATACTCCAAGAGATCTCCTACGCGATCGAGGCGAACAAGAAATTTCTAGCTGTGTTCTTACATGAAACGACATTGCCAACGGATTTGAAAGCCTTGTTCAAGGATAGACAGCAGATATTCAAATACAAGATTCCAGAACAAGAATACGGGGAAAAATTACGATTATTATTGCCCCCCGAGACTCGATTGACGAGTATAGCATTTCCGCCTTGTGACATGCGCGATCCGTTCATTTTCGCGAGCTATGGTGACGAGGATAGGAACCAAGCCTACCCGGTATTGAACCGGCTGCATGATAGTGGTTATCAAATTTGGTACGATGCTGGAAAATCGTCGAAAGAACAACCCAGGAAGCTAGTCGAAGCTATCGAAAGGTGCTCTTTTTTCCTGGTGTTTGTCTCGCCAGCCGTTTCTGCATCCGAGCAGATAAAACAGGATATACTTCAGGCGATCAATAAGAAAAAGAAAATTCTTACTGTGTTCCTGGATAACACGACATTGCCAAGGGATCTAGAGTTGTCAATCGGGAAAAATCAACATGTCTTCAAGCACTTGCTTCCAGAGCACGAATTTCTCGATAAGCTGCGTGCAATGATTCCAGTCGAGACCCGCTTGACCATAGTCTCATTTTCGCCGTGTGATTTGCTCAATCCATTCATCTTCACGTGTTATGCCAGTGCGGACAAGCGCCGTGTATATCCTGAATTGAACCGGTTGCATAATGTGGGTTATCGCATCTGGTACGATGACGAAGTCCCGGAAAATCGGGCATCGGTGACAGAGATCGCCGACGCTATCGAAAGATGTGCGGTCTTCTTGCTCTTCATCTCGCCAGCTTCGGTGGCATCCAAGTACGTGAACCGGGAGATCGCCTTCGCGGTCGAGGTGAAAAAGAGAGTTATCGCCGTGTTCTTGCATGACACGACGATGCCAAAGGACTTGGAACTCTCACTCAAGGCTGCCCAGCACCTTTTGAAATACGCGATTCCCGAGCAAGAATACGCCGAGAAATTGCGTGAAATGCTACCCGCCGAGACTCGCTCTTCTGCTATAACGAGATGAAAGCTTGTTGATTCCGGCGCGAGCATAATGGTCCAATATCGGAAGCAGCGAGCGTGGCGGTGCAACACTCGTTTTTTAAAGTAACATAAAAAAAGGGATTCCGCCAAGCTTAAAAGTTAAAAAAGAAAAAAATCTTTGAAAAAACGAAAAAAACATTTAAGACGTTAACCGGCTCTTGATCTGTTTCTCGATTTCTTCTTTGTCTTTCGATAGCTGGATGATCGTCGTCGTGAAGAAATCATGGGTGATCGTGTTTTGTTTCAATTGCTCAGCCAGGTCTCCGATGGCCTTCTGTATCATACCTAGCTTGTACCGCAACGTCTCGATTTCTTTCGCCACCTCGCTCGTCGCGAATGGTTGCTTGCAGATCCAGCACGGCTCGCCTCTCTCGACAAGCGGCTCCACGCATTTCTGGTGGTATTTTGCGTTCTTGCACGACGGGCAGATGAACACGTCGCCGGAAAGGTCGTTCTTGCACACCAAGCATTTATCCAGGTTCGCGTCTACCTTCATCTCAGACTCGAGCTTGAATAGTTCCTCGACTGATCCCTTGATGCCATGCTCCTCCACTTGTGGCTGGGCAAATGCTTTCTTCCCGGCCGTGGCCGTCTTGGCTTCCTTCATTGATTCCAGGAACTTCTCTCTAGCTGCTGAAGAGGCAAGAACTTCGGATCCCGTCGCTGGTTCATTTATTCTCCACATTCTATCCAATTTGTCCTTTGCCTGTTCCTCGGGTGATTTCACAACGGGAGTGCCTGTTTGCTGGGGAGGACCTTGATCTATCGGTTTATACGTCGATCGACCCTTCTTTCCAGCACCTTGTTTTTTCTTGCCGGCTTTGTAAACGCGTCTACTCACGACCCCTACCACTACGACACCACCAACACTCCCCGACAAGAGGATTATCAAGTTCAAGAAGAAGTTGCCACTATCATCTATTCTGATCATCTCCACGGCGGGTGTTGCCCGATAACCCATCGCAAGCACGATCATGGCTATCATTATCTTGCCGGTCGTTGTTTGCCGTATTTCCATCGTGAACGTGAATTCCCGCTGGTCGCCCGGCTGCATCACGGTTCTCCCGCAATACAAGGGAATGATGCCGTGGTAAGAATATAATGCCGTCTCGGCCGCAATGAAGATCATCACGCATCGCAAATTGACCGTGCCCACGTTCTTGACCACCAGCTTCACGTTGTACAAGTTCTGACCGGTCGTGCTACGATGGCCTTCCATCGTTATCTGCAAGGCTGCTCCTGTGATGTTACTCGCTTGGACCGTGAACCAGCGAAGCGCCGAGTAAAAGGTGACGTTGCTCGTCGTGGTCACGATCACCTGTATCACGTGCGGACCGTTGAAAAATGCCGAGTCATTGCGGAAGGTGTCGATTTCTATGGTGGTGTTCGTTCCCGGTATCGACCATGTGTTGTCGAGCAAGTACCTTGCTGATGCAACCGGCGCGTTCGTCGTGTAATTAAGCGGGATCTCGGGCAAGTTCGTGTATGTCGTGTTCTGAGGATATACGACAATTACAAAGAAAGCCGTCACGTTGATAATCGTTGGCAGCGTGTAGGTATTGCTATCGCCATCCGCGTCGGTGACCGTGAGACACACGGTACGGGTCCCAACGAGCAAGAATTGGTGCACGGGATTCTCCACGGTCGCGTTCGTGGTGCCATCGCCGAAGCTCCACTGGTACGTCGCAGGGGTATTGCCGTTGCTGCCTATGTGCGTGAACGAGACGCATTGACTCTCGATGATCGATGTCGTGTTCGTCGTGAAAGATGCGGAAGGTGTTAAATCCGCCACAATGTCGATAGTCGATGGCAACGTGTACGAATTGCTGTCGCCGTCCACGTCAGTGACCGTGAGGCGCACTATCCGTGTCCCGGCGCTCGTGTACTGGTGCACGGGACTTTCAAAGGTCGAGTTCGCCGTGCCATCGCCGAAACTCCACTGGTACGTCGCTGGGGCATTGCCATTGCTGCCCGAGTGCGTAAATGACACGGATTGCCCCGCGACGATGCTCGTCACGTTCGACGTGAACGTCGCCGATGGGTTCACGTCCGCCGTCACGTTGATGGTCGAAGGCAGCGTGTACGAGTTACTGTCGCCATCCACGTCAGTGACCGTGAGGCGCACGCTGCGGGTTCCGGCGGTTGTAAACTGGTGCACGGGATTTTCAACGGTCGCATTCGCGGTGCCGTCACCAAAGCTCCACTGGTACGTCGCCGGGACATTGCCATTGCTGCCTATGTGCGTGAAGCTCACGAATTGGCCTGCGACGATCGAAGTGACATTGGCGGTGAAAATTCCTGAAGGCACAGAGCCCGCGGCCACGTCGATGGTCGACGGGAGCGTATACGAGTTGCTATCACCGTCCACGTCGGTGACCGTGAGGCGCACGGTGCGGGTCCCAGCGAGCAAGAATTGGTGCACGGGATTCTCCACGGTCGCGTTCGCTGTGCCATCGCCGAAGTTCCACTGGTACGTCGCCGGGGTGTTGCCGTTGCTGCCAGTGTGCGTGAACGACACGGATTGCCCTTCAACGATCGATGTAACATTCGCCGTGAAGATCGCCGTTGGTGTTAAATCCGCCGCCACGGTGATGCCACCCGGCAACGTGTAGGCCACGCTGTCGCCATCCGCATCGGTGACCGTCAACCGCACCGTGCGGGTTGCAGCGCTCGTGAACTGGTGCACGGGGTTCTCGGTGGTCGCGTTGGCCGTGCCGTCGCCGAAATTCCACTGGTACATGGCGGGCGTGTTGCCGTTGCTGCCCGTGTGCGTGAAGCTCACGAATTGGCCGGCGATGATGCTCGTCACGTTGGCTGTGAACGTCGCCGACGGGGCCAGGTCCACCGCCACGGTGATGCCACCCGGCAACGTGTAGGCCACGCTGTCGCCATCGGCGTCGGTGACCGTCAGCCGCACCGTGCGGGTCGCAGCGCTCGTGAACTGGTGCACGGGATTCTCGATCGTCGCGTTGGCCGTGCCATCACCGAAACTCCACTGGTACATGGCGGGCGTGTTGCCATTGCTCCCCGTATGCGAGAACGCCACCGACTGGCCGGCGATGATGCTCGTCACGTTGGCCGTGAACGTCGCCGACGGGGCCAGGTCCGCGACCACGGTGATGCCGCCCGGCAACGTGTAGGCCACGCTGTCGCCATCACGATCGACGAGCGTGATCCGCACGGTGCGGGTACCGGCAGTCGTGAACTGGTGCACGGGATTCTCCACGGTCGCGTTCGCGGTGCCATCGCCGAAATCCCACTGGTACGTCGCCGGGGCGTTGCCGTTGCTGCCCGCGTGCGTGAACGAGACGGATTGCCCCGCGATGATCGATGTCATGTTTGCCGTGAAGATTGCATCGGGGGTTAAATCCGGTGCCACGTCGATAGTCGCAAGCAGCGTGTAGGAATTGCTGTCTCCGTCTGCATCGACTACCGTGAGCCGCACGGTTCGATTACCCGGGGTGGTGAACTGGTGGATGGGATTCTCGCTTGTTTCATTTGCCGTGCCGTCACCAAAATTCCATTGATATGTCGACGGGGTATTACCGTTACTTCCAGTATGCGTGAAGCTTGACACTTGTCCTGCAATGATCGTGGTCGTGCTGGCCGTGAAGGTCGCGGACGGGGCTAAATCCACCGCCACGTTGATGGTCGATGGGAGCGTGTACGAATTGCTGTCGCCGTCCACGTCGGTAACCGTAAGTCGTACGGTGCGGGTACCGGTGGTCGTGAACTGGTGCACGGGGCTTTCCATGGTCGCGTTGGCCGTGCCATCGCCGAAACTCCACTGGTAAGTGGCAGGCGTGTTGCCGTTGCTCCCCGTGTGCGTGAACGACACCGACTGGCCGGCGATTATGCTCGTCACGTTGGCCGTGAACGTCGCCGACGGGACCAGATTGGTCTGGGGAAAAATCTTGCACATCCAGCCATCGTTTCCGATCGCGCCAAAGTTCTGTGTGCAGCCGCAAGCGTATACCACGCCATTCGTGATGTAGAGGTTGGTGAATTGATCGTACAGCGCGCCGCCATATGTTGTGTTGAGCCTGATATTTCCATTTAAATCATAGGCAAGCAAGAGCCCGTCCCTGGTACCCGCGCCTGAAGAGGTTGTATATCCCACCGAGTATAACAAGCCATCGTAGTAGAAAATCGGGTTCCCGTAGTGATCGGTGATATCATCACTTGGTCCCCACACGGTTCTGTACCAGGCCCTTGTGAGGTTGAAATAATACTTCGCGAATAGAAGATCATATCCCCCAGGGTTGGTTCG
>Ga0315277_10007441_pt1 | contig 14209 bp, 13 predicted proteins | sample YL17G05_15_MG_FD_203695 | JGI IMG/M metagenome (GOLD analysis project Ga0315277, IMG submission 203695) | Sediment microbial communities from Yellowstone Lake, YNP, Wyoming, USA - YL17G05_15 | ecosystem: Environmental > Aquatic > Freshwater > Lake > Sediment | place: USA: Wyoming | collected... | reverse complement strand
CGCTTGCCCTTCATCTCGCGTTTGCCTTTGATCCGCTGGAGGATGAGGAATCCGCCGCGTTTCGGCAGCATGATGTCGAGGACGACGATGTCGGGCTTTTCGGCCTCGATCGTGTCGAGGGCCTGCTGGCCGTCGCCGGCCGTCAGGATCGTCTGCCCCAGTTCCTCCAGGGCCAGGACCATCGTGCCGAGGATATCCGCATCGTCGTCCACGACGAGGATCTTGTACTTGCCGGCTGTTTCGTTCGCCATGATGGACCCCTTCCGGGAAACGCTGGCCACCCCGTTATTCTACGACCGACCGATGCCCGCCGTCAACCCAAGCCTCCGGCCGTGTCGCCTTGGGATTTTTGCCTCGCCCCGCGACCAGAACGGGAACCGCGCGGCAGCCTTCCCAGACCGCCGCGGGTCTGCCGTGCCACCCTGCTTGGTGGCCTGGGAAGGCCACCAAGCGGACAAGTTGAAGCCCTGATTACCAGAGCCACGCGAGCAGCGCGGGGAGGATGGCCAGCAGCGCCGCCGCGTGCGTCAGGATAAAGGTCGCGTTCGCCAGGTCCTTGTTCAGGCCGAAGAGGTTGGCCATCAGCACCGAGTACAGGGCGGTCGGCATCGCCGCCAGCAGCACGCAGACATAGAGCGGCACGCCCGAGAGGCCCAGCAGGAGGGCCGCGCCGAGCATCAGGGCCGGGCTCAGGAGAAACTTCAGCGCCGCCGTCCCGAGCGCCGGTTTCCAGAACGCCGGCAGCCGGCGCGCCTCGACCGTCAGCCCCACGCCGCCGAACTGAAGGAAAATCCCCAGGACCATCAGGCCGTCGATGACGCGCCACCGGCGGATGGCCTCCGGCGGCGCGACGCCCCGCACGTTCAGCACGAGGCCCAGCGTCACCATATAGAGTGGAAGGCTCCTCAAGTCCGTCAGGCTCCGGAGGAGCACGCCGGCGGCGTAGCGCCAGGCCGGCAGCCGCGGCCCGAGGGGCGACCCCGCCGCCTGCTCCCCGTAGTGCCGCGCGATCGGGAAACAGAAAAGGAAGGCTTAGAACGGCCACATCACGCAAAACATCTGTTCGAGGGCGAGGCCCTGGATGCCCCAGAGGGCGAAGCACAAGGCCCCGCCCAGCGTGTAGCCGACGTTCCCCATGCCGCCCTGAAGGCCGAAGACGGCCCGGTCCTGGGGCGGCAGGCGGAGACGCCGGCCGATCTCGAGGCCCGCGAGGCTCGTCGCGACCGCGACGATTGCGCCGGCGACGGGGACCTTCCACACGTCGGCCTGGATCGCGAGATACCAGACCGCCAGCCACGCGATCGGCGCGTCGCACCCGATGATGGCCGCGCTCATAAGCCCCGGGGCCCACTCGCGCTTCGCCCACCCCAGCCGCTTCAAGACATATCCGCCGACGCTGGCCGCAACGATGCAGGCCAGGAACACGACCATCCGCGCGTGCTCGGGTGTGAACGCCTGTTCGGGCATGGAATCAGTCGGCCTCGATTCGCTTGCGGAGGGCCGCGCAGGTCGTGGCGACGGCCGGGAGGCCCTTGGCGGCCGGGTTTTTGATCGGCCCTTCGGCGCCCATGAGGGCGCGTGCGGCCTCTTTGCCGGCCTCGACGCCCGGCTGGTTGTACGTATTGATGCCGAGCATCTCGCCCGCGATGCTCGTCTGGACCTCCAGCAGGTAGAGCAACTGGCCGACGGTGTGCGGCGTGACGCGCTCGAGGACGAGGCGCACCGTCGGCCGCTGTGAGAGCCGCGCCAGTGCCCACACGGTGGCCCGCTCCTCGGCGTGCATGAGTTCGGCCATCGAGCAGCCGGCGAGGTACTTGATACCCGCGACGCCGGCGGGCGCATCGGGGATCGGCAGTTCGATTCCGAAGTCCTCGACCGAAAAAATCGTGATGACCTTGTCGTTCGGCCCTTCGCGCATGAGTTGCAGCATGCTGTGCTGGTCGGTCACGCCGAGGGCCTTGATGGGCGTCGGCCCGACCGCCGTCCCGTCCGCGAGGGTCTTGCCGAGGCTCTCCGCCCAGAGTTGGCGGAACCAGTCGGCCACGTCCCGCAGGGCGGCGGAGTAGGGCATCATGACGCTCATGACTTTGCCTTTTCGATATAAGCCGATTTGGACGGCCGCGCCTTGCGCCGCTGGGTTCTCGTCGAACGCCGCGGCACTCGCGCGGGAGTCCATCGCGGCCGCGCCCGCAAGAATCGCTTCCACTTCGATGCCGACCATCGCCGCCCCGAAGAGGCCCACGGGCGAAAGGACGCTGAAGCGCCCGCCGACGCCGTCCGGCACGGCAAAACTCTCGAGCCCCTCCGCTTGGACGAACGGCCTGAGCAATCCGCCCTTCGCGTCCGTCGTGACGACCAGGCGCTTCTTCCAGTCCGCCCCGACGCAGTCCTTAAGGAGGTCGAGCGCGACGAGGAACTGGCTCATCGTCTCGGCCGTCTCGCCGCTCTTCGAGATCACGTTGACGAGCGTCCGCTCCGGGTTCACGAGGTCCAGCAAGGCGGCGAACTCGGCCGGGTCCACGTTGTCCATGACCCACAGGCGCGGCCGCCCGCCGCGCTTCTCGGGCGGCAAGTGGTTCCAATACGGCGGGCAGAGGGCTGTCTTCAGGGCCGTCAGGCCCAGCGCCGACCCGCCGATCCCCAGGACCACCAGGTCGTCGAACTTCCCTTTCTTCGCCTTGACGCTTTTGAGGATCGCATCGCATTGCGAGAGCGCGCGATTGTGCGGCAGGTCGCGGTAGGGCGTCTTGGCGCGTGCGGCGTTCAGCCGGCCGACGATTCCCGCCGTTTCCTTGCCGAGGTCGGCCCATTCCCGGTCCGTCAAGCCGTGCGCGTTGCTCTTGACCGTTCGGGCGAGCGCCCCGGCGTGCTCGAAGCGAATGGCGTCGTTTTTCATGTCGGTCTCCTCTTTTTTCCAGTCGCTTACACGGTCGCGACGCGTTCGAGGCGCGCCAGGCGCGGGTCCAGCAGTTTCTCGCCCACGGTGTTGAAGTGGATGCGGACGAGCCGGTGTCCGCCTCCGATCGTGAAGTGCCGGACGTGCCCCAGACCGTACGTCGGATGGCGCACGAGTTCGCCGACCGCCAGGCCCGTTTCCGGGTCCGTCTCGTCGGCCGCGAGCCGGTCGGGCCCGGGCCCCGTGTATCCGCGTCCTTCGCCGAGGGGCGCCGGTTGCGTTCCCGTCGTTTCGTCGGCGCGGCGGACGGTGTCGGGTGGGAGTTCCGCGAGAAACGGGCTGCGGACGCACCGCGTCGGCCGGCCGCGTATCAGGCGGAACCGCGCGTGCGTTAGAACGAGCCATTTCTTCGCCCGCGTTATGCCGACGAAGAAAAGTCGCCGCTCTTCCTCCAACTCGGCCTGGCTCTCGCGGGAGCGCTCGTGCGGCAGGAGGCCCTCCTCGCATCCGGCGATGAACACCGCCGGAAACTCGAGGCCCTTGGCGGCGTGCAGCGTCATCAGCGGCAGGCGTTCCGGCGACTCGTCGTAGCCGTCCTGGTCGCTCGCCAGGTTCACGCTCTCGAGGAATCCTTCGAGGCCGCGTGCGAGGTCCGGCTCCTCGGCCTGAAGGGCGTCGTGCCGCGCGCCGAGCGTCACGAGTTCGTCGAGGTTCGCGCGCCGGTCCGTTTCCTCCTCGCCCAGCCACTCGGCGTAGCGGGTTTCCGTGACGACGGTTTCGAGGAGTTCGCGGATGCTGCCCTCGCGCATTTCCCGCAGGCGGTCCATGAGGTCGGCGAAGTGCTTGACGGCCGCCCGCGCGCGCGACGGCAAATCTGCCATGTCGGCGGCGTGATGGCACGCCTCCAGCAGGCCCACGCCTTCGCGCTTCCCCCATGCCTCGAGCGTCTCGACCGTCTTTTCTCCGATGCCCCGCGGCGGGGTGTTGATGATCCGCTCCAGGTTCACCATGTCGTGCGGGTTGTGGACGACCTCCAGGTACGCCAGGACGTCCCGCACCTCTTTGCGTTCGTAGAACGATGTGCCGCGCACGATCTCGTACGGGATCGGGGGGCGGGCGCGGCGAAGGGCGTCCTCGAGCGCCCGCGTCTGGGCGACCGTGCGGACGAACACCGCCGCGTCGCCGTACGCCAGGCCCTCGGCGCGGAGGGCGCCTACGCGCCGGACGATTGCGTCGGCCTCGGTCTCCGCGTCGTCGGTTTCGACGATTGCAATCGGATCGCCCAGCGGGTTGTCGGTGGTGAGTTCCTTTTCTTTTCGGCTCATGTTGTGGCGGATGACGGCGGAGGCGGCGGCGAGGATCGTCTTGGTGCTCCGCCAGTTCTTCTCGAGTCGGATGACGCGCGCGTCGGGGAAATCCTTCTCGAAGTCGAGGATGTTGGAGAGTTCCGCCCCGCGCCAGCCGTAGATGGACTGGTCCGGGTCGCCCGTGGCGCACAGGTTCCTCCGCTCGCCCGCCAGGTCCCGCGCGATGACGTACTGGGCGTGGTTCGTGTCCTGGTACTCGTCGATGAGGATGTAGCGGAAGCGGTCGGCGAGGAGGCCGCGGAACTCCTCGTTGTCCCTGAGGCCAATCGCGACCTCGAGCAGCAGGTCGTCGAAGTCCAGGGCGTGGGCCTCGCGCAGGAGCCCTTCATAGACCTCGTAAATCCGAGCGATTTTGCCCTGGGTCCAGTCGCCCGGCCGCTCGGCGAAGTCGGCGGCGCGCTGGAGGCGGTTCTTGGCGCGGCTGAGGATCTCGGCCATCTTGGCCGGCGCGAAATGCGTCGGGTCCAGATTCAGCCGCTCGAGTGCCCCCTTGATCGCCGTCTCCTGGTCCGCCGTGTCGTAGATCGTAAAGCGCGGATCCACGCCCACCACCTCGCCGTACTCCCGCAGGATGCGGGCGCAGAAACTGTGGAAGGTGCTGACCCAGGGCGGTCGCTCGTTCGCCAGAAGCGCGAGCGTCCGCTCGCGCATCTCGCCGGCGGCCTTGTTCGTGAACGTGATCGCCAGGACCGCGTGGGCCGGGATGCCGTGGCGCACCAAGTGCGCGACGCGCCGGGTGATGACGCGCGTCTTGCCGCTCCCGGCGCCGGCGAGGACGAGCAGCGGCCCGTCGCCGTGCTGGACGGCCTCGGCCTGCGCGGGCGTGAGGTCGGCGAGAATCTCCATCGGCCTGCGACCGCCTTCTCAGGACACGTTCTCAAGTCCAAGGCCCGAGCGTCCGGACCTGGGCCGGACGGCCATCATAACGGGGCAGGGGCCGTTTGTCCACGAAGGCGCCGCCCCCGCGCGCCGGAGCAGAAGGGTTCACGGCAGGCGGACGCGCGCCCCGCGGCGCAGGTCTTCCGTCCGGTACAATCGGCCGCGCCACATCGCCCCGCCGCACCGCCAGCCGAGGTATCCGGCCCGCCAGACGAGCGCGACTGTCACGGGCGCCAGCAGCGGCGTCAGCAGAAGCGGCAAGAGCCGCCATCGCGCCGCTTGGCTGAGAAGGACGGTCGTGAAGAGAAAGGCCGAAAGGATCGGCAGCCCCGCGTAGCCGATCGGCCGCGTCGCGGGAAACGCCAGCGGCACGAGCGCCGCCCACGGCGCCGACTCGACGGCCAGCAGGACCAGGCCCAGGAGGACCATCGCCGGGAAACGGCCGCCGCCTACGGCGACGAAACCCTTTTCGGCGCTCCTGGCGGCGCTTCGCAGCGACCGGTGCCAGTGGAGCCAAACCTTGTCGGTGGCGCCGACGATGGCGCACCGGGCGCCGGACCGCTTCAGGAGAAGGCCGAGGGCGGCGTCGTCGGCCGTGTCGAACTTGAGCCACTCGAGCCCTTCGGTCCGTTCCAGGGCCGACCGGCGCACGAGATTGAACGCGCCCACGCCGAAAAACGCCCGCGACTTCTCGTTTCGCACCGACCAGGGGCGCACGGCCGACAGAACGTGCCGGAGCGTCAGGCCGATGACCGAATCCAGGACGGGGTTCGTCGGCAGCAGCCGCGGAAGCGCCGCTAGGTGGTCCAGACGGTGGGCCTCCAGATAGGCGACGGCCTTGCGCAGGGCGTCGGGCGCGAAGTGGACGTCCGCGTCGGTGAAAAGCACAAGTTCTCCGGTCGCGCGGGCGAGGCCTTCCCTCATGGCATTGACTTTGCCCAGCCAGCCGTCGGGCAGTTCGGTGATGTGGACCGCTTTGGCGCGCGGGTCGCCTCGCGTGACGCGCTCGAGGATCTCGCCCGTCGCGTCCGTCGAACGGTCATCCACGGCAATCACCTCGAGGTCGGGATAGTTCTGCGCCAGGAGCGTCCGAAGAGCAGGCTCGACCGTGTCGGCCTCGTTGCACGCTGGGACGATGACGGACACTCGTGGCCAGCGGTCGGGTTCGGGGCAGGGCGACGCGCTCAACTTCGGAATGGACCACCGGAGGCGCACCGCGGCATAGGCGAACCAGAGCCATGCCGCCAGACCGACCGCCGCGTACGCCGCGAGGAGAATTTTCAGGATGATGATGGACGGCCCTCCGGTCCCCGCACCCCTATACTCGAACGGGTCCGGCGGGACAATCCGAAATTGCCTGGCCGGGACCGCACGGCCGCCGTATGCTGGCGGCCATGATTGTCGGCCACGGGATAGACCTCGTGAGCGTCGCCCGCATCCGCCGCATGCTGGCGGACCACGGCGACCATTTTCTGGAGTGGACGTTCACCCCGGCGGAGGTGGCGTACGCCCGCCGCCGCAAGAAAGGGTTCGAGGAGGCCCTCGCCGGCCGCTTCGCCGCCAAGGAAGCCGTCATGAAAGCGCTCGGCACGGGCTGGCGCGAGGGCGTCACGTTCCCCGGCATCGAAATCCTGAACGAGCCCGGCGGCCGGCCCTATGTCGTCCTGCACGGCGGTGCGGCCGAGAAGGCCGCCGACCTCGGCATCACCGCCTGGCACCTTTCCATCACGCACACCGAGGACCTGGCGATCGCTTCCGCCATTGCCGAGCGCTGACCGCCGGCCTGTCCGCCATAGCCCGCAGGGCGACGGCGGAAGCCTCGTCCGCCCGGCGCCGCGTCGGCCGAAAAAATCGTGCGGATTCTCCCTATGACGCGCATCGCCCCACCCCCGCGCATGGGCTCCCAGACCCCCGCCGGACCGCGTTCTCGCCGTTTGCGTTGACTTCCTCTCCCCATCCGTAGGCTTACCGTTGGCTGGCGCACCCCCTCGGGAAACCCTACGGGAGTCGGGAGAATCCGAACATGAGAAGCCCTAAGACGCGGACGGTGTATGCGGTCTTGGCTTCGCTCGTCGGCCTGGTCGGCGCGCTGGTGTGGCCGGCGGCAGCGGAGGCCAGCCTCATTGCCGCCACCGGCGCCGCTGAAAAGGTCACGGCGGGCGACTACGCCGGGTGGTACAAGTACACTTACGACGTGAACTGGAGCCTGACGAGGGGCCTCAGCCACTGGGACCTCATTCTGAAGCCGGGTTGCACGGAGCCCGACCACAAGATCGTTTTCGACACCGGAATCGGCGGCGCGTACGACGGCCACTCGACGGGGGACAGCTGGACCCCCCGCAAACCCGTCGTCTTCACCGTTTCATACGAGGGGATGTTCGAGCCCCAAGGCGACCCGAGCATCAATCTCACCGCGCCTCTCGTCAAGTGGGAGCCGGACGAAACTTACGGCGAACCGGGCAAAAAGGGCGCCGGCCAATTCTGGTTCTACGCGAATATCCTGCCGGAGTACGGCACCTTCGACAATGTGCTGGCGGCGAAGTACGGCCGGAACAAGATCTTCGGTGACCTGACGGGTGCGTACCCGTCGTGCCAGACCATCCCCGAGCCGGCGACGCTCGTCCTCCTCGGCCTGGGCGGCGCCGGGGCGGCGCTCGTGCGCCGCAGGCGTTAACCGCCCAAGGGAACCGGGGTAGGGCGGCCCCTGTCGGCCGCCCCGCGGCGCGGAGATGCGCGGGCGAAACCGCTTGACTTTTGGTTTTTTTCGCTTATACTTACCGCGACAAGTGTTTGCGGGACAGGGGGTTCGGCAGCGGGGCCGAGCCCGCGGACGACTGAGGCAGCACGAAAGGACCGACGGAGGGAACTCCGCCGGTCCTTTTTTTGCCCGGTAGACGCCACGGAGGGGAACCCCAGGGGTTCCCCCTCCTTTTGGGGGGGCGGTGCCGAGTCGGCCGGGGGAGCACAGACAAGAGGGGTGAAATGATGACCGCTTGGGCGAAGACGGCTATGTATGCGCTGGTCCTGGTGGGGGCTGTGGCGCCTCTGGCGCGGGGAGCGGTCGTCACCTTCGGCCTGGTCGAGGAGTTCAGCGGAGCCACGCCCCCGGAGAGGACCGTCCCGCCTCCGTGGCTGACGGTCACGATTGACGACGGGGCGAACGACGCGGACGGCATCGTCACGCTCACCCTCGCCGCCACGAACCTCACCGGCAGCGAGAAGGTCAAGGAATGGTGCCTGAACCTGGACCCGCAGTTGACGCCGACTGACCTGGTGTTCACGGAGGTGACCAGGAGCGGAACCTTTAATGATCCGGCGATCGGGAAGGGCACGGACGCGTATCAACCGGACGGCGACGGTCTGTACGACATCCAGTTTGCATTCGGACACACCGGCGGGGCCTCGAAGAACTTCGGTGCCGGCGAGTCCGTTCAGTACACGGTCCATCTCAGCGGCTCGAGCGCCCTGTCGGCCGCTTCCTTTGATTTCCTGAGCACGCCTGCCGGCGGTCACGGCCCGTATCCCACTGCCGCCCACGTTCTCAGCATCGGGACGGGCGGGAAGAGCGGCTGGGTTACTGCCCCCGAGCCGGCGACGCTCGTCCTCCTCGGCCTGGGCGGCGCGGGCCTTCTGCTGACTCGCAGGCGCGCTTGAAGCGCAGGTGTGACATACCATCGGCGGCGGTTTCCCGACGGGAGCCGCCGCTTCTTCCTGCTTTCGGCTGGACGGCGGCGGGTTGCTTCACCTGGTCTGGGCGCTTCGCCTGTCGCCCGACCGGCCGGGGTCGCTCAATTGCCCCCGATCTTCCGCAGCGAGATCTGATACCGCTCCTTCATCCCCTCACGCTTCTCGTGGTACTTCAGGTCCTCCAGTTTCGCCAGCAGGTCCGTGACCGCCTGCTCGCGCTCCTTGTACAGGTCCGGCGTCTCGTACTTGTCGCCGAACGGCTTCAGATTCTGGAGCCCATCCTCCGCCGCCTGACGACGATCCAGATACACGCTCGCCTTCTCGTTCCACGCCTGCGCGTACTTGATGCCGAAGACACTGGTCTGCCAGTACCGGCTCAAGTCCTTGCGATCTTCCGTGCAGATCTCCACCGCCCGGCGCGCGGCATCCATGATGTTGTCCGCCAGGGTCGTCAGCACCTCCGTCCGGTTCGCTTGGCCAAAGCCCGGCACGTAAAGGTCCGCCTCGTCCAGTTTTCCCAGCGCGGCCCGGGCCGACCGCTCCAGGCGGTCCATCGAGTCCAGGCCCGTCGCGCTTGCCCCCAGGTGCTTCGCGAGCGCCAGGATCTGCTGGGCTTTCCACTCCGTTCCGACATCGAGCGCTTCCTCGTACCGGCCGACCGTTTTGTCGCCGATCGTCGGCGTGCCGCTTGCCTCGAGCGCCTCGGCCGGCGCGATCAGGCGCTTCTTGTCCGTCTCCGACGCCACCAGGTTCGCCCGCAGCCTCAGTGCCGCGGCCGCCCCTTTTGCGTCCTTGATCTGAAGGTAGCAGGTCACGAGCGCCGCGCTGGCCGCCAGACGGTTCTCTTGCGGGAACGAGCCCGTATCCAGTTTCAGGAGGCCCTCCAGGAGGTTCCCCGCGCGCACCCAGTCGCCCGCCGCCACTGCCGACTTTGCCTCCTCGAACGCCTCCGGCGCCTTCGCCGGATCCACCACCGCCGGCACGATCTTCACCGCCTCCGCGCCGCCCTCCTTCTCGATTGTGTTGATGGTGGCGCGCGGCACCGTCACTTTTCCGCTCATCGTCTGGATGACGACCGACTGGTCCGTCTCTTCGAGGATTTTGCCCGTGAACGTCTGGCCGGATGTGGTGCTGATGCGGTCCGCCGACACGTCGGCTGCCAGAATCGCCCCGAACGCCGCGACGACGAGCGCCGCCAGGATCTTGCGCTCCGGTTTCATAGCGGTTCCTCCCACGACTTGCGGAGCGGCGTGCCGGGCCGTCGGTCCGAGCGGTCCGGGATGCGGCTCCCGGTTCTCGCGATCTCCCTCTTCGGCCTTATCAGCCGACCCGAGCAACGGCGATTGACTTTTCCTCCTATACTATACCCCTTTCCGCCCTCCGGTTCCGCCTATAATTCCGTTTTCGCTGCTGCGGAAGCCGGGGAAATCGAAAACTGCTGCTTATTCGTCCTTCCCCATAGGGGCCCACAGGCAACAAGGGCGGATTCCGCCGTTGACTCGTCATTCGGATTTCGGGCCCGCCACAGGCGGGTAAACTTCGTCATTTTTCTTTACTGAACGCGTCCACCGCGTCCAGCACCATCGCCGTGTAGGTGTACGACGGACCGCCGCCCATCCCGATCGCCACCCCGCACACCTCCAGAATCTCCTCGCGCGTCGCGCCGGCCTTGAGGCAATTGGCGACGTGGAACGCGATGCAGTAATCGCACCGGATCGCGATCGAGATCCCCAGCGTCACGAGTTCCTTCACCTTGTGCGAGAGCGCGCCGTTCCCGGCGCGCCGGGACCGCCTGCATCATCGCCCGGAAATGCTGCATGACCTCCGGCATCCCGTCCACCATCGCCTGATGCTGCCGCTTCACTTGGGCCATCAGCGCTTCTGCGTCCTTCGCCATGGGATTCTCCTTGAATCTGACCTTTTTCCGCACCTTGGCTCAGGCAGTATTGCCTCCGCCCGCCCCGAAATCAACCCCGCCATAAAATGGTCGCCGCGGCGACTGGCGCGGGGCGAAGGCCCATGAATGGGCCTAACGGCCATTGCCACAATCCGCGGCCACACCCGGTGGCCCGCCGGCGCAACCTTTTCATGGAACTCGGCGGGGCCTTCGCTTATAATGCCGCGCTTTGGGGCCGAGCAGCGGCATAACACAAGGAGCGAGCGGCATGACCAAGCCGAGAATCGGAATCGTCGGAGAGGGTTTCGTCGGCAAGAGCATGTGCCGACTGTTCCCCCCCGGCGAGGTCGTCACGATTGACAAAGGCGCGACCGACGCCGACCGTGCCCGCATCAACGCCTGCGAGGTCGTCTTCATTTGCGTCCCGACGCCGGTGCGGGCGGACGGTTCGTGCGACACCTCGATCGTCGAGCAGTGCGTGGAGTGGATCACGGCCCCCCTCATTGTTCTGCGTTCGACCGTCGCGCCCGGCACGACGGAGCGCCTGCGCGAGCGGACCGGGAAGCGCATCGTCTTCCAGCCGGAGTACATCGGCGAGACGGCCGCCCATCCGCTGGCCGACGCCTCGAAACACGATTTTCTCATCCTCGGCGGTCCCATCGCGGACACCTCCCCCGTGGCCGACCTCTACAAACGCGTGTACCACGCTCATCTGCGCTTCTACTTCACCGACAGCCGCACCGCCGAGGTCGCTAAATACATGGAGAACTCTTTCTACGCCGTCAAGGTCATCTTCTGCAACGAGTTCTTCGACATCGCGCGCGCCCACGGCGTGGATTACAACGAACTGCGGGAGGTCTGGCTCGCCGACCCGCGCATCAGCCGCGACCACACCTTCGTCTATCCCGACAACCGCGGGTTCTCGGGCAAGTGTTTACCGAAGGATGTGAGCGCGATCCTCCGCTCGTCGGCGGAGCACGGCTTCGCGCCGCCGCTGCTGGGAAGCGTCATGGACATTAACGAGGCTCATCGTGCCGACGATCCGACCTACGCGCCGTACCGGCGAAAGGGAAAGCGCCATGGCCGGTCCTGACCCGGGCGCGATCCACCTGTCGGTCGTCGCGCCGGCCTACAACGAGGCCGACAACCTCGAACCCCTGGTCCGCGAGATCGTCGAGGCCGTCGCGCCCCTCGGAAAACGGTACGAAATCATCCTCGTGGACGACGGGAGCACGGACCGCTCGCCCGAGGTTCTGCGGGCGCTGATGCGCGAGGTCCCTGTGCTGCGGGTCCTCGCGATGGAGCGGAACTCGGGGCAGACGGCCGCGCTGGACGCCGGCCTCCGCGCCGCACGCGGAACCTTCGTTGCGACCCTCGACGCCGACCGGCAGAACGACCCCGCGGAGATCCCGCGATTGCTCGCGATGCTTGAGGCGGACGAATGCGACATGGCCACAGGTTGGCGCGCCCGGCGGAACGACCCCTGGCTGCGGCGCGTCTCGACGAAGATCGCCAACGGCGTCCGCAACCGGCTGACGCGCGAACGGATTCACGACTCGGCCTGCGGCCTGAAGGTCTTTCGCCGGGAGTGTATCACGCGCCTCAAACTCTTCAACGGCATGCACCGGTTCCTGCCGACGCTCGTCAAACTCGAGGGCTGGCGCGTCGCCGAGGTTCCCGTCAACCATCGGCCGCGCGCCGCCGGCGCCGCCAAGTACGGCGTATGGAACCGCGTCTTTAAAGCCCTCCGCGACTGCCTCGCCGTCCGTTGGATGCAGCGACGCATGATCCGATACCGCGTCACAGAATGGGAGCGCGACGATGTCAACGCTGTGGCAGGATTTGGTCACAAAACTTGACTTCTGGGCCGCTTTCGGACTGGCCGCCCAACTCGCCTTCACCGCGCGCTTCGTCGTCCAGTGGATCACCTCCGAACGCGCCGGAAGAAGCATCATCCCCCTCGGCTTCTGGTACTTCAGCCTCGTCGGCAGCATCGGCTTGCTTATCTATGCCATTGTCCGCGCCGACCCCATCTTCATCCTCGGCCAGAGCCTGGGGTCCGTCATCTATCTGCGGAACCTGATGCTCATCTACCGCGAGCGGCGCACCGTCCCCCCGCTCAAGAAACCCAGCGCATGAACGGCTTGCCGACACACCCGCCCGCCCCGGACAAACGCCTCGTCCTCTTTGTCGCCGCCCTCGCGATCGCCGTCGCCTTCGCCTTCCAGGGGACACGCGGACTCCAGGGAAGCACCGAGTGCCGATACGCCGAGTGTTCCCGAGAGATGCTCGAAACGGGCGACTGGCTTGTCCCCACTCTCCGATACCAGCCGCACTGGACCAAGCCCCCGCTCACCTACTGGACCATTGCCGGCAGCATGGAACTGGTCGGCCGAAACGCCTGGGGCGCGCGGCTGCCGATCGCCCTCGCCTTCGTCGCCGCCGTCTGGGCCGTTTACGCGATTGGCAAGACCCTCTGGGACCCCGCGACCGGCCTGGCGTCGGCCATCCTTTATGCCACCAGCCCTTTCGCCATCGGCGCCGCCAACGTCGTCTCCACCGATACGCCGGTCGGCCTGTGGCAACTGCTCGTGGTCCTCGCCTACTGGAAAGTCCTCCGCTCCGACGCCGACCGCCCGCGCCGTGCGTGGATCCTCGGACTCTGGTTCTTCGCGGGCCTCGCGTTCCTGACGAAGGGCCCGGCGGGCTTGCTCTCGCTGCTCGCTGTTCTCGTCTTTCACGCGTGGATGCGGCGCCGCGGACGCGACCTCGCGCGCCTCTTCGCGCCGGTCGGCCTGGGGCTATTTCTTGTGGTCGCCTTCGGATGGTACGTCGTCGTCATCGCCCGCTATTCCGGCGTGCTGGGCTACTGGCTCCGCGAGGAGATGCTCGGCCGCATCGCCGTCAGCCAGATCGACCACAACCCCGAATGGTACAAACCTTTCATGCTCTATCTGCCGATCCTCGTCTTCGGTCCGGGGGTCTGGACCTATTTCTGGCCGGTCCTCGCCTACCGCCGACGGGCTGCGCTTCACCTGTCGGCCATGAAACGCCTGTTCGCCTCGAGCGAGCCAGCGCTGTTTCTGGCCGTCTGGCTCCTCGTTCCCCTCGCCATTCTGTTCCTCATTCGGTGCCGCTTGCCGCTCTACATGGTGCCTCTGTTTCCCATCGTGGTCCTGGCGACGGCCCGCGGCCTGGTTTTGGCCTGGCCCGGCCGCGCCCTGTGGCGCAAGGTCGTGCCGTTGGCCTGCTTTGCCGCCCTCGCCGCCATCGCGGGCAAGGGCGTCATCGCCTACCTCCCGTCCGACAGGGATGAGCGACCCCTAGCCGAGGCTGTCCTCGAGAACGCGACTCCCGACACGTGTATCCTGGTGCTCGATCGGTCGGCGAAATACGGGTTGGAGTTCTATCTGGACGGCCGGCTCGAGTTCGCCACGATGCGGCCTCAGGAGCGTCCGGCCGACCGCGATGCCGCCGACCTCG
>Ga0315277_10007440_pt1 | contig 14209 bp, 11 predicted proteins | sample YL17G05_15_MG_FD_203695 | JGI IMG/M metagenome (GOLD analysis project Ga0315277, IMG submission 203695) | Sediment microbial communities from Yellowstone Lake, YNP, Wyoming, USA - YL17G05_15 | ecosystem: Environmental > Aquatic > Freshwater > Lake > Sediment | place: USA: Wyoming | collected... | reverse complement strand
GCAAGTCGGGAAATTCGGAATGTCCCCGATTTTTTCACAGCTTCCCACTGCTGGGTGGCGCCAAAGGAGGTTCAGAATTATGACATACCGTCCGGCGACCCGGCGCAGTGGAGCATATTGATGAAGCCCAACTCCTTCCGGGACTTCGCCTGCCTATGGTCTATCTACCGCCTTGAGCACCATTACTACCCAGGCGCGCCGTTCCACAATCTGCCGAAGCTGCACAAAGCCCTGCGGCCGTTTTTTGTGGGAAAGGGAATGGTTCCCCGAACCTACGGACAGCTCCACTATCAGTATCTCATTGCTGACCAAGTCGCTCGAGAAGTCTGCCATCTAATCCCGTCGTCCAGCTCAGCCGGCTGGAAATCAAAAATAATATGGATCAGCGAAAATATCTCCGGCACCCGCGAAACAATATGGGGTGATTCTGGAGCAGAGCGATATGCAATCCACTTCCTGCGCAGGTGCACCACCCGTTACCTGCAAGCATCATCCTGCAGAGGACGGCATTGCCGTGCTTATCGCTCTGATAGTGCTGTCTATCTTCTCTTTGGTTGGTCTCTACATGATGCTGAACGCAACGACCGATGTGCGTATCAGCGATAACTATGAGAGTCACGTCCAGGCAAGGTATGCCGCCCTGGCGGGCCTGAATCACGCGCGCGCACTGCTGCGCGGGTTGGATTTCAGCAGCCTGCTGAAGGGACCCGACGGAATCTACAACCACAGTCCGGGGTACATGGCGGAGGCGCGAACCTTTGCATTTCGAAACCCGGTATCCTGGGCTACGGGCCGGTCGCTCAATATTTTCGATCCGGCCGGCGATGTCAGCGGCGTTCCGGACGACGGCATCATCTGTGCCGCGGGCACCGTTCTCATCCCTCTGACCGGCATGGCGCAGACGGTTCCTAACCCATACGGAGCCGGTACTGTGACGACCTCGCGCTATTTGGTGAAGGTTTCCGACAACAACGGCGAGGCTACGGAGCTTGCAGGGGACCCGTCGGACAATCCGTTTATTGATGGAGACGGCATCATCGTTGTGCGCTCAATGGGTGTGGCCCAGACCATCCGTGAGACCGTCGGGGCCGCGGTGCGCCGGAACTCCGTCGCCGTTTTTGAGGCGCGCTATAAGCACAGATCTACATTCGAGTTTACATCGCCGCTCGTGATTGAAGGCAACAATGTCAATGCCACATTCAATGGAAACGCATTCTGCATAGCCGGTGGCTCTTCTCCAGGCATCGGTACGATTGACACCGTGACGGGCGATAGCACCCACCCGGACCAGGTTATCCGCGCCGCCACGGCAGGCAAAGGAAGCATCACTGGCGGAGGACTGCCCAACCCTTCGATTCAGGACATTACGAACAGCGTTAACCTGCACCCCGAGAAGGCCCTGCTCCTCGACCCGAACTTCTTGTGGAATTTCGTGATCAACGTTGTGCCGCAGGCGGCAGACTACGTGTACAACGGCGACCAGCATTGGTCCGGGGGAGGCGCACCGTATATCGGATCTTTCGATTCCACAAGGCCGATCAACGATCCAACGCAGGATCCGAAGGTTACCATCGTCAACGGCGACCTCGATGTGAGTGGCATCCTGGGAGGTGGGGGCCTACTGGTCGTCCGCGGCAACCTCTCATGCAACGGGACTTTCATTTACAACGGCCTGGTTCTGGTAATAGGCGCCGGCAACGTGAACCTGGGCGATTCGAACCACGATATTATCGGTGGAATGTTCGTTGTGAATCTTACGAATCTCGGTGGCGGCCCGAGCTTGGGAACACCCACCTTTTCTATCAGTGGGAACAGCAGGATCACGGCGAACGCCAATGCAATTCAGATGGCGATCGGGCTGCTTCCCGCCGCACAATTGAGCTTTCGCGAAGTCACCAGCACGATCGACCCATAAGAAAAGTAGGCAGCAGGCAGAAAACAAATCCCTATCTGCCGTCTGCCTGCTGCCTGCCTTGTTAGGGGGCTTCGGGGTCCAGCATCCGGCCGATGACTTGGTCGGTGAGCTCGTTGACGTCGTCCGGCCGGCGGGGGAAATGCTCTGCGAGAGCTTTCCCGCAGCTTTCGATGGCCGCGCAGATGCCCTCACGGGCTTTTCCCTCCTTGATTCCCCGAACGATCTTGTCGCGCACTTCATTCCAGTGGGGACTGCCCATCTTCTCGTGTATGCCCCGGTCTCCGATCACGACTACGCTCCTCTCGAAGATGGAGAGGTAAATCTCGACGCCGTTGGATTCTTGGGTGCGGTAAAGCCCGCTCGAGTAGAACTGCATGAAGGCTGCTTCCCGGACGCGCGCGTCCATTTCCCGTCCTGGAATGAGCAGGCGGCGCCAGGGCAAATGGGGTAGCAGGGCATACAGTACGGCGAAAGAGATAATCTCGGTCCAGAGCACTCCCGTGATTGTGTGCGAAAGGGGGAGGGCGAGGTAGACCGCTGCGATGACGGCCATCCCGACGATCGCCCCTTGAACGGTTGCGTGGTGGTAGTGTGCCGAGGCATCAGCGACGGCAAACACGATCTCTCCCGAAGTCTGCGCTTCGGCCTTGCGGATCGCCTCCTCTATTACCTTCTTATCTTCTTCCGTCAGCAATCGCATAGTTAAAGTCCAGATTACGAGTGGTGATATTTAATTGCGGATTGCCGATCTGTTTTTTCAATCTACAATCCGCAATTCGCAATCCGCAATTGGGGGGCTACCAGCTGCCGGACGAGCCTCCGCCGCCGAAGTCTCCCCCGCCTCCGGAGAAGCCTCCGCCGCCGAAATCCCCTCCACCGGAGGACCCGCCGCCAAAGAATCCTCCACCTCCCCAGAGGGTTGGACCGCCAAATCCGCCCCATCCTCCGCCTGACTTGTAGCCGGTGTGGGCCAGGGTTCCGAGAAAGACTCCGAGAAGACTACCCACGGCTCCACCGATCAACATCAGCATGGGGCTCGAGCCAATGAGAGAATATGTCAAAAGCGTGCCCGCGCCCGCACCAAGAATGCCGCCTCCCCATTTACCAGTGAAGCTGAGGATCCAAACCAATGGGAAGAAAAGAATGATGATCCAGTTTATAACACTGCCTCCCGAGCGACTCGGGGTCGGCCGGACTTGGGAGTTCGTGGGTTGATAAACGCCGTGGACGACCTGGATTATGCCGTTGATCCCTGCATCTATGCCTTCGTAAAACTCCCCCTGGCGGAAATGCGGAATGATCTCGTTCTGAATGATGAGGTGACTTTTTGCGTCGGTCAGGGTGGGCTCCAGGCCATATCCGGCGTCGATACGCACCTTGCGCTCTTTCATGGCGACGAGAAGCAGAGCCCCGTTGTCACGGCCCTTCTGTCCAAGCCTCCATGCCCTGGCCACGCGCACGGAGTAGTCCTCGAGCGATTCTCCCTCCAGGCTTGGGATGATGAGCACGGCCACCTGAGAGGAGTCGGTATCCTCGAGGGCCTTAAGCTTTGATTCCAGGCTCGCGCTCTGCTCGGCCGCGAGCACGCCCGCTAAGTCCGTGATCCGGGCCTGGAGCTTGGGCACATCGAGAGCGAAGGCGCCGGCGGCCTGCGGCAGAAGCAGGAGCAGGCCGAACAAAAATCGCGACATGGTGAGCCTCTTTTACTTGCTAAAATCGACCACCGGGGCCTTCTCACTGCCGGGAGCGCTTTCAAAGTAAGCCTTCTTCTGGAAGTCGAAAAGGCGCGCCACGACGTTGGCGGGGAACTGCACAATCTTCGTGTTGTAGGCCTGCGCCGATTCGTTGAACTTCCGACGCTCCACGGCAATGCGATTCTCGGTGCCTTCCAGCTGGCTTTGCAATTCCAGGAAGTTTTGATTCGCCTTTAGGTCCGGATACCGCTCCACGACCAACAGGAGGCGCGAGAGAGCGCTACTCAGGCCCGCCTGTGCCTGCTGGAATTTTTGGAGCTCGGCGGGGTTGTTGAGCATGTCAGGCCTAACCTGGATAGAACCTACCTGTGCTCGTGAGGCTGTGACTGCCTCCAGCACCTGGCTTTCATGAGCGGCATATCCCTTCACCGTTGCTACGAGGTTTGGGACGAGGTCCGCGCGCCGCTGATAAACGTTCTCAACCTGAGCCCAATTGGATTCCACGTCCTGTTGGCGGGCTACGATGTCGTTGTACATACCCCAGATCGAAAAAGCAACGATCAAGGCTCCGAGAACCAGCACTCCTAGGCAACCAAGTGTTGCAAGCCAACCTTTGCTCATCCCATCCTCCTTTGTGCGCGGTGACGGACGATATAGTGTCCCAACGGTCTCTCTATTCGGCAATTTGTATGCGGTCACCACCGAGAACACATAAATCTCTGGGTTCTCTGCGTCTCAGTGGTGTCGCTTAGAAGCCTACGAATTCTGGCTCCGGCAAAAGGTCGATGCCGAAACATTCCCGCACGCCGGCCTGAATCTCTTGCATCAGGGCCAGGACGTCGCAAGCGGTTGCTCCGCCCCGGTTCACTAAGGCCAGCGTGTGCCTGCTCGAAAGACCCACTGAGCCCCGCGTGAAGCCCTTGTGAAAACCTGCGCGCTCGATCAGCCAGGCCGCAGGCAATTTCACTTTTCCATCCGGAGCTTTGAAGCGGGGAAGTGTTTCGGACACGGCCATTCTACCCATGCGAAGGGCAGCTTCCTCGACCCGGAGGGCGGCATCCTCCATGACGATTGGATTTTTGAAGAATGAGCCGGCGCTTCGGCAGTCCGGGTCGCCTGGGGTGATCACCATTGCCTTACTGGTGCGCATTTTGAGAACGGCATCCCTCACTTCCGAGAGCGAAGGAGGCTCTTTACGCCCGGCGAAGAATTGCTGCAGGTCCGGATACTGCAATCGAGGCCGGCCCCGCGAATGGAGCGCGTAAGTAACCCGCAGGACGATGTAAGTGCCCCGATGGGAGGAGTTGAAGATACTGCTTCTGTAGGAGAATCCGCACTCCGCGTTGCTAAGCTCCTGGACGGCCAAAGTCTCACGATCCAGAATCCGGACCGACAAAATCACATCGCTCACCTCTTGGCCGTAGGCGCCGACATTCTGCACAGGCGTTCCACCGACGGTGCCGGGTATGCCGCTCAGGCATTCCAATCCGCCCAGTTTCTGCGCCACGCACAGCCTGACAAAGCCATCCCATTCCTCTCCGGCTGCCGCCGAGATGATGTCGCCCTCTTCCTCGAGAGGGTAGACGCCGCGCAGGCCTATGTGGAGAACCACACCCGGGAAACCGGAATCGGAGATTAATAGATTGCTGCCGCCGCCAAGCACGAACGCCGGCAGCTTGCGTGCGTAGGCAAACTCCAAGGCGTCGAGCAACTGGCCTTCGCTGGCTACCTCAACCATGTAGCGTGCGGGACCGCCGACGCCCAGGGTGGTGTAATCGGCCAGCGGCACATTCTCCTGAAACTGGACTCGTTTGGATTCTTTCATGCAGAAATTATTCTGGGTTCGAGGCTGTATATCCAAAAGACAGACCCGCTTGTCACCTGGTTTCGGTGTGAAACGGCTGGCGGTGCGTTTTCCGTCTTGAACTTCGAACCTGAACCTTGAACCTCACTGGAAGTTGGGGATGATTTCTTCTCCGTAAATATCTAGGGTCTTTTCTTCCTCGCCGCACATCAGGTAGATGTTGAACTGGTGAACGCCAAGGTCGAACAATTCACGCAGCCTGCGCCGATGCTCCTTCACCGACCCCCACGATGCAATAACGGTCGACGATGTGGTCCGGAACAAACTCAGCATTGTCGCTCCCCACCTCGGCATGGTGATGGTAGTCGTACCCCTTGCGGTCCCGAATGTAAGCAGTCAGTGTTTCGGGCAGTTCTTCGGGCTTGTACCGCGATACCAGGTCCACGACGTGATTCGAGACCAGGGCTGGGAACCAGCGCACTCGCTCGCGGGCAGAGTCCAGATCTTCGGATACCCAAACGGGCGCGGCGCTCATGATCTTGATCTTTCTGAAATCGCGTCCGGCTTCCTCAGCGCCCTTCTGAACGAAGCTCATGCACCACTTGATCATCGCCGGATCCGCAAACTGGAGGATGACGCCGTCAGCAATCTTGCCGGCAAGGCCGAGAACTCTGGGACCATACGCCGCGACCCATGCGGGCACTTGCGTCTTTGCCCAAGTCATTTGTATGGCGGTTCCATCATAGATCAGCTTGTCGCCGCGCGTCAGCGCCTGGATTTCCCGGACCGCCTCTTCCAGCCGCTCCATGGTCGCTGGTTTTTTACCCATCACCCGCCGAGAGGAATCCCCTCGGCCGATGCCAAGATCCATTCGGCCGTTTGAGATCAGATTTAGCGTGGCAAGAAGACTGGCGGTAACGGAGGGATCGCGAACGATCGGGTTTGTGACCAGAGTTCCAAGGCGCATTCTCTTCGTGTTAATGGCCATCAGGGTCAGAAGGGGGTATGGATCCTGCCACAGGACATGCGAATCGAAAGACCATCCATAGTTGAATCCGGCGGCCTCTGCCCGGCGTGTCAATGAGAGCAGACGTTCCATTGACATGTCGGGCTTAATCGTGATCCCAAAGTCTGGCATTTACATCCTCTCACTTCGATCAGAACCTAATAAATCTACACCACAGAGACACGAAGATCATAGCATCTATCTCTGCGATTTCTGTGTCTCCGTGGTGGTTATCTTCTCGAGGAGCTTCGTGCAGGTGTAGACCGTTCGAGTATGAGGAACCGGGACGTGGAGCTTATCGGCGAGTTCGATGATCGCTCCCACAATGCAATCGAGTTCGAGGGACCTGCCCAGTTCGAGGTCCTGGAGCATGCTGGTTTTGTGCGCCCCAACGCGTGAAGCTCCCTGCAGGCGCTGATCAGTGCTGATTTCCAGCTCCACACCTAGAGCGCGTGCGGCCGCAGTGCCTTCCTCCATGATGGCCCGCATTATTTCTTGCGTTTTCGCGTCATCTGTCATTTCCTCAATGGTTGCGCGCGTCAGTGCGCTGATGGGATTGAGCGCGAGATTTCCAAGCAGCTTCACCCAGATGTCGTGCCTGATGCGGGTTCGAACGCGGCACTTCAGGTTCGCCTGCTGAAGGACGCGCGAGATCTTCTCGCAGCGTTCGCTGCGCGAGCCATCGGGCTCGCCGATGGCCAACCGGTTACCTTCCACGTGGAGGATGACTCCGGGTTCCTCGATGACGGTTGAGAAATAGATGACGCATCCCACCACACGTTCGATCGGAATGAACAAAGAGAGCGTGCCTCCCGGGTCCACACTCTCGAGATGAGTCCCCTCCAGTAGGCCGCCGTGCCTTTGGAAATACCACCAGGGGATGCCGTTCTGCCCGGCGATCACAGGGGTCTCGGGACCGAGCAAGGGGGCCAGGCGGGGGGCGATCCCAGGCAAGCTGTGGGCTTTCAACGTCAAAAAGACGACGTCGACCGGACCTATCTCCGCGGGATCTTCGGTGGCAAAAGGGTAAGCAATCAACTCTCCGCTCGCGGAGCGCACGCGCACTCCACGTTCCTGCATGGCGCGGAGGTGAGCGCCGCGCGCAACCAGGGCTACTTCATTGCCGGCGGCTGCAACCTGGGCGCCTACGTATGCTCCGATGGCTCCTGCCCCGACAATTGCGATTCGCATGGCGCTATGCCTGACCGGTCAACTTTTCACGGACGATTCTGCGCTGGATCTTGCCCGTGTCGGTGCGCGGGATTCTGTCAACGATGTATATTTTTTGGGGGCATTTGAACTCGGCCAGCCGCGAGCGGCAGAAGGAAATCAGTTCGGTCTCCGTCGCGTGAGCGCGGAGCGATACGGCAGAGGCCACCTCTTCGCCGTAAACTTTGTGAGGAACTCCGAATGTCGCTACCTCGGCTACGCATGGATGCAATGCCAACACCTCGTCCACTTCGCGAGGAGAGATCTTCTCGCCTCCCCGAACGATGAGCTCCTTAATCCGGCTGACCAGGGTGACATAACCATCCGAGTCAATGATCCCTTCATCTCCCGTGCGGAACCAGCCGTGTGTGAAGGAGGAGCGATTGGCTTCGGGATTACCCTCGTATGCTGTAATGACGTTCGCGCCCCGGATGACGACCTCGCCCTGGCTCCCCGATGGCAGCAGGTTTCCCTCCTTGTCCATGATGCCGACTTCGACATTGCTTCCGCGGCCAACACTCCCGGGTTTTCGAGAAGCAGGGGGAAGCGGGTTCGTCGCAATCTGGTGCGAGGCTTCCGTCATTCCGTAGGCTTCCAGAACGGGTGCGCCGAAGCTTCGCTCCAGCTCGGCCATGGTCACCGGCGACAGGGCAGAACTGCAGGATCGGATGAAACGGAGCCGTTCAGCTCCGGGCGGCCGCACACCTTCGTGAGCGCGCGCCAGCAGCATCTGGTGGATAGCCGGTACGGCCGAGTACCAGGTTGCCCGCCAGGTCTTAGCCGTGGGCCAGAAGGAGAGAGCGTTGAATCCCGGAGGAACGGCGACGGTGCCGCCGGAAACCAGCGTTGCCAGTGTGGAACCTACGAGACCGTGGACATGGAAAAGGGGCATCACGCAGAGCGAGACATCGTCCGGTGTCAAAGCGTAGGCGCTCCCGATGTTTGCGGCGGATGCCATTAGATTCGAGTGCCTCAGAGGCACCCGCTTGGGACGGCTCGTGGTGCCACTGGTGTGCAGCACCAGCGCCACGTCGTCGGCCTTCGCGGCTTCGAGAGAGCGAGAGGGCTGCAATATGCATTGGGTGGCGAATTGAACGCTTCCCTTTTCGTCCAGGCGGCATTCTATCAGGATTGTCTTTGTGCCGGCGGCCTGACGTGCCAATTCTGCACCTCCTTCGGGCACCACCAGCGCGCGTGCGCCCGTATCCCGGAGGTAAAACTGGAATTCCTCCAGCTTGTAGGAGGGATTCAGGGGGGCGGCCGTGGCCGCCGTTGCAGCCGCAAGGAAGGCGACTACAGCTTCGATTCCGTTCGGAAGAACGATCGAGACACGATCTCCCCTGCGAATACCGGCACGCTGCAGAAACTCCGCGAGGCGCTCTACCTGCGTGCGAAGCGCGCCGTGAGTGATCACCGGACCTCCGGGAGAAAGCAGCGCGGGCCTCCGTCCTTCTCCGGAGATTGCATCGAGCAGCGTGTGATACCGGTTCATGAGTGCTCCAAGTTCCTCATTCTAGAAGATTTTCGCTACAAGTCCATGGTAGACGGAAACATGCAATCGTCAAGGGATTTTCAAGCTGAACATGCGGACGACGGACGGAAAGTCGCTCGCATTGCATCCGGCATCAACCAATTGCTGGTTCTGTAAATCTGGGATTGACTGCAATTCAGACAGTGGAGATCACTGGCGGCCAAGCCACTCCAGCCCTCTCTGGCTTTTGCAGCGGTTTCTGACATCCGAGACCACATTCTGCCGCGCGCAGGCATGCTGACAAGAATTTTAGGACACGGATTCAACGCGGATTCACGGATCTCCGCTTCCGGGCAGGTTGGACGAGCTTTCGCTTCTACCGCATTGGCCGGAGGAAGCCCATGTGGTGGAAGCAAAAGCTCGTCGAATCGGTGTGAATCCGTGTTGATCCGCGAAAATCCGCGGGCCAGATTCTGTCTGTCCGAACTCTTGAGCCTCGGCGCTTGCCCGTTGGCGGCAACCACGGGCCCGGATCATTATTTTAGGAGACTGACTTCCACTTTTAACTGCACCTGATGTAGCATCAGCCAATCCGGAGGTGGTCGCCGAGATCCAGGCAATATTGAGGGCCGCCCGGACGCCGCCGGACTGGCCGGGAACACAATCGTAGCGCAGGCGTCGTCGCTGGCATCCGGAAGCCGGCGCCGACCCAGGCGTTACAGGAAAAGGACAAGGAATCAGCCATGGATCAGAAGAAGTCCACGCGTCGCGATTTCCTGGCTGCTACGGCGGCGGCCAGCGTGTTCACCATTGTGCCGAGGACCGTTCTGGCGCGGGCAGGGACGATTCCGCCCAGCGAGAAGATGAACATTGCCGGCGTGGGCGTGGGCGGCATGGGCGGCAACAACGTCCATCAATGCATGAGTGAGAACATTGTCGCCCTGTGCGACGTCGACCACGGATATGCGGCCAAAACTTTCAAGAAATATCCGGGCGCGAAACTTTACAGAGATTTCCGGCAAATGCTGGAGAAGGAAAAGAATCTGGACGGCGTGATCATCGGCACGCCGGACCACACGCACGCCGCCATAACGATGTCCGCCATTCAATGCGGGCTGCACGTGTATTGCCAGAAACCGTTGACGCACGACATCTACGAGGCGCGCACGCTCGCCAAGGCCGCGCGCGAGGCGGGCATTACGAGCCAGATGGGAATCCAGGGCCATTCGGGAGAGGGTCTCCGCCTGATTTGCGAGTGGATTTGGGGCGGCATCATTGGGACGGTCAAGGAAATCGACGCGTGGTGCAGCCTCTCATACTATCCCTTCGGCCATGCGGGGTGGAGCTCGAAATGGAGCGATCGGCCCCAGGACACGCCGCCCATGCCCGAAGGACTCGAGTGGGATCTGTGGCTGGGCCCGGCGCCGGTCCGTCCGTATCATCCGGCGTATCACCCGGCGGCATGGCGCTGCTGGTGGGATTTCGGCAACGGGATGATGGGCGACCGCGGCGTGCACACGCTGGATTGCGTCTATTCGGCGATGAAGCTGGGACAACCCGAGACGGTGCAGGCCAGTGTCATGGGTGGAAATGCCGAGACACACCCGCTTGCGGCCGTTGTCACATTTCAGTTCCCGGCGCGCCCGAGCCTGCCCCCGCTGAAAGTGACGTGGTACGAAGGCCTCGAGCCCCCGCGCCCGCCCGAACTCGAGGACGAGCGGAAACTCCCCGCCGAAGGCGGCGTGTTGTTCAAAGGTGAAAAAGGCATGATCGTGGCCGGCGTCTACGGCGAGAGTCCGCGCCTTATTCCCGAGGCGGCCATGAAGGAGCAGAAGTTTCCGGACAAGACCCTGCTGCGCGTCCAGGGCTCGCACGAGCAGGATTGGATTCGAGCCTGCAAGGAACGGAAACCCGCGGGCGCCAACTTCGACTATTCGGGGCCTTTGACGGAAGTCGCCCTTCTTGGAAATCTTGCGCGGCGGTTCCCTGGCCACATCTTGAAGTGGGACGCCGCCAACATGAAGGTCATCAACTTCGCCGAAGCGAACGAATGGGTGAAAAGACCCCGGCGCGAGGGATGGGGACTGTAACGTGTTCTGCCCTTTGGGGCATGCAAAAACAACTTATGGCGCCTCGATGAAGGTCTGTCTCCGCATTCGAGAAGGGTTGATCGAATCGGACAGGGGCCAATCCGAGAACAACCGCAAGGCCAAGCATTACCGGCTAACCATGCGGTCGCAAGCGGCTCGAAGTTGAGAACGTCGGCTGGGAACGTATGTTTCTGGCCATCCGCCAGGTAATACAATCAGCGTGAGATGGGTATGAAGGTTTGGCGAAAACTCTGCGGTGCCGTCCGCGCCCTGTTCCAAAAGCGCAAGCTCGACACGGAGATGGATGAGGAAATGCGCTCGCACATCGAGTTGCGGGCGCAGGCTGACATCGAGGCAGGGATGAATCCCGAAGAAGCTCGGTTGGCCGCCTTGCGGCAATTCGGCCGGCCGGAGTCCATCAAGGAAACCTGTCAGGAGCAGCGCGGTGTAACATGGCTGGAAAACTTGCTCCAGGATGTGCGCTACGGCGCGCGAGTGTTGGGCAAGAACCCCGGCTTCACCGCCGTTGCGGTACTCACGCTCGCGCTCGGCATCGGGGCGACGACGGCGCTTTTCAGCGTCATCTACGGCGTGCTGATCAGCCCTTACCCCTATGAGAAACCTCAGGACATCTGGACACCTGGCCTCCGCAGCGTCAACGCCGACCAGCGAATGCGCCCTTACCGGCTGAGCGAATACCTGGAAATGGCGAAGCTGCCGGTCTTTTCGGATGTCATGGCGACCGGTCCGGGCAGCGTAGTCTTGACCGGTGAATTCGCGCCCCAAACCATTCTGGGCAGGCGCCTGTCAGGAAATGCATTCCATTTTCTTGGTGTGCCGCCGGTGATCGGCCGCACGATCCAGCCTTCCGACATTTCTCCCGCCGGGGTGGCGGAGCCGGTCACCGTATTGAGTTTCAAACTATGGCAACGGCTCTTCGGAGGGGACACCAACGTCCTTGGCAAGATGCTGCGTTTAGATGATCAGCGGTATACCATCATCGGTGTCATGCCTCCGCGCTTCGGGTGGTGGACCGATGACGGGGTCTGGCTGCCCCTGGGCGTCGATTCCCCCAATCTAGCTGTCTTTCCGATCGTAAGACTAAAACGGGGGGTATCATCATCCGTCGCGGCACAACAATTGCACGCCCTGCAACTGGAACTGGCGAAAGCGAACCCGTCCGGTTTTCCGAGAGCCGAGTTTGCTACGACCCTCACCAACTATCTAGACATCACCGCAGCCAGCGGAGGGATGGCGCGCAGCCTGCGATTACTCTTCGGCGCCGTGGGGTTTCTCCTGCTGATTGCGTGCGCCAATGTCGCCAACCTGCAACTCGCCCGGGCGACGTCGAGAACCCGTGAGATGGCGATTCGGCTTGCGATGGGCGCCAAGGGGGGCCGACTTGTCCGGCAGTTGCTGGCTGAGAGTGTTTTGGTTTCTCTTCTTGGAGGACTGCTCGGACTGCTGTTTGCCTTTTGCGTCACCCATGTGATGGTAACAATGATGCCGAGCTTCTACGTGCCCAACGAATCACGGATCGAGGTCAATCGTTACGTCCTGTGGTTCTGCGTGATGGTCTCGGTCTTCACCGGAATCCTGTTCGGCTTGGTTCCGGCCTTTCGGTCGTCGCGTCCGAATCTTACGGATGCGCTTAAGGATGAGTCGCGAGGTTCCGGCACGGCGGCGGGTGGGAGAACACGCGCGTTGCTGGTCGTCACGGAGGTGGCGTTGTCGATGGTGCTGCTCGTCAGTGCCGGCCTGACGATCCGCAGTTTCGTCGCCCTGCAACGCGTCGATTTGGGCTTCCGGCCTGAACATGTCATGGCCGTGAACCTGCCACTGCTCCCAAAACATTATGCGACCCGGGATCAGCGCAATCGCTTTGCTCAAGAACTGCTGGAGCGGGTCAAGAACCTCCCGGGCGTTCAGGCAGCAACGATTGGCAACGGTGGTCTACCCTTCCAAGGATTTCAATCCACATTTGGCATCGACGGCCAGACCGATTCAGAGGCGCGAAGGATCACGCTCAACGCGGTCAGTGCCGAATACCTGAGTGCCCTGGGAATTCCACTGCGGCAAGGACGGATGCTGGCCGAGCGGGAGATCAATGGTTCGGATGAGGTCGCGGTCATCAACGAATCAGCCACGAAGCTCTGGCCCGCTGGAGAGAATCCCATTGGCAGGCGCCTCCGCTTGGATATCCTGCAACAACCAGCAGGCTCGTCCGTGCTCACGCCGACGAATGCTTCGCCCTACGTCACGATTGTCGGAGTGATTGGCAATACGCGAAACGACGGCCTGGAAAACGATACAATGCCCGCGGTTCTGATCCCCTATACCCTGCTGGCACCTCCGACGCGCACTCTGGCCGTACGCACTCACGGCGAGCCGAAAGCGCTCATGAGCGCATTGCAGACGCAGGTGCGCGAGATGGACAGGGAACAACCACTCACCGGCCCGATCACGTTCGAGGAGATACTGGGGTGGCAGATCGCACAGCCACGCTTCATCATGGCGTTGTTCAGCCTATTTGCGTTGCTCGGTCTCGCGTTGGCGATGGCAGGCATCTACAGTGTTCTGTCTTACCTGGTCTCAAGACGGACACATGAGATCGGCCTGCGCATGGCCTTGGGCGCCCAGCGAGTGGACGTGCTGCGCTTGATCTTTAAGGCAGGTGGGAGGCTTGTTGGCGCCGGGCTTGGCATCGGCGTGCTTGCCGGCCTCGGAGTGGCACGTGTTCTTCGGAGTCAGTTGGAATTGTTCCAAGTGACGACGGCCGACCCGGTCTCATTCCTCGGCGTGGTAGCTTTGCTCAGCTTGGTCGCAGTGGTGGCCTGCTGGATTCCGGCGCGCAGAGCAACGAAAGTCGATCCGATGATTACGATGAGATACGAGTGAATTGAAAACTTCAGGCTGACCAGTTCTTAGGGCTCGCGCAAGAATTACTTGGCATTTTGCTGCTGGCCCCCAGGCCCGCTGGCGAGACGCGAGCGACGAGCTATACCCGAGGTGGTATGTGA
>Ga0315277_10007438_pt1 | contig 14211 bp, 10 predicted proteins | sample YL17G05_15_MG_FD_203695 | JGI IMG/M metagenome (GOLD analysis project Ga0315277, IMG submission 203695) | Sediment microbial communities from Yellowstone Lake, YNP, Wyoming, USA - YL17G05_15 | ecosystem: Environmental > Aquatic > Freshwater > Lake > Sediment | place: USA: Wyoming | collected... | reverse complement strand
AATGGCTGGTGGAGGTGGCGCACAAGGAAAAAGCGGATGCTGTCGCGCACGGCTGCACGGGAAAGGGAAACGACCAGGTGCGGTTCGATGTCGCCACGCGTTCGCTCGATCCCCGTCTCAAGATCATTGCGCCGCTTCGGGAATGGGAACTCAAGACCCGGGAAGAGGAGATCGAGTATGCCCGGAAGTTCAAGATCCCTGTTTCCGCCACGAAGAAAAGCCCATACAGCATTGATGCGAACCTCTGGGGCACAAGCATCGAATGCGGCATCCTGGAAGATCCCTGGATCGAACCTCCGCTCGACACATATAAGGAGCTTTCGCCGCTTGATAAAACGCCGAACAAGGCGGAATATATCACCCTGGGATTCGAGGAAGGGGCGCCTGTGCGGCTCGATGGCAGGAAGATGAAGACGCTTTCTATCATCGAGGCGCTCAGAAAACTGGGGAACAGGCACGGGATCGGCCGGATTGACATGGTGGAAAACCGTGTGGTGGGAATCAAGTCGCGGGAGATTTACGAGGCGCCGGCTGCAACCATCCTGCTCACAGCGCATAGCCATATGGAGTCCCTGACTCTTGACCGGGAGACCATGCACCTGAAAGAGATGCTCATGCCCCGGTTTGCGGAGCTGGTGTATTACGGTCTGTGGTATTCGCCTCTTCGGGAGGCGCTGAGTGCGTTCTTCGGGAAGACCCAGGAGCGTGTGACAGGGGAGGTGCGGCTGAAGCTGTACAAGGGAACATGCCAGGTTGCGGGCCGGCGTTCGCCCTATTCGCTCTACAAGACTGAGCTTGCCACGTATGACGTAGGGGATAAATTCGATCATTCGGCTGCGGAGGGATTTATCGAGATTTTCAGCCTGCCCAGCAGGGTGATCTCAGCCATTGACAACATCCGCCGCAAGAGATAACATCGAAGTCGTTTTCGTTAAATTTGCATTTATCATTTTAAATTCAGAAGATGGAATCATGAAGATATTTCTCCGCCTTTTCCGTTATGTTTTCCGCTACAAAAGGGCGTTGTTTTTTTCCATTCTCCTCGGTTTCCTCACCAGCTCGCTGAATATAGGAAACATCTTTGCCTTCAAGCCGATCCTGGAAGTCATGTTCGGTGTGGAATTCAAACAATCGGACAAAGCCTCTGCAGAGCCTGCAAAGGAGAAAGAGAAGAAAAAAGAGAGCAAGAATCCGATAGTCCGGGCGATTGAAAACAAAGTCAAGCCCTGGAGGCAGGCTCTGGATGCCAGGATGGAACAGGTCAATAATTGGGCGCTCAAAAATAAAATGAAAGCCCTGTATATCATCGGCATTATCGTGGCATTGTCCTCCCTTCTCAAAGGCGTGTTGGGTTATCTTTCTGACTATCTGATGATCTATCTCGGAATGTCCCTTGTAAAAGACATGCGGCAGGAGGTGCATGATCATATCCTGAATATGGATCTGACATTTTTCGGGAACCGGAGCACAGGCCAGCTTTTGTCGCACTCCCAGTCCGATGTGGCTGCGTTGAATAACGCCATTACAAGCATTATGGACATCGGGGTTCAATCCCCCCTGACCATTGTGCTCACCCTTGTTTTGATGTATTACTTGAGCCCCGAGCTCACCCTGTACTCCCTGGTTGTGGTGCCGTTTGTGGCGATTTTCATCGCCACGTTCGGCCGTCGCATCCGCAAGATCTCCAAGCAGGCGCAGAAAAGAATTGCTGATGTGATGGATGTGCAGCAGGAGACGTATAATGGGATCCGCGTGGTGAAGGCTTTTGGAATGGAGGAGTTCGAGTCCAGGCGTTTTTCTTCGACCAATGAGAAGGCATATCAGAGTCATATGCGCCGCCAGGCGGTGAAAAAGCTGATTTCCCCTTTGATGGAATTCCTGGGAGTGATTGCAGCCGTGACAGTGCTCTTTGCCGGAGGGCATCTGATCCTCAGGGAGAGGGTTCTGACTGGCACGGATTTTTTTGTGTTTCTTTTTGCCATATCCCGGCTGTACCGTCCGATCAAGGACCTGAGCGGGATTCATCTCCAGATCCAGAGCGGGCTTGCAGGAGCGGAACGCGTGTTTGAATTATTGGATACGCAATCCACGATCAAGGAAAAACCCGATGCCATTGCCATGCCCCCGCTCAAGGACAAAATCTCCTTTCAGAACGTCAGCTTCCATTATGGCAAAGACGCGAGATATGCCCTGAAAAATATAATGATCGAGATCCCCCGGGGAAAGGTGATCGCACTGGTGGGAAAAAACGGCGCTGGGAAAACCACACTTGCCAATCTTCTCTGCAGGTTTTATGATGCGACCGAGGGATCCATTACCCTGGATGGAAAAGATATCCGCGACTTAACCATTAAATCCCTCAGGGAACGGATCGCCATTGTGACTCAGGAGACCATCCTTTTCAATGATACAATCAGAAACAACATTGCGTACGGACGAAAGGACATCCCCCTGGATCAGGTGATGGACGCAGGGCAAAAGGCGTATGCGGATGAGTTCATCCGACAGCTGCCCGGCAGATATGATGCGCAGATCGGTCAGCAGGGGTGCCGGCTGTCCGGCGGACAGAGGCAGAGGCTTGCGATTGCCCGCGCCATACTCAAGAATCCCGACATCCTGATCTTTGACGAAGCCACCAGTTCGATTGATTCCGAGGGGGAGACGCAGATCCAACAGGCCATGAAAAACCTGATTCAGGGACGGACAACCATTATCATCGCGCACAGGCTTTCCACGGTTAAAATGGCAAATGAAATCCTTGTTCTGGATGACGGGATTCTGATTGAGCGGGGCACGCACGAAGAGCTGCTGAATCAGCAGGGCCTTTACGCCAGGCTCTGCAATCTCCAGGGGATATTTGTGGATACCGCGGGATGAGTGTTAATTGTCAATTGCTTATTGATGATTGTCATGTCATATCGGGGATTGATCCATGGATCAAAAGACATTTGCGGGGAAATTCCTGTCCCGGCTGGATAAAATCGACCAGCAGCAGATTGAAGCTTATCTCTCGAGCCTGATCCAGGCGCGGGAATTTTTTGAAGTGATCTTCAACCGGATGCTCGAAGGAATCATTGTCACTGACCTCGATCTCCGGGTGCTTTTCATGAACACTGCAGCATATCATGCCCTGGGACTGAAAAAAGGACCAGCTCAGTATGCAGGCAGATCTCTGCCGGATCTGATAAAAAATCCCTATCTGCGGGAACGGATTCTCGAGTACAATCCCATGTTGGCTTCCCGATCGAGCGAAGAAATCCAGGTCAGCCACCCCAAAGGCCGCATCCTCCAGATCCGCTTCCTCCCGATTGCGGACGACAAGGGCGGAGTGAAAAGTATTGTGTTTCTCCTCCTGGATATCACGGAACAGAAAAAAGCGCAATATTTGAGCACCCAGAAACAGCATCTCACAGCCCTGGCTGCGCTTCTGGGAGGAGTGGCTCATGAAATCAAAAATCCCCTGAATGCCCTTCAAATCCATGCCCATCTCCTGAAAAAATATCTCCATGCGCCACCGGAGAAAACGACAGCCGAATACAGGGAGCGAAGCCTGAGATCCATGGACATCATCCTGGAGGAGATCTCCCGCCTTTCCCGCACCGTGAATGAGTTCCTTATGACTGTCAGACCGCAGCGCATTGCACTTGAACCCGGGGATGTCCAGGAAATCCTTCGCCGCCTTGTGGAAATCATCTCTCCCACCCTGGAGGAGAAAGGCATCAAACTGATCCTGGATCTTGAATCCACAAAGACCGAGGTGAATATAAACAAGGAGAGACTTTACCAGGCTTTCTGGAATATCGCAAAAAATGCCGAGGAAGCCCTTGCCCGGACCAGGGATCCTGAGTTCAGAATTGCAAGCCGCATCGAGGGAAATCATCTTGCCATTGATTTTATTGACAATGGGTGCGGAATCCCGGAAAAGGATCTCGATAAGATCTTTGAACCGTATTTCACGACAAAATTCAGCGGCTCAGGCCGGGGACTGACCGTCGCTTACAACATTATGAATGATCACGGGGGAACCCTTGATATCAAAAGCGCGGAAGGGAAAGGAACAAAAGTGACAATCATGCTTCCTCTTTCGCACAAACCCGTACGTCTTCTGACAGATCAGAAAAAGGACAATGAAGAACAAAATTCTCATCGTTGATGACGAGAAAAACACCAGGGAAGGACTCAAGTGGGCCCTGGAAGAGAAGAATGTCGAGGTTGGACTTGCCTCGGACGGCAGGGAGGCGATCGATCTTCTCGCCGCCCAAAACTTCGACATTGTGATTACAGACCTCAAAATGCCCCACATGGACGGACTCGAGCTCCTGGATCATATCAGGAGAAATGATCCCCAAACCCTGGTTGTGATTCTCACAGGCCATGCCACTGTGGAGAACGCGGTGGCTGCCATGAAAAAGGGCGCGTATGATTACATTGAAAAACCGGTCAATCCGGAGGAATTAAACGTTCTGGTGGATCGCGCCCTGGAGCATAAAAACCTGAGGGAGGAGAATGAGCAGCTGCGCCGCACGCTCCAGAAACATTATGGACTGGATAATATCATCGGACAATCCGAACCCATGCAGCATGTGTTCCAGAAGATCATACAGGTTGCGCCGACCAAAGCCACGATCCTGATCCAGGGCGAAAGCGGCACAGGCAAGGAACTGATCGCCTCATCCATTCATTACAATTCCTCAAGGAAAAATAACCCCTTCGTGAAGCTCAATTGCGGAGCTCTGACTCCCACGCTTCTGGAAAGCGAGCTGTTCGGCCATGAAAAGGGCGCATTCACCGACGCCCACCGCCAGAAGATCGGCAGGTTCGAACTTGCGGACAAGGGAACCCTGCTCCTGGATGAAATCAGCGAAACCACGCTCGAGTTCCAGGTGCGCCTCCTGCGCGTGCTGCAGGAGCAGGAGTTCGAAAGAGTGGGCGGCAAACCATACGCGTGGACGTCCGCGTGATAACCGCCACAAACAAGAACCTCAGGGAATGCGTGGAAAAAGGCTCGTTCCGCGAAGACCTCTTTTACCGGCTGAATGTGATCCAGATCAACGTCCCTCCCCTGCGCGAACGCGCGGAGGACATTCCCCTCCTGGTGGATGCATTCCTGAAAGAATTCTGCAGAGAAAACAACAAGCCTCTCCTGAAGATCTCACCCCAGACCATGACCCTGCTCGAACGCTTCTCCTGGCCCGGAAACGTCCGACAGCTCCGCAACGTGATCGAGGGCATGGTGGTCATGGCAGGAGCGGAAGAGCTTCTGCCCGCAAACCTGCCGGAGGAGGTCCGGCAAACTGCGGACAGGGATTCCCTGATCCGGATCCGCTCCGGCGCATCCCTTGCGGAAGCGGAGAAGCAGATCATTGAATCCACACTGATCGCAAACGGGGGAAACAAGGCGCAGACCGCGCGCATCCTGGGCCTGGGCCGCAAAACCCTGTACCGCAAAATCCAGCAGTATGGGATCGAATAGGATACATATCATGAAAAAATATCCGTTGATCCTTCTCCTGTTTTTCCTTGCGCCATGGATATTTCCCCGCGAACCCTTTCAGGACGCTTTATTCATATCCTGTTTTAATCAGGATGATCGCTTCGCTTCTCTGTACGAGCTCAATCTGTCAAGCGGAGCGGTTCAATTGATATCCGGAAATACATTTCGAACCCCGGAACAACTGGAGATCAGCCCCAATGGCATTGTTTATTTTTCAGATCCGTCTTTCCCCGCCCTTTTTTCTTATGATCGGAAAACAAGTGAAACCATGATGTTTTCCTCAAAATATACCGATGGCGTCATTCCTACCCTTCCACCCCAGGAGATCCTATGGCTCGATGGAAATATTTTAGTCCGTTCCTATGACTACTTATTGAATAAAAGTTGTTTTTACTGGATCGATCCTGAGACTGGAAAGAGAACAAGCATCTCTTATTTTGACGAATGGACTGGTTTTTCCATGAGCAGCATGGGAGCCTTTTGTCCCCTGTCCGACGGCGATTTTCTTGTCATCAGCCCTGATCCTGTAGGCTATGAAAATCTTTATAATATTGTGCGAATGGATCCTGTGGCAAAAACGAAAACCCTTGTTGCAAGCGTCAATACACAAGGGGAAAATCCCCCTCTCACTCAACCGGTCATGATGTGTGAGGAATTCCCGGGGCAAGTCCTGATCCTCAATTTTAACAGTTCAATAAAACGCCTGAATACATCATCGGGGGCCATCACTCCCTTTGTCAGTAATATGCTTTGCGATGCGATCTGCGTTTCCACGAGCGGCGCGATCTATGGCGCTCTTGGCGCGCTTGAAGACCCTGATGTCCAATTTTTTTCCATAGATTCAGAAACCGGAGAAAAAACCGTCATTTCATCTTCGGAAATAGGAACCGGTCCCTTGTGTGAATTCCCTGTTGAAATCCGCTGCCATGACTATTCTTTATATGCCCTGAATAGACTGGGGAAAAACATTTATCAGATTGACACCCAAACAGGCGACAGGCGGATGATCACAAAATACAAGGGACAAGGCCCCCTTTTGAATTATTCTCAAGGGATTTGTCTCTCCCCCGAAAAGAGTCCCATAATAGCCAACTCATGCAATTTCCCCTGCGAAGGTTTCACCTATGAAATTCTTTCCATTGATCCAATCACAGGGAACAGAAATACCCTTTCCAACCTGACTGAGGAAACTGGAGGGGATATCCGACTCATCAAAAGCGTTAGCCTTATGACATCCGACACCCTGGCAGCTCTGATTATCTCCTCAGAAGAGACAGGATTCAAAGGTGGTATTTTGAAAATAGATGCTCACACCGGGAAAAGCGGGATTCTCAGCGATGAAACCCACGGTTCCGGTCCCCTTTTGGAATACCCGGATAAAATGGACGTAATGCCTGATGGGACACTTGCGATATCCGATATTTACCTGACATCGCCGCTAAGGGGAATTTTAGGCATTGTCCTCGTCAATCCTGTCACAGGCGACAGGCGCATCCTGTGCGATTCCAAGGACGGTAAAATTCCTCCCATTTATCGACCTTACGATCTTGCAGTGGGTAAAGACGGCTATATTTATCTCATCGATATTGGTGATTCTGGCAATCAGAATGACACCGAGTGCATTCTGCGCATCCATCCTGTCACCGGAGATCGGAGTGTTTTCCTCGATCCGAAAATATATCCCTTCTTGTACAAAAATCATATCCAGGGCAGCATTACAACTCTTCCCTCGGGTGATTTTGCCTTTATCAATTTGGACAAACTCCATATTATCAAGGGATCAACGGGCGAGATTACAAAAACCCTTTCCTATTCTTATCCTGATCTTACTGATATTTTCCTGACAGATTATACGGATATATGCTACTGTCCCGCCCTTCAAACATCCATCAGAGGAGGACAATTGAACACCCTTATGGGGGAATTTCAAATCCCTCATCCTCATTTAGACACAAACCTGGACAGCCGTGTAGATATATCTGATTTTATCTTTTCACAAATAAACAACCATAATTAATCTGTAAAACTGCGTGGGGGAAAATCATGCATTTCATCGGAATTGATAGCGGGACACAATCCACAAAGGCGCTTGTTGCGGATGGCGAAACAGGCGAAATACTCGCCACGGCATCTCTTTCAACGCCTCTCATCTCCGGGCTCCCGCCCGGGCACAAGGAGCAGGATCCGGAGGAATGGTTCGAGGCGGTAAAGATCACAATCAAACAGGCGCTCAAAAAATCCAGCATCAATCCCAAAGAGGTTCGCGGGATCGGTGTCTCGGGCCAGCAGCACGGGTTTGTCCCCCTGGATAAAAACGGAAATGTGATCCGGCCGGCAAAGCTCTGGTGCGACACGAGCACAGCAAAGGAGTGCGGGGAAATCCTTGAAAAAGTCGGGGGACTCAAACGCTGCATCAGCCTGATTGGAAGCGGAGTTCCGCCCGGTTTTACTGCCTCCAAGATCCTCTGGCTCAAAAAAAACGAACCGCAAAATTATGCCCGGCTTCATACCGTGCTCCTGCCACATGATTACATCAACTTCCGCTTTACAGGGGAAAGGAAAATGGAATGGGGCGATGCATCCGGCACCTCGCTCTTGGACGTGAAAACAAGAACCTGGCATCCGGAACTCATCAAGGCGATTGATCCTGACCTTGCCGATAAACTCCCGCCTCTTGTTCCTTCCCATGAACCCATAGGAACCATTTTACCCGGGATAGCTAAGGAATTCGGATTTTCACCCGACGTTATTGTCAGCGCCGGAGGGGGCGACAATATGATGGGCGCCATCGGCACGGGAAATGTGAAACCCGGGATCGTCACGGCCAGCCTGGGAACATCCGGCACCATTTATGCCTGCAGCGACACTCCTGTAATTGACCCGGAGGGTGAAATCGCAGCGTTCTGCGACAGCACGGGCAAATGGCTCCCTCTTGTGTGCGTCATGAATGTCACTGTTGCAACGGAAATGGTCAGGGATCTCTTTCAAATGGATTATCACAAGCTGGATCAGGCGGTGGAGCGCACCCCTGCCGGATGCGACGGCCTGATCCTGGTTCCCTATTTTGAGGGCGAACGCACTCCGAACGTGCCGGACGGCACAGGCGTATGGTTCGGGATCAATGCGCGCACCCAGACACCTGAGCATTTTGCAAGGGCTGCAATGGAGGGCGCCGCCATGACCATGAATTACGGGCTGAACCGCCTGAGGGCGCTGGGCATTTGCGCCCGCGAGATCCGGATTACAGGCGGCGGTTCCAGGAGCGCAGCCTGGCGCCGCATCCTCGCGGACATGTTCGATGCTGAGGTGGTGGCAATGGCTCACGCAGAGGGCGCTGCCTTCGGCGCAGCTCTCCAGGCGCGGTGGACGTATGGCCGTACAAGAGGGGAAAAAGCGGGCCTCCAGGAGATTGGGGATGTGTGGGTGAGAATGGATGAATCCACAAGGGTGATTCCACTTCCCCAGAATGCTGCTCATTATCAGGAGCTTCAGAAGCTTCATGATCAACTGTCCCTGGCATTGCGTCCTGTTTTCAAGACCCACAGAATTCTAATCAACAAAGGAAAATGATAATCGATGCTCAATGAAATACATAAAGGTTTGAGATTAAGATTACGATTACGATTAAAATTTTTGTCGGGGATTCCGAGCTTTTGACGAAAAATGTTGATAATCGTTCCCTGGTTTTATAAATAAAGGAAGAATTTTAAATAAACGAGAGAAAGGGAAAATTCATCCGTCATGGCAAAAACAATTTCCATCGGAAATGTCACATTCGGGGGCAAAACTCCCTTTGTCCTCATAGCCGGGCTGTGCGTGATCGAAAATCTCAGGCACACCCTGGACACAGCCCTGCAGCTGAAAATGATCACAGGAGAGCTGGAGATCCCCTTTTGTTTCAAGGCATCGTATGACAAGGCAAACAGGAGTTCCATCAAATCCTATCGCGGGACAGGTTTGAAACAGGGCCTTGACATCCTGAAACAGGTGAAAGAGGAATTGCGGATTCCGATCCTCACGGATGTACACAGCGCCCAGGACGTGGAACAGGCGGCGCGTGTGGCGGATGTGATCCAGATTCCGGCGTTTCTGTGCCGTCAGACGGATCTCGTGCTTGCAGCAGGCAAAACCGGGCGCATTGTGAATGTCAAAAAAGGACAGTTCCTCGCGCCGTGGGATGTGAAAAACATCATTGCCAAACTCGAGTCCGTTGGATGCGACAAGATCCTGCTCACAGAACGCGGCGCCTCCTTTGGTTACAACAATCTTGTGTCAGACATGAGGTCTCTTGTCATCATGAGGTCCTTCGGATACCCGGTGGTGTTTGACGCCACGCATTCAGTGCAGATGCCCGGCGGCGGAGGGGAGTTCACCAAAGGTCAGAGGGAATTCATCGCTCCCCTGGCGCGCGCAGCCATTGCCGTGGGCATTGACAGCCTGTTCCTGGAAGTTCATGAGGATCCGGAGCGGGCATTGAGCGATGGGCCAAACAGCATAGCCCTGGATGATCTATTCCCTCTTCTTTCTCAATTCAAGGAACTTGACAGATGCGTGAAATCCCTTGTGGAATGAAAGCGCGTATTCAAAAGGAACATGCATGAATAAAAAAACCAAATCCCCGGAATATAAGGAAAAAGCCCTCAGGGTGTTTGAAATCGAGGCTGAGGCGATCCGGAATCTCTCGGACAATCTGGATGAAAATTTCGACAGGGCGGTTGATCTGATATTCGAGGCAAAGCGCGTGGTGCTGACAGGCATGGGCAAGGCGGGGCATATCGCATGCAAGGTCGCAGCCACCCTTGCCAGCACTGGCACACCGGCATTTTTCATGCATCCTGCGGAAGCCCTCCACGGCGACCTGGGCATGATCACATCCGATAATGTCGTGATCGCATTTTCCAATACCGGGAACACGGAAGAGATTCTCCGGATCACGCCCTATCTCAAACACTTCCAAATCCCGCTCGTCGCCATTACCGGCAACCCTGATTCTGAGCTGGCGCGGCAGGCGGATGCGGTGCTCAACATAGCGGTAAAGGAGGAGGCATGTCCCCTGGGACTTGCGCCCACTGCCAGCACCACTGCCATGCTTGCGATGGGCGACGCCCTTGCCATCGTTCTCCTCGACAAGCGGAATTTCCGCAAGGAGGATTTTGCCCTGTTCCACCCTGGAGGCACGCTGGGCAGGCGTCTCCTCATCACGGTCAGGGACCTGATGCACATCGGCGACGCTCTCCCTCTCATTCACCAATCCAAAACGTTCAAGGAAGCAGTTATGGAGATGCTCACGAAAAACCTCGGCGCCGTGCTGATCGTGGACGATCGAAAGAAACTTGTCGGGATCTTCACGGACGGAGACACAAAACGCGCCCTGTTTCCCACCCCGTGCGATTACAACACCTCCATTGAAAAGCTGATGATCAAAAATCCGAAATCCGTGTATCCTGACACCCTTGCCATCAAGGCGCTCGATATGATGGAACAATATAATATCACGGTTTTGCCGGTGGCGGATGATGAGCACACCCTTGTGGGTTTGATCCACATGCACGATATCCTCAAGGCTGGCATCACAACTGTCAAATCGAAAAAGCAGTCGGGGAATATGGGGGAATCGGGCATTCTGGACTAGCGGGCAAAAACGAGGTTCCCTTGAAACGTTCCACCTTTCATGACATCATAATTCTTCTCCTTGTCCTGTTCCCCGCGCTCCTCCTCCTGTCTCAGTACACAAGTTACGTAAATGACCATCCCGACGCCCGGGCATTTCCACTGGACGACGCGTGGATCCATCTGACCTATGCCCGGAACCTGGCGACTCATGGCAGGTTCAGCTATCATCCGGACGATCCTGCCACGTCGGGATCCACCGCGCCGCTTTACACCCTGCTTGAGGCAGCGGGATTTTTCATAATACGGAATGAATATATCCTGGCGAAGGGTCTCAGCATCCTGTTTTATCTGGGATCCATCCTTCTCTTTTACCTGATTTCGACAAAGACATTCCGCCATTGTGCGCCGGCCGCAATGATTCTTTTATCAGCCCTGGCGCTGGATTGGCGGATGCTCTGGTCCGCCCTCTCCGGAATGGAGACGAGCTGTTTTATTTTTTTATTACTGGCCATTCTTTATACAGCGGGGTCTTCGGGGAAAAAGGGAATCCTTGCAGCGGGCGTTTTGTGCGGACTCGCCTTGTGGATCAGGCCGGAGAGCCTGATCATGACATTTCTCGCATCCATGATCCTTCTCAGGGAGAACAGGGATGGCACCTCGACGTTGCCTCGAAAATCCCGTGTCCTCATTTTTGCGTTTGCCTTTCTGATCCCTGCCCTGGGGTATGCGGTTTTCAATTATGTTCTTTCGGGCGCGCCGCTCCCCAACACCTATTATGCCAAGGGGAGCTTTTATAGACAGTTCAGCCGTGGGGAATATGTATGGGATGTGGTTCAGTATTTCATCCAGCCGTTCCGCCCCTTTTACAGCCCGCCTGCGCTTCTTGCCCTTGCTGCGTTCTTCTTTGTTTCCCTGTATCATTCCACAAGAGACCTGATTCGCGGGACATTCGGAAAGCGCGCGATTCTCTGGATCTTTCCCGGTCTTCTCATCCTTTCCTACACATGGCGGATTCCCCTGTTATTCGAGAGGGGACGCTACATCCTTCCTGCCCTCCCCTTTCTGCTCCTTGCTTCGGGCAACGCGCTTTCTCCCCTGGTCGAGAAGATCCAGAAAGGGAGAATCGGAAATCTTGTGATACTTGTACTGATCTCCATTGTCTATATCCTCCAGATTGTATCCGCCGTGCGTCACGAATTCGAATATTATGCGGACTGCAAGTATATTTATTATCGCCATGTCACAACATCGCTGTGGGTGAAGGAGCATATCCCTGCGGAAGAGACAATAGCGGCTCATGACATCGGCGCGCTGGGATATTATTCAGGGCATCGGATTTTCGATCTGGCAGGGCTTATCAGTCCCGGAACGGAACGGATTTTAGAAAAGCCCCAAGAGCAGATTCAACTCCTGAAGAGGGAAAACATCCATTATCTTGTGATGGCCCTGGATTGGAGGCAGCTGCATCCCCTGCTGAAACAGATTCCCAGGGAACATCTATTCCCGCCGAGGGAGGAATATCCCCCGCCGTTTCGTCCCATGGAGGTATTCCGGATTTTCCCCGAGGATGCGCTCAACAAGGTTCAAAAGGATTAAAAAAAACACTTGCAAGCCTCCCAAAACCTTCCGTATATACATTTATAATTTGTGTGTTTAAATAAGTGGGCGATTAGCTCAGATGGCTAGAGTGCCGCCTTGACATGGCGGAGGTCATAGGTTCGATCCCTATATCGCCCACCATTTTTTTTATAGAGCGGAGAAAAAAAAGCGCATACGATCAATATTATTTGATTTTGTATAAGGAAAGGGATAGGGAAAAGACATTGATCCTGAGAGGATCGAAACCATCATTCCCCCAGGAGCGTTTGCAATGCTGAAGGAACTGACGAAAAAGGATTGGATGGCGCTCCTGCATATCCCTCCGGAAAAAATCCCGAAGATCCTGATATTGCGCGGAACGCGCAACCTCAAGACCCAATATGCAAAGCACAAGGCTTATCTCAAAGACATTGTTGAAATCGGCTCCCCAAACGGCCTTTTTGAAGACATCTGCATCGGCTCTTATCAGGATACTCTTGTGGGTTACGCCTCTGTGTATGGCGACGCCATGGCATCAGAAATCACACATGTGTTCGGCGTTCTGGGAACATCGCTCGTGATCCAGACCGGATGCTGCGGAGCGCTGGATAAGGACATTCTTCCGGGGGATATTGTGTGCGCAACCACGGCGCACTCAGGGGAAGGCGCTGTGCAATATTATACCCCGCAAAAAAGGGAAATCCAGGCCACTCCGGATCTTGTTGAAATTGTCAAAAAGGAATGGGCTTCTCCGGTCGGCTTGCACAAGGGACGGATCTGGACCACCTCTGCGCTTCTGGCTGAAGGAAAAGAGGAAATCCAGAATTGGAGCAATTATGGTTATATTGCCGTGGATATGGAGTCTGCCAGCACATTTGCCGTTGCAGAATACTTTGGAATGAAGCGGTTGTCTCTCCTTTATGCTTTTGATAATCCGGTCAAGGGCGAGCATATCCTCCAGACCGATCAGGAAATACAGGAAAGAAGGTCAAAAGGAGAGCAGATCATGATGAAAGTAACCTTCTTCCTCATACATGGTCTGGGATAATAATGAAAGACAACAGCATGTTTACGATTCATAAAACAATCCATGCAAAGGAGCAGAAATGAACTCCCATCTCTTTCAATTCTTCTTCTTTATCTTCCTGTGCCTTATCCTCCTCCCCCTGTGTCATGCCGGTGTGGATCTGCCTGTGCCTTACCTTTCCCAGCCGGATAACCAAACCTGTCTGCCAACTTGCCTCACCATGGCGCTCCACTATATGGACAAGGTGGAATTAACCACCTCAACTGTGCTTCAATTCCAAAAGCGCACCAGATACGATCGTTACAACCTTCCGGGCATCGTGAAGGATTACAACCTTTATGCCCTCCCCTGCTGGTACGAGCTGGGATGGGATGCGGACACCCTGCGAAAGGAGCTGGATGCAGGTCATCCCATCATCACTGGATGCGACGTGGGCGCTGCCGGACATTTTGTCCTGATCACAGGATACACGGATGACGGCAAGTGGATTATCAACGAT
>Ga0315277_10007436_pt1 | contig 14213 bp, 14 predicted proteins | sample YL17G05_15_MG_FD_203695 | JGI IMG/M metagenome (GOLD analysis project Ga0315277, IMG submission 203695) | Sediment microbial communities from Yellowstone Lake, YNP, Wyoming, USA - YL17G05_15 | ecosystem: Environmental > Aquatic > Freshwater > Lake > Sediment | place: USA: Wyoming | collected... | reverse complement strand
TCACCCCAGTGTACGAGCATGGACACCCAGTTATGATTCCCGTGGGCAGCACAGCTGTCCGAAAAATCATCGAGAAATATCAGCCTCTTGTCTGCTTGCACGGGCACATTCATGAGAGCCCTGGCTTTGTAAAAATCGGCAGAACCCCGTGCCTAAACCCAGGGAGCGAATATGCAGAGGGAATAATGAGAGCTTACCTTGTCGAAATTGAGGGCGACAAGCTTAAGAAACTGCAAAGAATCGAAGCTTAGGGTCTCCGATTATTCTTTGTTTTTACTTACAGACACGAGTTTTGTGACTTCTTGGCGGAAAGTGAAGGGGTTCAGTTTTAGTTTGGAAGCTGGCAAGTCAAAGTGCTCGCTGTCACGGTAGAGCCTCACTGATAATTCGCCTGATTCTGTTCGAAAAAGAGAAACTTTTGAGAATTCGTTCCACTTGAAGCTGTTCACATCTTTTCTACCCTTCTTTAAAGTGAAGCCTTCATTGTCGTAAGTGAAAACCGTATGGTAAAGAGACTTGTACAAGCGCCAGCCTAGTAGAACAGAAATTACGACGTTTACAATGAGAATTGAAACGCGCACGATTTGCTCACTAAAGAAAGGCGCAATTAGAACAACGACTGCTTGCAACACAAAAATAATCATGACTGACTTGAACAAATTGTACATTTGAATCGGCGAGTAAGTGTGGCTCATTTTAGGGGCACTCTCAGAGTTTTATGAAGCGCCTAGCTTGTTTTCCAATGTAGGAATCACTGCTAACTATGCCTTTAGAGTCCACTTCAACAAGGGCAATGCCGACAGCTTGGTCTTTTATTGATTCGACGAGTTTCTTCTGAAAGTCAGCAGCTTTTGCGCACAGGATTAAAAGCCATGCCCATTTCATCTCATTTTCCTTCATCGAAGCCTTAACTGCATGCAACATTTTTAGCAGGCTTTTTCTGTCGATATCCTTGGCTCTGTCAGCTGAAATTATGTAACATCCAACTTGGTAGTTTGGATTCACAGTTGCAGAAAAAAGTCGCGAAAGCAAAAATCCTTTCATCCGTGTGTTTCCTTGAATGAAGACGTCGAAGGTAACGTCGTTCACATTCCAGTTTCTGAAGGATTCGGTGAAATCGGCAATCCATCGCCCTTTGCCCAGCATTAGGCTTTTTTCAATTTGGACAAGATGGTTTTCAAATGTCAAGCGTATTCATCTTTGCTAACGTGTTTCTGTTAATAGTTCGTTTAAGATTTGCTGAAAATGAAAAAGAAAAAAAGAAGATGGGATGTGGTTATTCAGGTGGGATTTCTGCGTAGATTGTGCCGTAGTCGACGCCTGTTCTGGTGCCTTTGCTTCGGTAGTAGTAGTAGATTATTGCGCCTATCACTAGCAGGATGATGGTGAAGTACCATACTTCGGGGTAAGTCAAACCGTATCCTGAAGCCACTGCATAGAGCAGGTAGAGGTTGCCAATTGTAGCGAGTAGACCAATGATTGTTACGAGCTGTATGCCGCCAATCGAAGGTTTGTAGGTAGACCGTTCGTAGATGTCTTTTCTACGGTACACGAACATCAAGCCAGCTACAGCTGCCAACAGAAAGAATACTGTGTCCCAGATGTCAGTTGCAACTACACCACCGCCAGAGTTGATGAAACGAGACAAGATGTTATTAGAGCCAAGCCACTTGGGAAACACGTCAGATTCAGCGAAGTTGCCTATGAAAGCCACGAGCGTAACGAACACCACAGCCCAGATTGGCGAGTGCCATCTCTCGTTGACTTCAGCCAGTTTTTCAGGTAGAACTCTGTCGAAAGCCATAGCGAAGACGATTCTTGAAGACGTTAAGATGAATGGTGGAATATCGTTGGCAACCCAGAACGCTGCGAAGATTAGCACCAGAAGTGGAAGCCAGTTTAAGCCGTTTCCAAAAGCAATAAACGCTGCGATATTAGGCATCCATGCCTTAGGTAACGCTGCCGCTATCCCAGTTAAACTTCCGCCTCCATAGGACATATAGGAGTAAGCGCTAAAGAACGAGAAAGTATTCCCAGCCTGTGTCACTTGCCCAACCATCATTGCCGCTCGAGCTACAAGCGCCGATATTGTTATGTAAAGGAATACGACGAAGGTGTTAGCTGCGAACAACGTTCTAGGCAGGTTTTTGGCAACTTCCTTAATTTCTCCTGCAACAAATGTTGAAGCTGCAAATCCAATGTACGCCCAATAAGCTCCAAGTGCAGCATAGTTGACGGCTCCCCAATATCCGCCCGTGTACGAGGTAGCCATGCCCTGCGACAAGGCGAGATTGGTAAACGCCGTTGGACTTTGTCCCGCAAAGGATTGAATGCCTGACGATAAAGATGTGGGAGTTGCAATTAGTAGCAATCCGTAGATTAGGACAGTGATTGCTGCTGGAACCCAGAACATTATCTGAAGCAGCATTCCTGCCATTCTCACGCCCATCATAGCAAGCAGAGCAAACAATACAACGATGACCATGCCGCCAAAACACAGAACCTCTGGCGTAGCCAGCGCGTCAACGATACCTGAAGACAAGTTCGCTAATTTCGAGTAAATCAGTATAGCTTCGAAAACTGCTGTGCCAATAAGTCCGTAAGAAACTGCGATGCTGAAGAATTCAGTCCAAGATGCCAAGAATCCAACTGGAGGACTTAGTATTCTTGAAATGAAAACGTAGCCGCCACCTGATCGAGGCATTGCGGCGCCAAGGATTGCGAAGATCCACACAGTCAGCAGGACTACTATTCCGACTAGTATGAACGCCATTACAATTGGGGGCATTCCGAGGACGTATGTGTTTTCGGGGACAATTGCTGGTCCTGTGAATTGGAAGAGTCTTTTTTGCCAGCCGAGTCCAACCATGTTGCAGACTACTAGTAGTATTGCTGTTAAGAAACCGATTTCTCTGACAAGTCCAGTAGCTTTTCTGACGAAAACTTTTTTCTCTGCCATTTCTCTCAGTCTCTCTGCTAAGTGTTTTTCTTATAGAAGATAGTTCTAAAACTTTATATGATTTGCCATAGTGAGCAACGAACTTGAATTGAAAAGCCAAGTTTAATGCGTCTTTTTCTGTTAAACCAAGTGATTTGGGCTGAAAAGTTCAGAAAGTTATTTAAGTGATTTCCCATGAATCTAAGAGCGAACGGAGAGAAGCAAGCCAGATGAGATCTGATTATGGATTATACATAGTAGCCGTAATATGCTTCATAATTGCAGGCATTTTCCTAACGGGTGCAATCCCAGGATACACGTTTGCTGATTCCATGGGCATGGTCTCAATCGCTGTTTTCCTCATTTTAGGCATAATCTTTGCCGTAGCGGGCTATGCAACAAAGCCGAAAGTCACAGCTATGCCCCCTGTTACGGAGCCTGTGCCTACTTTAGCTGAACCAACTCCACCGCCAGTGTCTCCCTCAGTTGAAGAAGTGATGCCACCAGAACCAGTTACAGAACTACCCCCACAAGAGGAGACAGCTCCTCAAGAAACTCCTATGGCAACAGAAGAACCTGCCCCTGTTCCTCCGCCAGAGCCTCCTTTAGTATCAGTGGAAGAGACAGCGAAGACTGAGGAAGCGAAGCTGCCCGAAGAAAAGCCTGCTCGAAGACGAAGAAAGAAGAAAACAGAGTAAGACGATTTTTTGTTTCTTATTCGTTTAGATAGTTGACTTGCTCTTCAATCTCTCTTTTTCTTTGGGTTCTTTTTCCTAGCGTCTTCAAGACAGAAACATTCTTGAGTTTTCTCTTGCCACTCTTCACAGCAATCAAAGATGGATACGACAGGATTTTCGAGATTCTGAAACTTGGCAAAGCAGAACACTTTGTCGGGATAATCATAAGCGTTGTGATAGCGGCAATTTCCACAGATGTTCTTTTCGGTTTTGCCTTTTTCTTTCAACCGCTTGCGTCCTCCTTTTCTCATGGTTTCCTTTTTCTATGAAAGCCCTTTCCTAGACGCTCCAGGACAGCGGCTACCATCAGCGGGAAAGCTATTAAAGAGTCGCTGATGACCATGGTTTTTCCTGCTTTTCGTTTGGTTTTTCCCCAGCTTATGGTTTCTTCAATAGTTGAGCCAGACAACCCCCCAGGTTCAGGACGGTCTGTTGTGATTATGACCACATAATCTAAGCCTTTCCCAGTCATGAGCGCTGCATGTTGAACCGAATTGCGTGGGACTCCTCCTCCAAGGATGACCGCGCCCAGTTTCTCGGATTTTTCCATAAGTTTTAGCAGGTCTGGTACTTCTTGGAAGGCGCTTATGTTTAATGGGTTTCCTTTTTTGGTTCGATTTGTGTGCACACGGTGTATGTATGCGAATTCTGAGTCACGCATGGCAGGAAGGAAAATAGGCACTTTAGCTTCGTAAGCCGCTCGCACAATCGAGTTAGGGTCTTTCAGACGCTTTCCGATTTCCCACATCATTTCGTTTGTTGACTTTGACTTTCCTTTTTGTTCTTTTGCAATTTCGTCGAACATCTCAACTAGCTGTTGGTCAGCTTTCACAAAGTCTTCTTCGGGCACAAACACGTCGTAGATACGATAAATGTGATATTGGTAAAGCAGATAGTCGTCAACGAGCCAGTGTCCTTTATAGTGGTGTCCACCCAGAGCCTCGATGAGGTCGTGAACCATGTTTGCCCCAGTACTGACAAGTCCGTCAATCATTCTCTTCTTGGTTAAGTCGGCAATCACTGTTCGCAAGCCAGCAGGTACTATGGCGCCGGCTAGCGTGAGAAACACTGTGCAGTTCTTGTCTCTGACCATGTCTTCAAATATGTCGCATGCAGAAGCCAATCGGCCCGCGCCAAAAGAACCCGAATTGTCAAACTGCTGAATTAACTGGTTCACAGTCATTTCTGAATTAAGTTTCATATGTTGAACAGGGTTGGATAAGAAATCTTCACGTTTCACCTTTCCTTCTCTGCTCCTGCATTTTGAAAAATAAACTAATGCTGTTTAAGAATGAAAAGCTTTCTAAAAAAAACAAGACATGAATCGCATTTTTATGCAGCAACCTCTGCTCACTCCACCTGCCTGCACACGCGTGAAGTTGACGTCTTTGTGTTTAGCTATTGTTCATTGTTAGCCTTCATCTGTTATGTGTGGCGCAGCAGAATTCTTGTGTGCCACCACACATGAGTCTCTATGTGGCAGAACTCGTTAATTGTTCAACAATAGAAAATTATTGTTGAACGAACACTGTTATCTGTCCGACACTAGAAAACATGTGTCTGACGACACTTGCAACTGGTTTTTAGCTGCTTTCTATGTTGCAGGCTTCCTGAGTTTTGCGGCGCAACAGAAATTTATTGCGGCGCCACAATTGACGGGAACGTTGCCTAGACTGTGTTATGCGAGGCTCGCAGAAAAACCTTAGAGTCTCCTCGTTGGTTTCGTGTTTACCACAAGTTTTTTAGCAGCAGACAGTTACACACTCGTTTCAACTGTTTGAGGCTTTCTCTGAAGTGAAGCGACTCACCCAAAAAGAATTGCTTCTTTATCAAGAAAGAGGATGCTTCGACGAGCACTTAGTTGCCCTTAACACGCAAGCTTTCGGCGACCCCTACATTTACCAGGACGCTTACCTAGTTTACCATGACCCATTGAGCAAAACGCTGTGGCTAACACTCTTCGAACTAAATAACTGCAAATTCCCTGTTGACAAATATGACTGCTTGAAAACAACAATCGCTGAGTTTAACCCAAGAAAAATCAAATTAACCTCTCCAGAAAAACTCAAGCATAAAATTGGCGATTACTGCTGTGAAAGCACGTTTTTTGACAAGGACTACCAGATCAAACTAGAAGAGTTTGACGAAAACCTCAGAGGCGGCGACTACCAGAACCTTAGATCGCGCGTGAACAACGCCCTAAGACGTGGATACAGATTCAGTGTGAGTAAGGAAATTACGCCCGCACATTCCTATTTGATGGCGTCTCATATATCAAAAAGAGAATACCAACTGTGGGACCTTCAGCTTTTTCTGAGATTACAGAATTTTGTTGAGAAAAGCAAAACAGCTAAGCTTTTCAACATTTTTCTCGACGACGTGCTCATTGGCTTTGACATCGTTGATTTTATGGGCAAGATAATGGCTGTTCCACTTGGATTCTATCTAGATCACCCATCACTAACTGATTTCATGATGCGCAGGGAAATTAATTACGCAAAAGAGCAAAAATACGAATGGCTCGATATAGGATGGGCTTGTAGCCCTGGGGTAGAGGAATTCAAAAAGAAGTGGAAAGGAATTCCTAGGTATAACATTTACGTTCAAGAATATTCGCTTTTTGACAAGGAGAAAAACAAGAAAAAATAGTAGCCCAGACAGACGAGCAAACTGCGACGGCTGACAGACACTTCCGTAATATTGATGCGAGTTTACTCGGTCTCTGTCTCGGTTTCGGCTTCTGTTTCGGTTTCCTCGCCTTCTGAGGTTTCAGTTTCTTCTTCAGTTTCTTCAGTGGCTTCAGTTGCTTCAGTTTCAGTTGCTGTTTCTGTTGCTGTTTCTGTCGCGGTCTCGGTTTCTGCTTCTGTTTCTGTTTCGCCTTCTGCTTTGGGCGCTGCTTCTCCGACAACTTCAGCTTCACAGAATCTTCGGCTAATCCTAGTTACGCGAATCTTCACTTTGTCACCTGTTTTTGCGTTGGGAACAAAGCAGACCAAGCCTTTTATCCGAGCAATGCCCTCGCCTCTTCTGCTCATTTCCGTGATTTCCACATCGTATTCCTTGCCAATCTCTACTGGTTTGGGTGCGAATCCGCGTGGACCACCAAAGCTTCTGCCGCCTTCTCTTCTTCCTCCGTAGCCTCCTCCGCCTCCTCTTCCTCTGTAGCCGCCGCCTCTTCTTTCATATTCCATGTTTTTCACCTCTCATGTTCGTTGAATTAAAAAACTCTCATGTTTGCTACTGGACGCTTAGTTTTCCATATCTGCCTACGTTAAGCTGCATTTCGCCTCTGAAAGTCGTAATGTAACCGTTCTCAACCTTAATGTTGTCGTTAACGTTGACCTGGTCTATCTGGTCGTTCCACAGAGTCAATTTTATTGTACCGGTTCCATCGCTGACTGAGGCGTTGGCTACTCTATGCACTACATCCCTGTAACGCGCCATCACTTCTCTTGCGGGTTCTTTGCTGACAACTTTGGCTTCAACTTCGACGCGTTTCATTCCATCTTTTAGCTCTTTGATTTTCAAAATTTCTCTTCCTTCTTATGCGCTAATTCTGAGCCGTTTCGGCATGTGTTTTGTTCGTCCTATTTTTCGGAAACTTAGCCTGCCCTTACAGATCAGCCTGTTCGGCAAAAACTTCTCGCCGATTAGCTCTGTCGGACTAGCTACGGTTGTAGAGGGAACAACTTTGTATGATATAAGCTTTTTTGTAAATACAATCTACTGAAAAACATGGTTCAGTCTCCGTAGAATTCTGGCCCAGAGCCGACAAGATTAATCCCAGCTTCAGGGTTTCCGTGGTCTACCCAAAAAAAAGAAGAGAAAATTGGGTTAGGTTGCTAGGAACGCTGCAATAAGGTGGATGTTACCTAGCGACATTATCGCCGGATCAGGGGCAAAATACCTGTTAGCAGTGGCATAGAAAGTGTACTTGTTGCCAGCCGTGACATTGAGTTTTGCTTGCGCCGTTATGTCAAACCATACAAGCTCAGTTGTTGGGCCAGAGTTTCTTGACCCATGTCCACAAATGTCCAAGTCGTTGCCGCCAGGGGTTGTTCCAAGATACAGAAAACACGAATTATTATTGTACATGCCAACGTAGCCCACGCTGAGTGTGATAATTACGACCCCATTTGCGGGTGCAGTTATGGTGACATTACCAATAGGCATCCCTTGAGTCACATTGGTGAAAAAGTTAATTTTTGAGGAATTGACGACAGTTGCTCCCGGCGGACCCTGAATGCCTTGCGGTCCTTGTGCCCCGGTTGCTCCTGTAGCTCCAGTCGCGCCCGTTGCGCCTGTTGCCCCAGTTGCTCCAGCGGGTCCTGTCGCTCCTGTATCCCCTGTAATTCCTGTGTCTCCTTTCGGTCCTTGTGGTCCAATTGCTAGATTCATTGTAACTGCAGCTGAGATCACCACAGAGAGACCTATTGTGGCCACAAGTAAGGCAACTAACGCTGATTTCGATAACGCGATTTTCTCCATAATCTCCTTTCACCTCCTGCTCTTTTTTTCACGTCAAAGAAGATGTGAAGGCTGAGTTTCCTTGTTCCTAACTTATATTACTTGTTAGGAAGTTTTCTTGATGGTTTTTATGACGCTGGCATAATTCTTAAATATGACGCATGGCTTATTATTTAAGCTCGGACCGCAAAGTCGAATAAAGCGCCCACTCCAAGTTAACTCCTTTTGTTACCTCATCATAGCGAGACTAGAACGCTTTTCAGTTGGCTGAAGCCATGTAAGAAGTTAAATATGCTTATCGTGGAATATCACTTGCGAGGAAGACATCATGTCCAAGTGTGGATGCAGCACAGCGAAGAAAAAGAAAGAAACAAAAGAGAAAAAGAAGTAGACCCATAAATAGGCAGCGTTCAGCATCGTCAAACCAGCCACGATGAAGTCAGCTGAATTGCCCATCACATATTATCTTTAACTGAAAAGCCAGCCCTAAACTGTCTCACCCCATGAAGACAGTCTTCTTTTTAAGGTACGAAAAACACAATTAAACTCTTTACACTTAAGCCAAGATGACACGAGGAATAAAATATGGAAGAGATTGTCAAAGCCTTACAACAGATTGTGGGCGCAGAAAACGTGTCAAACGCCAAACCCATTCTTGAAGCCTACGTCACCCGAGCCATCATGGACATAAGCTCAAAAGCACCAGCCATCGTTGCCAGACCAAAAAGCGTTGAAGAAATCCAAGCTGTGCTGAAATTAGCCAACGAAAAAAGAATTCCAGTTGTGCCCCATTCAGGCGGTTTAAGCGGCGGCGAAGCCACACCAACATTAGAAGGTTCAATACTGCTTGACTTGCGACGCATGAACAAAATCATCGAAGTCAACACAGACGCCCGATACATAATTGTAGAACCTGGAGTAACGTCTGCCCAAGCCTGGAAGCACATGCAGGAAAACCATCCGGAATACCGTCCAGGAGTGCCCGATGGCGCACCACCATCAGCCACCATCATGGGGGATCATCTTGACCGAGGATTCCACTTTTTGTCAACCAAGTATGGACCCGCAGCTGACGCTGTGTTAGGCTTAGAAGTTGTCTTACCCACGGGCGAAGTTGTACGCACAGGTGCAGGAGCCTTACCAACAGCTAAGTGGTTTTACAAGTGGATGTTTGGACCCGACCTCACAGGGCTGTTTCTGGGTGCGCAGGGAACCTTGGGCGTAGTCACGAAGATGGCGGTTAAAATTTATCCCATGCCGAAATTCAGAGATGTAATGGCTTTCGGCGCAAGCAACTGGAAATACCTCATCGAACCATGCCTCGAAGTCTTAAAAACCGAATCAGTTGACTTGGCGCAGGGCGGAAACTATCATTTGGCTACAACAAGACGAGCCCTCTACGTGTGGCCACCCGTGCCCAAACCCAAATTCCTGCCAACAGTGTGGATGAACTTTGAATTAGGCGCCGACAGCAAAGAAGAACTAGCTGTTATGAAAGCAAAAATCAGCGAAATCCTGAAGCGAAACCAAGCCAAATACGGGGCAGACAACGTTTTCGAATGGAAGCTCGATATTAAAAACGTAATTGCACGTTTGACCAAGCCTAATCGTATCTCTGTGCCGTATGCGGGTCATAAAGGCGGCGGCTTACTCTTCATCACATGGTACATGCCATGGCAGGACTCGGGCAAATTCTGCGAAACAGCCGAAAAACTCATGGAAAAATATAAAGTTTCACCCGTTGTGTGGTTGGCAGCAGTTGACCACGGACGCCAAGCCCTAGTCATGCCAATAGCCTTGTTCGACCCCAAGTCACCCGAAGAATTCAGAACCGTGGAAGCGCTGGACCGAGAAATGACTGAACAGTTTCTTGAAATGGGCGGCATCCCGTATCGCCCGAACCTTGCAGTTCACGCACCCTTGACAATGCCCAAATCAATTGGCTACTACGACCTTCTTAAGACGATTAAGCGGGCTGTGGATCCAAACGGCATCATGCATCCAGGAAGGCTAGGCTTACTAGCCGCTGAGGAGGCGAAACCATGACTTACTCTTATCTAGAAAAATACCGCGGAGACGCCTACAACTGCCTCCACTGCCGTCTCTGCACGTTCACGTGGGCATGGCCAAACGAGAAGGGAGTATGGCCGAAAGGCAGCTTCCAACCAACATGTCCATCTGGTGAAAAGTTCAAGTTTGAAGCGCATTTTGGCGGAGGCAAATCCTGGCTCGCAAGAGCTATACTAGAAGGCAAAGTGGACATCAAAGATCCTGCTCTAGTCGACATTCTTTTTGCTTGCCCCACATGCGGTAGCTGTCAGCAGCAATGCACGTTGGAGGAGCCCGAGGTGGGCTACAACCATCGCATAATGTCACTTATCGAAGCGTTACGAGCTGAAGCTGTCAAAGCAGGCTCAGGGCTGCCTGGCAAACAGAAAGCGTTCGGCGTTCACATTGGCAAGGAACACAATCCTTACATGGAAATGCACAAAGACCGACTTTCATGGTTGCCTGCTGATTTGAAGCTTCCTGAGAAGGCGGATAATCTCTACTTTGTGGGTTGCACGTCGGCTTACAGGCAGAAGGAGTTGGCTAGGGCTACGGTGGACGTTTTCAGAAAGGCCAACGTTGACTTCACTGTGCTCAATGACGAGTGGTGTTGCTCTTCGCCTCTGCTGCGCACGGGACAGTGGGAAACAGGTTGGGTCTCAGCCCGAGACGTAGCTCAACACAACGTTGCTGAAGCCAGCAAAACGGGTGCAAGCACAGTTGTAACCACGTGTTCAGGCTGCTACCGAACTTGGAAGAAAGACTACACTGAAGAGTACAAAGACTTGCTCAATGCCAATCACAACTTCAAAATATTGCACACAACTGAGCTGCTGGAGCAGAGGCTGAAAAGCGGCGAACTGCAGCCTAAGAATAACATTGCTATGCGTGTTACGTATCATGATCCATGTCACTTGGGCAGGCACATGGGCATCTATGATGCACCGAGAAACGTTATCAAAGCCATTCCAGGAATCGAATTCGTTGAAATGCCGAGGACACGAGAAAACGCTTGGTGCTGCGGCTCAGGAGGCGGTGTCAAATCAGGTTACCCCGAATGGGCATTGGAAGTCTCTGTTGAAAGAATCAAGGAAGCAGAGCAGTTAGACGTAGAGGCCATCTTGTCAGCGTGTCCGTTCTGCGAGCGCAACCTCACCGATGCTATTAACAGAGTAGGGTCAAAGCTGAAAGTTCTAGATGTTGTAGAGCTAGTCAATAAAGCGCTTTAGAACGCCTTAGGCTTGCTTAAGCCAATCAGCTAGGGCAACTTCGTTGGTGTTGCCTGACTGCGTCAAAGTCACTATTCCCCTTTCAGACAGTCGCGCTAGAATCCTATGCGTCTTAAGCCTGCTCAACCCTGCTTCTTTTCTAATGTACTTCTGAAGATACTTGCCTTCATGAGAAGACAAGACTTCGAGAATCCGTCGTTCTTCGGCTGTGGCCGTTTTGAGGACAGACTCGTAAGGACTAGCGGACGTTCCATTTGAAGGCTTTGTAGGAATACTACGATTTTCTTCTATTGGTGTGGTTTTCATTTCTGGTAAGGCGAAAAAATAGACGACACCTGCGACTCCAACAAGAGTAACTCCAATTAATGCGACAGGTATTACCCACAAGAATGATGGAGCATTTGTCGGGGTTGGTGTTTGTTGCATGCCGCCGCCCATCATTTCGCCCATCCCCTGCCACATCTGGCTCATCCATGTAGGATAGTAAGTCGAGTTTAATGCTGAAAGGTACAAGTTAATGCCTAAGAGGACAACGAGTAACCCGAGGGAAACGATTAGCAGAATGAAGAAATAGGTTATTTTGCGCATTGCTGGTCAAAGGGTGGTTGTTCTACGCAGATTTAAACCTTACGTCATATTGGAACTGGCAGGGCTAAAACTGTTTCAAAAACTGTTTCACAACTGTTTCAGTCAACTCTTATTTCAACCGCAGGCAACTGGTTAACCTTAGGTGATGAAATAATGCAAAGTTGGAAAATAATCGCAGTCGCAGTGACCGCAGTGATTCTTGGCACAGTGCTGACAGCCACAGCCTTGGCATACTATGCAGGTGGGCAGTCATCATACGGAACACCGTTTGGAACACCTTACTCAAACTATGGTTCTCAGACCAGGGGCGGAGGCATGGGAATGATGGGTGGCGGAGGCATGATGGGTGGAATAGGCGGACAGGGAACTTACGGAAATCCGACAACTTACGGAGCACCAACAACGACTTATGGCGGTGGACAGTGGGGTTGCCCGATGCACACAGGAGCTCAACCGTACTATCCTTACGTGGCAAATACGTCGAGCATCAGCATTAACCAAGCCGCAGCAATAGCACAACAGTATCTACTTTCACTTAACAACCCAGACTTGGCCATTGGCGAAGTTGAAGAGTACGCGCTTAACTTCTACGTGGAATACTATGAAAAAAGCACGGGCATCGGCGCCTTCGAAATGCTCATCGACAAGTACAGTGGACGCATCTCTCCTGAGATGGGACCCAATATGATGTGGAACACTAAATACGGCATGATGACTGGCATGATGGGTAGACTAGGCGGAATACAAACAGAACCGATGACTATTACCGTAGAGCAGGCAGGTACTTTGGCGCAGCAATACTTGAACGCTAACCTTCCTGGAACAAGCGTTGGCGAGGTTATGCCTTTCTACGGATACTACGACGTACATGTCTTGGCTGCAGGCAAAACATATGGCATGCTCAGCGTCAACGGCTACACTGGGCAAGTATGGTACCACACGTGGCATGGCGACTTCATCCAAGAATTGGAAGTCTAAACCTGGACTCTCTTCTTTCTTTTTATTCTCCCAGAAAATAGGTTACAGGTTAGAGTGTTTTCTCCAGATTTGACAAACTAAAACTGGTGTTGGCGCAGCCGTTTTTAATCAACGGTACAGCTTGCCCAGCTAAACCCGTTTGCTTGAGCCCTTCTCCGCCAAGCCTAACTTCTTGACCGCATGCAACGCCTACTATGCCTTCGTATCGGTTTCGCTTTAATATGCCTAGCACGCAGGAGCCGCCTGGTAGCACATACACGTCATAGCCTTTCTTTTCACCTAGTTGAGTAGCCCGGTTGACTAAGCAGTCGGCAGAGCAGTGTCCACACTTGTAAGATGGAAGCTCAGAATTAAAAGTGGCTTTACAACGGTTATCCATGAATTTTCTTGAACAGTGCGGCAGAAACAACGCTCTCTTCCTGGTCTTTTCGAAGCGTTTGCGGTCAGCGAGGTTTTGAACATAAACGTCTACAAGGTCTTCAACCAGTTGTAACGCGTCGGGCACGTCTAAGCCAGTTATTTCGGCGAGCTTGAATTTCTCCGCAAGATGCCTAGCTTTCGTTCCGAATCGTTTGTGCAGTTTCTTTTCGCTGGCGACTCTTGCCAATTCTTTGAAGAACGATTTGGAAATGCTGGAGAGGTCGAAGCTGAACTTGTATGGCATGTTTTCAACCTTTGTGTAAGACGGGTTTAAAGTTACCGCATCAAGAGATGGGTTGCTCTGACTTAACTCAAAAACTTTGCGACCTTCTCATATCTGAATCCTGTGACGTGCACTGACAAATCTACCTGCAATGCTAACTCCGTAATCGCAAAACTGACTTTCTTACGATATAATGGCAGGGCTTAGTGAAATGCCTCAACTGAAGGAGTGTTGGAAGCTGAAAAAGAGGCTGAAGAACACATAGAGGAAGAAGAGAGAGAACACTACCATTAAACTCAGCCTTTAGTGCCAACTGTTGCAGAAAGTTGATGACTTCCAGCTAAGTTGAGCAGTCAGCCAGGACATATCTTCCAACTCCATCTATCACTTAGTGAAGCACATGCCACTTCTGTGTTAATGTTTTCACTTCGCTCATATCTGAAGAGGGTAGCTTGGTGCTTGTGCATGTTCTTCGGATATGTCGGTATTGAGAATAGTTCTCTTTTTATAATATAGAAGATATCACCAATAACGTATAATTAACTCCATGATGCTTTGTTATTTTGAGAGAGAAAGGAGGCCAC
>Ga0315277_10007435_pt1 | contig 14213 bp, 10 predicted proteins | sample YL17G05_15_MG_FD_203695 | JGI IMG/M metagenome (GOLD analysis project Ga0315277, IMG submission 203695) | Sediment microbial communities from Yellowstone Lake, YNP, Wyoming, USA - YL17G05_15 | ecosystem: Environmental > Aquatic > Freshwater > Lake > Sediment | place: USA: Wyoming | collected... | reverse complement strand
TTTCCAGCTTTCCTCCGCTGAATAGAAAGGATCAACCGGTGGTTGATCCGTCCGATTCAGCTGAGCAAGTCGGGAAATTCGGAATGTCCCCGATTCTTCTTTCAGTGCTTTTACTGCCGGCTGCCTTCTGCCTGCTTCTGTCCAATTATGTTTTCTGATGGCGGCCAGAATCGTTTCCTGGAAGCGAAGGAATCGTGGCTTAATAGCACAGGGAGAAGTTCCTGGCGATCCTTCTCTCTCCGTAGCGCGTTAGGGCCTGTCAATGAATAACGTTTACACTTTGCTGCGGGCCGCAGCCCGAAGGGGCGCGGCGGCGGGCGCTCAGGATATCTTGAATGAGAAGACCCGGCTCCTCAAACCAGTTGCTACTCCCCATCCTTATGAAGACAGGACCACGAATTGGCCGGCTGCTCCTCAGCCCCGGTTGTTGTCAAAACAAACGGATAAGTTTATCGGAATCGACCTCCAAGATACAGACCTAGCACTGGTGGCGGTGAGCCGATATGGGTGATTTCCCTGTGCTCTTGGATTACATCACCCGAAAAGGACAGCCGGGTCCTCTTTCGACGCAAGCCCCTCAACTCCTAACCATAGTGTTACCAACAAAGCAAACCACGAACAGCGCTGCCCCCAAGTGTGGCACGATGCTTGCGTATTTCAATTTCTGGATAGAGCAAGTAAAACTCCATAAAGGAGAATCGTTCCGACATACAAACCTCCTTTCCACACTTAATACCCACCTACACCCGAGCGGCGCCCTTCTCCCTCCCAGGGGAAGGGCGCTGAAATTTTGGGGCCTTTTTTCAAGATGTCATCCAAATCCAAGGCGCATGTCACTCGGGTTTCCTCGCTATCAATCGAGGGGACTCTGTGATCGAATCTAGGCCTGGAAGTGCGAAGACAATCCGATGTAATGAATGGCCGCCGCTTGCTGGTGTGCGTGGCCCTGCAATTGTTATGACTTATCGGGCACCCTACCGTGAGGGGGCGGAGTGGCGCCGTTTTCACAGCCTTTGCTTTTCCTTTCCGTCTTCGACCGCCGGTCTTGCTTTGCTGAAAGATACAGGCGTGAATTCCGGGTGAATTCCCAGTTCTATTGGGTTATGGCACCCGAAAAAATGTCAATTTTATTGACATTTTACAGAATTAGAAGTTTATAAACTATTCGAATTCAGTTAATTATCACCGTTATGTCTTCTATGGCACATACGTTGCTTGTTTTATTGTTCGGATAGAGCAAATTACAACCCTTAAAGGAGAATCGTTCCGACATACAAACCTCCTTTCCACCCTTAATACCCACCTACACCCGAGCGGCGCCCTTCTCCTTCCCGGGGGAAGGGCGCTGAAATTTTATAGCCACTTCTTTTACTGCTCACAATCCAGCCCTTCCCGCTTCTCCTCTCTCTTTGATGATTCTACTCGTTGGGGCATCTGGTGTTTCTGCGGAGAGCAACAAACCCCACCTCTTGTGCTGCGGGGACTTCCTCTTCAACGGCAGGCACCAGGAACGGTCACCAATCTGATGAAGATGAGGAATACTCTTCGCATACCTCGGCGTCTTGCGCTTCCGTGGCTTCTTAAGACAACACCGCCGGGACGCTAACGTCTCGGAAATTACACAACTAATTTAGAAAAAACGGGATTTCGTTACGATTTTTCAGATTGTTCCAGGGGCCAAGGGACAAAGGAGCAAAGGGATAGAGGGTTCCAGATGGTGCTTTGTTCCCTTTACCCCTCGACCCCTTTGCCCCTAAGGTTGGCGAGCGACGCGAGCTAAGTTCACTCTGTCCCGGGAACTCTTGGAAGGAGTTACTTTTTCTGAACTGACTCCAGGTATTTCGTGAGCGCGTAGATTTCGCCCAGTGCCGGAGCCTCGCCGCCCTTGGACTGGCGAAAACGCTTGCCCCAGACCGGCATCTCACGACTGCCGTGACCTATCGCGTATTTCTCCCCATTGATGTAATCCATCATCTTTTCAGCTGGAAAGCCGTTGTATTTCCGGCTGACGCTGGTGAGATCGGCTGGGGGAACCTTCAGGGCTGAGGCCGCAGGGCCATCGCCCTTGCCGGACGGTCCGTGGCAGGATACGCAATACTGAACATACAAAGCCCGGCCCTTCTTGGCGTGTTCGGCGTCCTTCTCTTTCGTCTGAGCCGCCGCGTTTACGATGGCCGCGCTGGAAAACAGCAGTAGAGCTGCCAATGCGAGGAGTGCTCTCCCTTGCCTTGTCTTCTGCATGGGACCTCCCTTTTTAGTGCTGGTAGGCCAGTGAGAATGTCATCAGATGAGTCCTGTTATCTTGCAGGCTCAAGCCTTTCTCATTATACCCGAAATATTGCCAGGAGTGTTTGAAGGCGAGGTGATTGCCCAAGGGAAGGGTCAGGGAGGCGTACGGTTGGTGGTAATTCAGCGGATAGCTGCCGACGTTGAGGATGCCATGGTAGCCGAAATCGATCTTGATTCCGCGGTAAAGCTCGAACGCCGCCGCCATGCCGATCCCGTGACCGCGTTCGTCGAACAAAGAGCGGTCGAGTTGCAGCGTCTGGGGCAGCAGCATAGCGATGTCGGATAGGATGTTCGTTCGGGAGTAGTCCAGGCTGAGGCTGAAGCGCTCGCTGGGTTCGTAGCTCACCGCCACGGTGTAATTGCGGTTGTGCGACTTGAAGTCGATGTCGCTCTGGCCGTTCGTGTTGCGCAGGAAAGCAACCCGTCCGTTCACGCTGATGTTCTTCAGGGGACGCACCTTCCAGTCGAACTTGAACTGATCATAATCGAGCAGGTTAGTTCGCATGAGGGCATGGTTCGTGAAGTTCTTTTCATAATCCAGGGCCAGGTGGAGCCACTGGCCGCGAACGTAGCCAACGCCCATGATCCCGGTTTGCTGGCTGTAGCTGGCGGTATCGGATCCCGTGTCCCCATTTTCGGAACTCTGCAGAGTGGTCTCCGCGTAGGTGTAGCGCTGTCCGGCGCGCACAGTGAGCCCGCGGCCAAGATCGACATCGAACTCGGCCTGATTTCGGAGCTGGTCGTAGGCGAGCAGGCTTCCCATTACGCTGGTGATCTTCCGGTCGGAGGTGCCGCCGTAGGGCCCGGCCAGAGATCTCGCGTTGAAGAAGGTCGACGCCAGGACGGCCGCGCCGGAAACGTGGAAGCTGCGGTCATCAAACTGGTCCAGCAGGGTCAGGCGCGAGAAAGGCGAAAACTCAACGAGGAAGGAGCCGTTGTGATTCGGCTGCTTCGCCCGCGTGTTGAAAGCATCGCTGGATGCCGAATAAATGAGCCGGTTTTCAAGCGATACGAAGCTTCCCGTGTCGATCTCGGCCAAGTTGGATTCCAGATCCGACATCGTGTAGATATAGCGTCCGGTGATCGTCAGCTTCTCAAAGGGGGTGAACTTCACCACGGCCTTCGAGACCGGCAAGGTCGTACGGTCGTGATAGCCGCGATCCAGGCTGTTGAGGACAATGGGATTTCCGACGAAAGGAACCGGATGGTTGCCCTGCGGCATACTGTCTTCCGTCACCCCGGAGTCGTTTTTCAAGAAGCGGTAACCCTGCTCGAGAGTAAGGTTGAGCTTGGGGAGCGAGAATTGCACGCCGCCGCGGTATTCGTCCGATGCATAGCGCCACTGCTGATTCAGCAGGAATTCGTTACCGGTTAGGCTATAGGTAGTGAAGCCCGGACCGTAACCCGTGCTTCGGGAGTAGGCAACGTACGGCTGCACCTTGTGGGTCGGGAAAAACTTCAGCTGGAGGTCGGTTGTCCGGTAAGAAACATCCAAACCGTGCTGGTTAAAGACGTAGCCCTGAGAGAGCAAGGGATTCGCCCAGGTCGGTACGAAGTTGTAATAATTCAGGTGCCGGTAGTCGGCCCGGAACTCGTAGACACCTGTGCGCCCGAAATCCAAACGCATGGTGTTGTAAGGATCGCCACCCCAGCTGTCGAGTGAGAGATTAAGGTTATCGAAGAGTATGCCGGTGCCATAGTTGGACCGCAACGATACGCTGGAGTGAAGCAGCTTGGGCCCCTGGCCCAGATTGATCATGCTCCGGTACATGTCCTTGTTTCCCGCAGTGTCGGAGACCCAGCGATAGCCGATCTCGACATCCGAGTATCCCTCATATGCGCCCCACTTAAACCCTTCCGCGGCAGTCGCCGGTGAGGATTTGGGTGCAGGGGTTGGAGCCTGCGACGCCTTCTTTTCGGGATCTTTCTTCTCAGGCTCTTGCTTCTGCGCCTCCTGAGGATCCGAAGCGGTCTGCGCCGTCAGCGGACGCACGGCGCCGGCGATTACGAGCAGTCCGCAGGCGAGAGAGCAGACCAGCCGGGCGTAAGTGGACTTGAAAACATGGAGATTCATATTCATTCCGTTAGCTCCTGCCTCAGGCCTACCTTAGGAAAAACTGGCTCGAATTGGAGCCGTGAATCTTCGTGTGACAAGTAGTGCAATTCTGGTAACGCGGGCTGCGTATATCGTGGAATGCCGGCGGCTGGGCCGTGAGCACATTCTGGGTAAGCGAGTGGCATTCGAGGCACAGCGCGCGGACTGTGGAGCGCACCAGCATCTTGGTATTGTTGGATCCGTGAGGCTCGTGACACGACAGGCAATCGCGGATCTTGAGAGGGGCGTGGTCGAAAACGAATGGTCCTGCCTTCTCGGAATGGCAACGCAGGCAAGGATCAGTGCCGAAGGAGGTCAGCCGCAACTGGTGCCGGCCGAGGCCACCGTGGGGCTGATGGCAATCGGTGCAGCGCATCGAACCCTCCTTTACCCTGTGGTGGAAGGGTTTCGAGAAGTCGGCCTTCCTCTGCACATGACAGCTCATGCAGAGAGAATTGGTCGGCTCCTTGAGCAGCCGCGTCAGGTGAGCACCGGCATGAATTCTGTGGCAGTCGGAGCACGCCAGGCCGGACTTGGCATGCATGCTGCCCTTGAAGCCTGTGACTTCTTGATCTTTTCCGTGGCACGCGAGGCACTGCTGGTTGTATTGCTTCTTCACCGCCACTTTGAAGGAAATGATCTTGGTCTTATCCCCGTCATTTGTCGCGTGGGCCTCACCTGGGCCGTGACAAGACTCGCATGAATTCTTGAGATTGAACCTGGGGCTCTTCTCGAGTACGGCATGCGGGTTCTTGTTGAACGCCTTGGTCAGGTCCTCGTGACACACGGCGCAATCTTCGTTGTTGATGCTCCCGCTTTTCGCTGCCTCCCCCTTGGGGGGATTCTGGGCCAGCAATCGGCTGGAATTGCCGGCCAGAATCCCCATCAGGGCGGCTGCCATGAGAAGCAGGAGAAAGCATTTAAGAACGCGTGGAAGCGTCATGTTCTCCTCTATCGAGCGTGAGCTTGGCTGACTGCGAAGTCCGCAGTTTCCTTGTGACAGACGGCGCAAGATTCGCCGAAGCTTGCGGTGTTGATGAATGCATGCGCCGCCGCTTCGACGGTGTCGTGGCAACCCAGGCAGGCCGCGGCTGTCGGCAATGTCGGGGTCCAGTAGTTACTGGGTGTCGAAACGGGAGTCCTTCCCGCCGGCAGCGGCACTATGAACCCGTTGGTCACGTGGCACTGCAGACAGTCACGCCGGTCGCCAGGATACCTCACCTCATTAAAATTGGCCGTTGAGATGGTGAACTTGGTGGTCAACTCCTCACCGGTGTGGATCCTGTGGATCATCCATTTGAAATCAATGGATTCTCCAGGCGCAGGCGTCGTCGTTACGCCGGTCGGGTTATGGCAAACCACGCAAGCCTCAACCTTGTTGCGGTTGCCGCCATGCAATTGCAGCTTTTCATGGCACGTGTTGCATCTTGCAGTATCAACGGCCATAACTCGCGGCTTCGCCACTTTGTCGGTTACCGGGATGGCCACTACGACGTTGTCCATGGCATCGCGTTGGGCCAGGGTCTTGCCGCCGGGTCCCGGATTCAGGGTCGTGGTCAAATAGCCCTCCGCTTCGATGGACCAGCTGCCTGTTGCAGCCGCAGGGACGGCGTTGGTGAAATTGTATGTGGCAGTTCCATCGGCCGAGTTGAAAACCGACGTTCCGTTGGCTGTTTCCGAGACGTACGAGCGGTAATCCGAGTTCGGCCCGGCAAGATTAAAGCGCAAGCGGGGCATCTTGTTCGGGTCTATCGCCTTCCCGTTCTTGTCGGTCATCTTGAACTTGATCGACGGTTTCTGCCCGGGAGCGGTGTTGGAGGTGCTCACGATCTGGATCTTGGGATACAGGAGCTGAGAGGATTTGTAAGGAGGTATGTGGGCGTTTATGATCGAAGCATCATACTCGCTGTCTCCCTGGGGGAGGTGGCAGGTCGAGCAGTTTTTGTCGCTGGTCTGTGCATAGTTGCCCGCGTGGTTTTTGCCGCTTGCCCAGTCAATGTCATCGTGGCAGGAGCCGCAGGCATCTCTGGTGGGATTGAGGAACCAGTTGTTCATCTGCCCCGGCTGCGTTTTAGAGTTGGGCGGCGCATTGTGGCAAGTGTCGCAGTTGCGAATGTCCTGTGGGAAGGCGACCGTGGAGTAGTCTTGCACGACTTGAGCATTCCCAATGATCTGGTAGGGCTTACCGGCTATTACGGACGGAAGACTCGAGCCCATGTGAATTTTGTGAGTCATGACCTTCATGTCCACCGTATTGCCGGTGTCCGGGTCGATGGTCTGGGGTGTGTGGCAAAGGATGCAGATCTCCATATTCTGGCGGCCGGTTGATCCGTGCGCCGACAGAGGATCGTGACACTGATTGCACGAAGCCGTTATTGCGACCTCGCGAATGGTGGTTACCTTGGTGCCGTTCGGAACGAAGTTGTAAATCTGGTTGTCTACGTAACGGCTCAGCCCGAAAGTCGTGAGGTCATGGCTGGCGTAGATTCCGAGCGTGTGCGTAACGGTTTGATCGAAGTTAGCGGGTAATACCGTCTTAAACTTGTAATCGTACGTACCATCGCCGCGGGGGGTATATGTGCCGCCGGAGTCGGTGCCCGCCTGAATGGCGTTTGCGCCAGTGATCGGACTGGTCACTGAGCGCGTGGTGTAGCTGACATACTGGGTCTGTCCCTGAGGGATGTACGCCAGAATGATTCCCAAGCTGACCGTGCCCGGGGTTGCTATTCCCAGGCGATCTAAGCCCTGTCCTCCGTCGTCGGAAAGGCGGAATGTCACCACCGGTGCCCGGTCCGCCGGTATCGTCACGTTGATAATCTGGACGTGCAGCCCGGGCCGGATCCAGACCGCATCTTGTGACGATAGGTAAAATGCCTTTTCGAGGACGGAATAAACCTTCTGCGCAGCGTTGTCTTCGATCGCGGCGATACCAAGTCCCGCCACCAAAGAGAACAATACAAACAGCAAAAGTACTCTAGGCGTTTTCTTCAAAACTGTCATATAAGAGGCCTCCAAATGCTTTCCTGGCAGCTGCGTAATTCGTATGCATATGGGCAAATGCCGGAAGAGAAAAAGCAATTTCCTCGCCTCTTATGACTAGAAGACCAATAATATTGTAAATTTCAGCAGTGCTATATGTTGCAGTCTTCAACAGTGAATCGTTATAACATCTTAATGGCGTGCGGTGGGTTATTTCCCTCAGAGAATGGGGGTTAGGCTTGGGTAAGGCGTTGTCCTAAGCTATGATCTCGCGTAAGTCAAATCAATGGACTAGAGTTCAGTCTAGTTCATCCTCCTCCTCCAGATAATCAAAAAGCGGGGATTCAGAGCCGAGACCGCCCGCGTCAGGGAAAGGGACGCCGCGCCCATGAGGGCGGGATTCTCCCTCTTGCCCTATGCTGTCTTTTTTGGTCTTTGTTTGCAGAGGCATCGAAGGACAGGATGGGGAGGGGCCATTGGGTCTTCTCGCCACGAGCGCTGTCGGATCTGGGTTATATGGCTCACAACCGGCGTGGTTTCTTGAGCTTGTGTGCCGGGCGACCCTCGAAATACCCTCGCCAGCTCAGGTGCTCAAAACTGAGTCGCCCCAGCCCAATGAACCAGGTAGCTGTTTGTTAAACTTTGAATTGCGGTGCCTAGAGAGAAAATCCGGCTTAAAGCGAAAAATCCTGATTCTTTTTTCGCCGCACGTGGTATCAATATTGCTCGCGAGGGCCATCATGATCCCATCCCAATCTGATGCTTCGACCACCCGGCGTAGTGTTCTCAACTACTTGTTGGGAACAAGCACGGTCGCCACGCTGGCGGCGATCCTCTATCCGGTCATTCGCTTTATGGTCCCGCCCCGCGTTGTCGAGTCCCCTGCATCGAGCGTAGTGGCGGCCAGAGTCAACGAGATCAAGCCCAACGATGGGAAGATCTTCAAGTTCGGCAGCAAACCCGGAATTCTGGTTCAGACCGCAACGGGGGAATATCGCGCTTTCAGTGCCATATGCACGCATCTAGACTGCACCGTTCAGTTTCGCTCGGACGAGAAGTTGATCTGGTGCGCGTGCCACAACGGCCGCTATGACCTCACCGGAAAGAATATCTCCGGGCCGCCTCCACGGCCGCTGGAGGAGTACAGGGTCAATGTTCGTGGCGATGAAATCATTGTTTCGAGAGGATAGGCCATGAGTGCCAGGATACCGAGTTGGGCGGACTGGCTGGAAGAGCGCTTGGGCTGGCGGGCCGCTCAGAGACTGATCGAGCACAAGGAGGTGCCCCAGCACCAGCATTCGATCTGGTATTACTTTGGGGGCATGACTCTCTTTTTGTTTGCTGTGCAGGTGTGCACCGGCATACTCCTGCTCCTTTACTACCGCCCCAGTGCTGAAACCGCCTTCGAGAGCGTCCAGTTCATCATGACGGAGGTGCAGTTTGGCTGGCTGGTCCGCTCCATTCACAGCTGGTCAGCCAATCTCATGATTGCGGCGGCCTTTGTCCACATGTTCTCCGCGCTCTTCCTGCGCGCCTTCCGCCGGCCGCGGGAGTTAACCTGGGTTTCCGGGGCGCTGCTTCTTTTCCTTTCGCTGGCGTTCGGATTCAGCGGCTACTTGCTGCCGTGGAACAAGCTGGCGTTTTTCGCTACCAAGGTCGGAACGGACATTGCCGGAGTCGTTCCCTTCATCGGTCCGTTTCTGCTTCGCTTCCTGCGTGGTGGAGATGAGGTGACAGGTGCAACGCTCACGCGCTTCTTCGGTTTCCATGTTGCGATCCTGCCTGCAACGGCCACGATCCTGCTGGCGACTCATCTTTACCTTGTTCAGAAGCACGGCATGAGTGTTCCCCCATCGGTAGACCCGAACAAAGTGCCGAAGGTGAAGTTCGTGCCGGATTTCCTTCTGCACGACCTCATCGGCTGGCTGGCCGCGGTAGCGATTCTGGCCGCCCTGGCAGCACTCTTCCCGTGGGAGCTCGGAGAGAAAGCCGATCCGTTTTCGCCCGCTCCTGCCGGAATCCGGCCCGAATGGTACTTCGTCTTCATGTTCCAGACGCTTAAATACATCCCGGCAAAGATCCTGGGAATGGACGGTGAGCTACTGGGCATCCTGTTCTTCGGCCTGCTTGGGCTGTTGCTGGTGCTCACGCCTTTCGTCAGCAAAGAGCGTGCCGATAAGCGTTGGAATCTGCTGCCTGCTGTCGGGGTAATCGTGCTCGTCTACATCCTCGCACTCTCGGCTCTGGCTTATTTGAAAGGTTAATCAGGAGGCGGCTCCATGTGGCACCTCATGCTCTTTTTGCTCTTCGGCACTGCGCAGGATCAGCCCGTCGCGAAAGCGACGGCAAGTTCCTGCGTCCAGTGCCATCTGGAGCTGGAAGGCGAGCTTCAGGAACCCGCGAAGCTTTCCACGCAGGACATTCACTTCCAAAGGGGGCTCTCCTGCAATAACTGCCATGGGGGCGATCCCACTGTCGGGATCGACAAGGGCAGCGCGGAAGATTCGATGAGCCGCGCGAAGGGATACATCGGCAGGCCGGACCGTAAGAAGATTGCGGCATTATGTGCATCCTGTCACAGCAATCTCGACTTCATGCGCCGGTACAACCCGCAGGCGCGCGTAGATCAGTACGCCGAGTATCTCACCAGCGTCCACGGAAGAAAGTACCAGGCCGGCGATACGAACGTCGCCACCTGTACCGATTGCCACGGGGCACACGGCGTCCGGCCTGTGAAGAATCCCAACAGTCCCGTCTATGCCACAAACGTTGCCGCTACCTGCGGCCGCTGCCACGCGGACGCCAAGAAGATGGCATCGTACGGAATCCCCACCAACCAGATGGATCTCTATGTAACGAGCGTCCACGGCGCAGCTCTCATCAAGAACAGAGACCTCGCGGCGCCGACCTGCAACAGCTGCCACGGCAATCACGGCGCAGCTCCTCCCGGCGTGGACTCGGTCGCGAACGTGTGCGGCCAGTGCCACGCCATGCAGTGGGACATGTTCAAGAAGAGCCCGCATCAGAAGGCCTTCGCAGAGGGCAACCTCCCTGCTTGCGTGACCTGTCATGAGCACCATGACATTAAAAAAACCTCCGACGACATGCTGGGAACCGAGCAATCCACGAGCTGCGCGACCTGCCACGACAAGGACAGCAGGGGCTATGCCGCGGCTGCTGCGATGAAGGCCGGCATTGTTGGCCTGAAGAAAGATCTGGAGACCGCAGGGGAATTGCTGCACAAGGCGGAGACGGCGGGTATGGAAGTCAGCCGTCCAATCTACGATCTGACAGAAGGAAAAGACAGGCTGGTGCTTGCGCGTGTGAACGTCCACTATTTCGATCCCGTGGCACTGCGCAAGGTATTGGATGAAGGGGAGAAAATCGCGCGGACGTCGCAGCAGAGCGGATCCAAGGCACTGGGCGAACTTGCCTTCCGGCGCAAGGGCCTGGCGGTCTCGGTGGTCATACTCTTGGTAATGATTGCATTGCTGTTGCTCAAGATCCGCCAGATCTCCCGGAAGGCCGGATAGGAAGCTTATTCCAGACCTGAGATCACGCCCTCGGACCTTCTGAATTGAATCATTGAGTCATCGAGCCATTGGATCATTGAAAAAAATGGTGACATGCATTTGTTGGACGATCTCCTTGCAGTTTGGTTTGTTTCAATGACTCAATGACCTGATGGCTCAATGGCTCAATGGCTCAATCCCAAACGGAATCCAAAAGCCCGACCCCGGTTTATGGCGCCTGCGGTTTCTTCTTCCGGTGGAGCTTGATCACGGCGCCTCGCATCTGCCCACCCGGCGCTCGCGCCAAAGTACAAACGTTATTCATTGACAGACCCTTATCTTGCGGGACCGCACCCTTGAGTCGGTCCTGCAAGAGGTTCGTGAGTTCTTTTCGGGGAATCATCCCGTCACCCTCGCGCTGATTCGATTACTAGCAGGCGCAAATCCCTATCGAAAGCGATTCTCAACTGCAGAGGCGCAGAGCACGCAGAGATTCTCTGCGTGTGCCGTGTCTCTGTGGTAAATTCGCAGTCCGGCTTGAAAGCGGGTAGAGGAGTGAAACATGAGTGAGGTCAAAACCTCAAGACGGCCAACCGCCATACGCCTGGTGCTGGCGTTCGCCGCGGTCTATGTGATTTGGGGTTCGACCTATCTCGCGATTCGCTACGCGATCGAAACCCTGCCTCCTTTTGTGATGGCGGGAACTCGTTTCCTAATCGCAGGTTCGATTCTCTATGTCTGGGCTTTCAGGCACGGAGCCAGGAGACCGACGCTGGGCCAGTGGAAGGCGGCCGCGATTACCGGCGGTTTCCTGCTTCTTGGAGGAAACGGTGCGGTTGTTTGGGCTGAGCAAAAAGTCCCGTCTGGCCTAGCTGCTCTGTTAGTAGCGACTGAGCCCCTGTGGATCGTTCTGCTGGATTGGCTGCGGCCGGGAGGCATCTGGCCGGGCGGCCACACGGCACTTGGCCTGGTTCTCGGTTTTCTGGGGACTCTCTTGCTGGTCGGCCCGACGCAAATCATCGGAGGTACCCCCATCGATCCCGCGGGCGCCGCACTGCTCGTCATCGGGTCTCTCTCGTGGGCCGTCGGCTCGCTATACTCAATTCGCGCAAGGATTTCATCCTCTCCGCTCATGGGGTCCAGCATGCAGATGCTGGCAGGCGGCACTTTCCTGTTGATCGCTGCGTCGCTTACCGGAGAGTGGAGCCATCTCTCATTCAGCAGCGCCTCCTTACGGTCGCTGATTTCGCTGGTTTACCTCGTCATCTTCGGCTCGCTGGTGGGCTTTACATCGTATACCTGGCTGCTGCGCGTGACCACGCCCTCCCAAGCTTCTACTTACGCCTATGTGAATCCATTGGTGGCGGTGTTCCTAGGCTGGTTTCTTGCGAACGAGCCCGTCACTCTCCGCACCTTGATAGCAGCGGGCGTCATTGTCTCCGCGGTTGTAATCATCACAACCGCGCGAACGAGATTTACGATTTACAATTTACGATTGCCGATTGGAAAGCGCAGCCATAGAAAAATCGTCAATCGCCAATCGTAAATCGTCAATTGAATGCATGTGCTTATGTTCTGATTTGGCGCAAGTCTTTCCGATCGAAGGGGTTAGGGGGCTCCTGTGGGCCTAGCCTTGACCCTTGTGGAATCAGTCGGTAAGCAATTTCGGAGATGGGGCAATGCATTTGACTCCAGTAAGGAGTGCCTGAACGGTCCGGTCGGAGCCAGATGAGCCTTTGCGAATCTTCGCGCCTTTGCGTCTTTGTGGTGGGGTTATAAAAAACCACCGCAACGGCTCACAGACGCCAAGAATCGCCAAGGATTCCTTTCAGCCCAGGTTGGGATCGTAACATCGCTAGCTACTGAAGTCATGTGCATACCCCCATTCGAAAATAGTATCCGGTGCGCCGGTTACCATAGGCATCCAGCACGATAGCCACGGTGTCATCACCGCCCAGGTTGCCATCGTGAGTCATCGTGTGGGTGGCAATCCTGGACGGCTCGGGATCGATGCACTCGAATCCGAAGTATAAGCTGTCGGCGGTCACAAGAACTCTGACCTTTGTCTTGTAGGCCGAAGGCTCCCCGGGTTTGAGCGATTGCTGCACCAGCTCCGCGACCATCTCCGCTTCACGCCAGGCATCGTCATCCAGCCTGCCGTCGAGCTTGATGGAGCCGTCGAAGCGGCCCGCCACGAGGGTCGAACCTCCCGTACCAGGGCTGTTCTGTTGAGCAATCCCCGAGATTACTCCAAAGCACAGCAGAAACGTCGAAGTCAGGAATGCGCGAAACATAGGAAGGCGCATCCTATTTTGGTTCGATATGGAAGCCATTAAAGTAGGTCATGCAGTCTGCCTTGGTCCACAGCCCCACCCCCGCGCCTGTAGCAGGCCGCTAACGGTAAAACGGGTATATCATTTTCCCGCGCACAGCTCGCCCGATGTTTGACCATCGCTTCCCCCCGGTATCCAGCAGCTGGTTGAACACGCCGTAAATGTCGCTCCCGATTTTGGGAATGATATGCAGCCTGATGTAAATGTTGGCAACCTTGGTCTCATTGTTCCATTGACTGAAAATCTGAAGATTCGCGCGATTGCTGAACGCATACACGAGGCGGGATGAAATCTCGTGCGTGGTAAAGCGGGCTCCATGATAATCCGCGCGGTTGGTGGCATAACTCCCCCCCACGCTGAAATGGCTCGTGAGTTTGAAGCCGCCCTCCAATTCGATCTGTTTCATATCGCCGTCATAGAGGCGCCCCCAGTTGGTTGCCCCATCGATTTGCCAGCGCCGTTTGGAGGATGTGCTGAACTGGATCTCATAGTTGTTCCACCAGTAACGGCCCCTAGGGATGACGACATCGCCAAAGATATTGAAGTCCTCGTCAAGCCGGTCGAAGTGGCGGATGATATTGAACTCGAAGGTATCTCCGCTCTGAAAATCAAACCCGATCGGCCGAAACTCCTGCGACAATGATTCCAGTTCGCCACTGGGCAGCGAATTGTAAACATTAATATCCAGCGGCTTGAAGTATACCTTTCGGATCCATTTGTTCCAGGGAGCCGGAGGGCGAGGCTGGAAACGCCAGCGCGCGGAATATTGCTCTACCGAATCCCGGCGCAGGAATCCCAGTTCGGGATTGAAGTCTTTCTGGATGAAACTGTAGTTGAACCATGCGTCCACCCAGTCATTCGGGAACGAGACTCCGAAGTGAGTTATTCGCGTTGCGGCGGTTTTCTTGCCGCTGTGGGTTGCAAGCAACAAAGATGCCAGGGCGTCCGTTGCCTGTTCGCGTGCCCGCAGCGGCTTAGATTGGCGATTCCGCCGGCTTTGGGGAT
>Ga0315277_10007434_pt1 | contig 14215 bp, 5 predicted proteins | sample YL17G05_15_MG_FD_203695 | JGI IMG/M metagenome (GOLD analysis project Ga0315277, IMG submission 203695) | Sediment microbial communities from Yellowstone Lake, YNP, Wyoming, USA - YL17G05_15 | ecosystem: Environmental > Aquatic > Freshwater > Lake > Sediment | place: USA: Wyoming | collected... | reverse complement strand
CTCCACCGGGGGCTCTTCGGGAGGCTCGGCCGCCCTTGTTGCGGCGCGGGCCGTCCCCCTGGGGCACGGCGGTGACGGCGGCGGTTCCCTGCGTATCCCCGCGAGCGCCTGCGGCCTCGTGGGTTTCAAGACGACGAGAGGCCGGATTACCATGGCGCCCGACTTCGGAGAAACTTGGGGCGGATATGTGAGCTGGGGTTGCTTGACGCGCTCAGTACGCGATGCCGCCGCCCTGATCGACGTGATGGCCGGCCCGGCCGCCGGCGACCCCTATGCGGTCCCTCCGCTCGAGCGCCCGCTCGCCGAGGAGGTCGGAGCCCCGTCGGGGAAGCTCCGCGTGGCTTTCACCGCCGGCTCGCTCTTCGGGAAGGAAACTCACCCCGAGGCCAGGGCGGCGGTCGAGTCCACCGCCCGCCTCCTGGCCGACCTCGGCCACGAAGTGGAGGAGGCCCGCCCTGAGTTCGACCGTGAACGCCAGGTCCGTGCCTACCTCACCCAGATCGCTGCCAGCATCGCCGCCGAGATCGAGGAGATGGGCCGCTGGGTCGGGCGGAGGCCTTCCGCCGCATACTTCGAGCCCGTAACTTGGTTCCTCTACCAGATTGGGCGCAAGCTCTCCGCTGCCGAGCTCCAGCAGGCCCGCGACGCGGCCCAGACGGCCGGTCGCTCGCTCGCCGCCTTCTTCTCGCGCTATGACCTGTTCGTGACGCCTACGCTGGCCTACCCGCCGGTGCGCCTGGGTGAGCTTGCCCTCAAGGGGATCGAGGAGTTTGCGCTCGCCACCCTTCGGGTCCTTCCGATAGGCGCGGCCCTGCGGGCGATCCTGGCTAAACTCGCCGATCAATCCCTGGAGCGCACGCCGAACACCCAGCTCTTCAATCAGACGGGTCAGCCGGCCATCTCGCTGCCGCTGCATCAGACCCCCGACGGCCTTCCGATTGGCGTCCAGTTGGTGGCCCGCTACGCTGAGGATGCCCTCCTGATACGGGTGGCCTCCCAGATCGAGGAGGCCCGGCCGTGGAGGGACCGCATCCCCCGGATCGTCGCCCCTTGACTTTTTCTGGGAGTACCGAGGGCATTGCAATAACTCCTCATGGCCCTGCGGGCCACCCGCGAACCAAGAAAACCCCCTCCTCCCGACCTCCTCCCACTAGAGGGAGGAGGACATATCTGTATCCCGTGCCCATGGATTTGTATCTGTTTCCTCCCCCCGAGGTGGGGGAGGATGGAGGAGAGGGGGATTTTCTAGGCAACGCCCCTAATAGGATGCCGAATTCGCCGAGGCAGCTCCCCCAAAATCCGATCAGCTTTTCAGGCCATACTTTTTCAGGATGTCGTTGAAGATCGGCAGGTCGGGAACCCGGCGCGCTGGGTTCGGATGGACGAGGATCCAGGGAAGAAAGCCGTCGCGCTCCGCACAGGCTTTTTCCAGCCACCCAGCGGCCTGTTCGAATTCCTTGCGCCCCAAATGGATATAGAAAAAGGCCATCGGGGTGACGTATTGGACCTGTGATCTGTCTCTCAGGCCCCTTTCGAGCTTATCGGCCTCAGCCATCCGGCCAAGCCTGTTGTAGCCCGCAACCAGTCCAATCACGGCAAGAGGGTGCCCCCCGGATAGCTCCGCCGCCTTTTCGCACTCGGCCAAGGCTTCCTGGGCCATGGACTTGTGGGAATAAATCAGGTAGAGGTCCCAATGGGCCATAAAGAAGGCGGGATCCATGGAGATCGTCTCCTTCAAGAGTTCGACAGCTTCGTCGGTCCTGCCGGCCCAGTAGAGGGTTTGCGCTGCATGAGTATTGATGTTGCTCGAAAGAGGATCGAGCTCCTGGGCCTTGTTGGCCTCGATGACCGCCTCGTCATGCCTTCCTGTGCATGTCAGAAAAAAGAAATAGAAAACATGATTATCTGAGTCATTCGGATTCAGCTCCAGGGCTTTCTTGAATTCCTTTTCGGCGCCCGTCCAGTCCCAATCATAGAACCCTTTGATGAATCCGGACGCGGCATAGGCTTGGCCCAGGGATTTGTCCTTCTCAAGGGCTTGCCGCGCGTATTCCCTCGCCTTGGGATAGGCGTCATGGGGCCGCATCTTCCCCCAATAAGAACGGGTAATGTACAGTAGGGAGATCCCGGCCAGGGGAAGCGCGAAAACGGGGTCTTTGGCGGCTGCCCGCTCGAGATAGTTAAGGCCTCTCTCGAAGGCCTCTTCCGTCATCATCATGAACGAGGTCCGGCCCTTCAAATAGAGAGTGTAGGCCTCCGGGTCCGCGGTGTGACGTTTTACAAGAGAGGCTTTCTCCTTGCCCAGAAGCTTGACCTCGAGCTTGTCCACGATGGCCAGGGCAATCTCGTCCTGGATGGCGAATACGTCCGCCATGTCCCGGTCAAAGCGCTCGGACCAGAGATGGAAGCCGTCGGCGACGTTGATGAGCTGGGCCGTTATGCGCAGCCGGTTCCCCGCCTTCCGGACGCTGCCCTCGAGGACGGCTTCGACTTCGAGCTCCCGGCCGATGTCCCGGACATTGACATTCTTCCCCTTGAAGGAAAAAGCCGAGGTCCGGGCCACGACTCGCAGGCCCTCAACTTGGGTGAGGGCGTTGATGATTTCCTCGGCCATGCCGTCGCAGAAGTACTCCTGCTCGGGGTCGGCGCTCATGTTGGCGAAGGGAAGGACGGCCACCGAGCCCTGCCATTTCTTCTTGTCATCCGGCCTGAGCTTGGGTTCTATCACCGGAGTTTTCTCTGCCATGGTGAGGCCTTTCTTGACGGCTTCGAGATCGGAAAGAAGATCCATCGCGCTCTGATACCTGCTCTCCTTCTTTTTTTCCAGACACCTCAGGATCACACGGTTGAGCTCATCCGGAATCTGGGGATTGAACAGTTTCGGGTCCGGAGGCGTCTCGCTCTTCTGTTTGACGGCGACGCCGAGCGCCGTGTCGCCCTCGAAAGGACGTCTGCCGGTCAGCATCTCATAAAGAACGATCCCGAGTGAATAGATGTCGGACCTCTGATCGATGTCCTTGCCCTCAACCTGCTCGGGCGACATATACTCGGGAGTCCCGATGAAAGCGCCTTCCCCCGTGATGCGCTTCCCAGTGAGCGACCGGGCGATGCCGAAGTCCATGATCCGGGCGTTGCCGTCGCGGTCGATCATGACGTTCTGGGGCTTGAGGTCGCGGTGGACGACCCCCTGGCGGTGGGCTTCGGCCAAGCCCTCGCAGACTTGGCCGGCGATGGTGATGGCTTTGTCGACGGTCAGCCGGCCCGAACGGCGGATGAAGCTCTTGAGGTCTTCGCCCCGCACATACTCCATCGTGATGTAGTGGGTGCCCTCGTCTTCACCCAGATCATACATCCGGGTGACATTCGGGTGGCCGATCTTACGCGCGGTCCGGAGCTCGTTCCGGAAGCGCTGGATCGTCTTTTCGTCGGAGGCGACCTCCGGTTTGATAAGTTTGAGCGCGACTTCCTCGCCGAGCTTTTTATCCAGAACGCGGTAGACCCGGCCCATCCCTCCCCGGCCAAGCTCTTCAATAACCTGATAACGGCCGGCGAAGACGGCGCCGGAATCAAGCTCTTTGGCCGGCGCGCGGATGGTTTCGGTGAGGATGTATTCGCCGGGCTCGGCAAGGGATGCGGCGCAGCTTTGACATAAACTGGAATTGGCCGGGTTATCGCTCCCGCACTGCGGACATTTCATGGAACTGACCCCAAAATGAAATTTGTCTTTGCTGGATTTGAGCATACTCACTCGGGAGGAAAAAAGCAAGCCTAAACAAGGGGTTGACCCGCCTATCTATCAGAGCCGGCGGGAGGCTTCGCGCATGAGGCGGGAGGCGTGGTCAAATGCCTTGACCAGTTGTTCCTCGTAGCGCGGGATGATGTCCCATTCTTGAGCCCTGACCGCCTCGAATATCCTGGGCAGAAGCTCGGTCCGATAGGTCGGCTGGGGTGCATAGATGAGATGCTTGAAGTAAGGCCGGCTCTTCAGTCCCTCCTCTTCGGTCATCGCCCTTTCGATATCCAGGAGCAAGGAATTGAGCTCGGCCGCTTGCTTTATTTCCAGGCTCGCTTCGGCAGCGAGGAATCTCTGGACCTTCTTTTCCCAGGCTGAGGCCTCTTCCAGCCAGCGCCCGGCGGCTTTCTTGGCCCGCCCCAGGTCGATTTTTCTCTGGGGTGAAGCCATGTGCTCGACCTCTTCGATAGCAGCCAGCGCCGCCTGGGCATAGCTCGAATATTCCATCGGCAGGATGTCGGCGTTGGCCAGCCTCCAAACGATGACAGCCAGCATCTGGCTGCACGTGACGTTGTATCGGAATCCCGGGTCGCCTATCTCGTTCATCCAGAAATAGTTGTCATACATCGAATGATAGACGCCGTAGGACTCGCCGAAGCTCATGTCAATGCAGCTCATTCCTATGTTTTCCTGGAAGGCGGTGTAATCCGTGGCGCCGACAATCGCGTCGACCTCCGCCTTCCCGGACTTTGAGGCCTTGAGCCAATGGTCATAGACACTCCCGCCCGGGATGTCCGGGTGTGGCACCGCCTTGGCCGCCCCTCTCAGGAACTCGGCCAGAGCGGGGGTTGATCCTCCGCTGAATTCCGGACCGCAGGCGGCGCTGTCCAGATTGACATAGACGACCCCGTCCCGGAGGAGTTTGGCGCGCGTATCCTTAGCCCAGCTCGTCGAGCCCCCGAGCAAATCCTCTTCGGCATCCCAGTTGGCCAGGACGATCGTCCGGCTGGGCCTGAATCCCTGCTTAACGGCGGTCCCCAGGGCTCGGGCCACTTCGAGCAGGGCGGCCGTCCCCGAGCTGGGGTCGTAGCCTCCGTATATCCAGGCGTCCCGGTGATTCCCGGCGATGACCCATTTATCGGGCTCCCGGCTTCCCCGGACCATGGCTATGACGTTCCGCATCGGGGCGATCTTCTCGATATTGTCGACCTTCATGTGCACCTTGACGGGGCCTGGACCGACATGATAGGTGAAGGGGAGGCCCCCCTGCCAGCCTTCGGGAACGGCCGGTCCTCCGAGCAAACGGAGGATCTCTGAAGCATCTTCATGAGACATGGGGACGGACGGAATTTTGGGCAGCAATTTATCCCGGACCAGACCTTCGACCCATGTCCCGTCCTCTTGCTTTTGCCAATGGAACGTGAAGGGAGTTATCCCGAACCCGAACCAATCGTAGACGATGCTGCCCCACTGGATATGGCTCGGCGGGCCCCAGGGTCCATGAGGATAAGTTTCACCCTGGAAAAATCCGTCATCCTGAGGGTCGGAATAGATGATCGACCCCGCCGCGCCGCGCGATTCCGCCAGATAAACCTTATAGCCCCGGTAGCTGTAAGGATTGGAGTATCGCATGATGACGATCTTGTTCTTAACTTCTATCCCGAGGCGGTCGAGTTCGGCAAAGTCCTCCGGGCTTCCCCCGTTCGCATAGACAACTTCGGCCGTGACGTCTCCAGAGAGAGCATACTCATGAAAAGGTACTACGGAAGGATCGGAATAGAGGCTGGAGTCTTTGTCCGGGGGATTTGGGTCCTCGGCCATCTTCAGTTTTTTCTTCTGCGGCTCTGCAATCTCCACCAGGAGGGAGCGCCCGTACCCGAGGAGCGCGGGTGTGTCGTGGAAGTGGACATCCTCCAGCCCGTATTCCAGGAAACGGTCGCGGACGTAATCGGCCAGCTCATAGTTCCGCGGCGAGCCCGTCTGATGGGGCTCTTCCGTTAAATAGAGGAGATGAGTGCCGAACTGTTGGCTCGCGGGGACGGAGAGAATGAGTTTTTCCGATTCGAGCTGCGCTTCGACCGAGGAGTTTAAGAAGCCGGAGATTTTTACGGGTTCTTGAGTCTGAGGGGCGCTGCAGGCAGAAAAGAAAAACAAGGCAGCAAGCATGAGCCATCCACTGATCGGGAGAACAAAGCGGTTTTTCATGGAAGTCGACCCTTTCATCTTAGATCAGGGCGAAGTATAGATGGCCGCGGAAAGTATGTCAAAAGGGTATGGATACGAACAGGAATGGATGTGGAGATAATCGGCAGGCCGATGTATACTTGACGCACAAAATACGGAGGTCATCATGAATCCGGCGCGGATCTCTCGAGCGATAGCGACCCTTTCCCTTCTTACCGTCCTGGCCGGCCCGCTGCCCTCACTCGGCCGGCAGGCAACAGTCAAGGAAGAAAACGTAACCTTTAAAACGTATCCTTTTTCCGACCCCGATCCCATGCCCCTCATCGGCCCGATCTATCCTTACTTCCGCTTCCACGGCTACAGCCTGGAAGGCCGTCCTCAGGACTGGAAGATGGTCCAGCTGGAAAACCCTTTCGTCAAAGTCCTCGTGGCTCCGGAAATCGGCGGCAAGGTCTGGGGCGCCGTGGAAAAATCCACGGGCCGGGAATTCATCTACTGGAACCCGGTCGTGAAGTTCCGCGAGATCGCCATGCGCGGTCCCTGGACATCCGGCGGCATCGAACTCAACTTCGGGATCATCGGCCACGCCCCGACAACGGCGACGCCGGTGGACCATGTCATTCTGGAGAACGATGACGGCAGCGTGAGCTGTGTTGTCGGCGCCATCGACCTCCCCTCCCGGACCGTCTGGCGGGTGAATGTGCGCCTCCCCAAGGACGCCGCCTACCTCGAGACCGAATGCTTCTGGTACAACCCGACCTCCCTCCATGACTCTCTGTACAATTGGCTGACCTCGGCCCAGGACGTCGGGGACGACCTGAAGTACTACTATCCCGGCACTCACTATATCGGCCACGGCGGCGACGCCCATCCTTGGCCGGTCCTTGAGAACGGCAGTGATGCTTCGTATTACCGGAACAATGATTTCGGAGGCAGCAAATCGTACCACATCCTCGGCGAATACGGCGAGTATTTCGGCGGCTATTACGAGAGATCCGGATTCGGCTATGGACACTGGGCTGCCTACGATGAAAAGCCCGGGATGAAGCTCTGGGTCTGGTCGCTGGCCCGCGACGGCGGGATCTGGGAGGACCTTCTTACCGACCCTCCCAAAAAACAATATACGGAGCCGCAGACCGGACTTCTCTACAACCAGGCCGGGAGCGACAGCGGGCTGACGCCGTTCAAGCATATCTTCTTTGCGCCCCAGTCGGTGATGCACTGGAAGGAGATCTGGTTCCCGGTGAAGGATATTGGAGGACTGGTGGCCGCCTCGCCTTATGCGGCGCTCAACGTGGAGAGCGCCAAGGGCACTCTCAAAGTCGGACTTTGCCCGCTCCGGGCGATCGACGATGACCTCGTCATCACTTTGGACGGCGAACTGGTCTTCAGCCGGCGGCTGACGCTCAAGCCCATGGAGACGTTCAGCCAAGCGATCGAGACCGGCGTGAAGACGGGCGAGGTCCGTCTGACATTGGGCCGGGAGAAGCTGAGGTGGACGAGCCGCGACAAGGAAGCGAATAAGCTCAGCCGGCCGGTCGTCTCCCCCAAGGATTTCAACTGGTCTTCGGCCGAGGGCTTGTACGTAGCCGGGGAGGAACTGGCCAGGCAGCGGAGCTATGAGGAAGCTCTGGCTAAATTCCGTGCTTGCCTCGAAAAAGAGCCGGGCCATGTCCGGGCCCTCATCCGTATGGCCGAGATCCGATTCAGGCGTACCGAATACATCGAAGCGCTTGACTGCGCCAGGAAAGCGCTGGCCATCGATGCCTATGATCCCGGCGCGAATTTCATCTACGGGGTGGTCAACCGGAGCCTCGGCAGCTATGCGGACGCCAAGGACGGCTTCAGCTGGGCGGCCCGTTCCCTTGAGTTCCGATCGGCCTCTTACGAGCAGCTCGCCGAATTGAATATCTTGGAGGAAAATCGAACCCGGGCTGCGGAGTATGCCCGGCGTTCGCTGGAATATAACGCTTATAACCTGAATGCCCGCGGACTTCAGGCACTCCTCTTGCGATTGGACAATGACGGGAAAGCCGCGACTGCTGCCCTCGACGAAATCTGCCGGATAGATCCTCTCAGTCATTTCAGCCGGTTCGAGCGCTACCTCCTCGACCCGAGTCCGGCCAATCGCGAAGCCTTCATCTCTCTCATCCGCGGCGAGCTTCCTCACGAGACTTACCTGGAGCTGGCCTGTTTTTATTTCAACCTCGGGCTTATGGAGGAGGCGGCGAAGGTTCTGGGATTGGCGCCGTCTCATCCACTTATTCATTATTGGCTGGCCTATCTGGGGCGTAATAAGGACGAGGCTGAGAGCCGGCGGCATATTCAGGAAGCGGAGGCTGCTTCTCCTCAGCTCGTTTTCCCTTATCGGCAGGAGGATATCCCGGTTCTCCGCTGGGCGGCCGAAAAAACGGCCGGCTGGAAGACGTCCTACTATCTTGGCCTGGCGCTCTGGAATTTTGGGAAAATCGAGGAGACGAAGGAACTTTTCAGAAATCTGGCCGATATTCCCGATTTTGCGGCTTTCTACTTGACCCGGGCGCGGCTCTTTGAGAATGAAGGAGACCGGGAGAATACCCTGGCCGATATCCAGAGGTCCATCCGGCTGGATAAAGAGGACTGGCGGGCCTGGCGTGCCCAAACCGGGTTTTATGAGAAGCAGGGGGACAATAAACGCGCCCTGCAGAGCGCCCGGGCTATCTATGAAAAGCGGCCGGAGAAGCCTGCGCTGGCCATGGACTACGCCAAGTCGCTTTTGCGCACCGGCCAATACGCGGAGTGTATTAGGGTGCTCGAGAGGACAGCCGTCCTTCCCTATGAAGGAGCCTGGGAAGGGCGCGACCTTTATAGGCAGGCCCATCTCCTGTCGGCCGCGCTGAGCCTCAAGGAGAAGAAATACGGGGCGGCCGCGGCGTCGGTTGAAAAAGCCAGGCTATGGCCGGAGAACCTCGGCGTTGGGAAGCCCTTTGACGTTGACGAGCGGCTGGAGAATTATATCCTGGCGGCCGCCGCGGAAAAAAAGGGAGACCGGGAAAATGCCGGCAAGCTCTATGCGTCCGTCGGCGCCGATTCGGATAAGTTCCGATCAAGTTGGGATTCCGTCCACTTGCTCGGCGCCATGGCTCTAAAGAAGGCCGGGAAAGCGGACGAGGCCGGGCGGCTTTTCGCCGACTGGCGCGGTGCCCGGGGCGGGGAGGATCCCGTTTTTTCCTGGGCGATTGCCAAATATAACGGGGATGAGCCGGGAGCTCAGAGCGTCCTATCCAAATTAAAAAGCACGGCCGGCGGCGCGGCCTGGGATCTGGGAACGGGAGACCGGAGCTTTTCTTTAATCATAGAAATCATAGCGGCCGTCAGCCAGAAATGAAGTCCGGGGATGATCATTTGGTGAAGGGTGGCACTTCGGGAAACGTACCCCGGGAGATCCTCCGGGCCATAATCGACCTCCGCGAGGCGCCGCGTTGCGGCTTCTGGATGGGAAATCCCCATCCCGACACCTGGCCGATCCTGCACCGCTATTTCGGCACCAGGACTGAAGAGGAGCTGCGGCAGAAATTGGGGGACGATTTCCGTTGGATGTCGCCACAATTTCTGGCCTCAACCTACAGGCATCCCAAAGACCTGAAGCTTTTCGACTTGAGGGGAGATAAAAAGTCCCACGGCCAGGCCGGGCCGCTGGCCGACTGCGAGACCGTAGCCGATATCGAAAAATTCCATTGGCCGGAGCTCGAATATCTTGATTTCAGCGAAACAATCACCCAGCTTCAGGGAGTCGGGGACTGCTACCGGGCCTCCGGGTTCTGGTGTCCGTTCTTCCATGATGTCATGGACCTCTTCGGGATGGAGCCGTACATGGTCAAGATGTTTACCCATCCCGCTGTCGTCCATGCCGCCACAGAGCGTGTCTGCCGCGCCTACCTCGAGGCCAATGATCTATTCTACGAGCGTGCCGGGCCGATCGTCGACGGCTTCTTCTTCGGCAACGATTTTGGCAGCCAGCTCGATCTGCTGCTCAGCCCGGCCCTATTCGATGATTTCGTCCTGCCCTGGTTTCGCCGGTTCACGGAGCAGGGGCACGCCCGCGGATATCAGGTCATCCTCCACTCCTGCGGGTCGATCTACCGAGTGATCGGCCGGCTGGTCGAGGCCGGTGTTAATTGTCTTCATCCCCTCCAGGCCAAAGCCAGGAACATGGAGGCGGAGAGGCTGGCCCGGGAATTCGGAGGAAAGATCGCCTTCATGGGGGGGATCGACACGCAGCGCGTGCTCAACCTCGGGACGCCCGCCCAAGTGAAGGACGAAGTGCGGCGGATCAAGGAGCTGCTGGGGCCGCATCTCATCGTCAGCCCGAGCCACGAAGCCATTCTCCCCGATGTCCCGCCGCAAAATGTGGCCGCCATGGCCGAGGCCGCCCATGCTTAAACAGAGTTCCAGACTGTTTCTGTTAATGCTTTTTTTGGCGGTTCTGATCTCTGGCTCTCAGAGCCAGGAAAGACGCCCGACGGAGCCGCCGAATGCGCCCGCGCAGGTCAGAGTCGATGGGGCGGCGCTCGAGATCATCTATAACGGCCGGACGATCTTCAGCGGCCGGGTCGAAAACTCCGCCGACCTGGATCGCCTGTCGACAAGCGATTTCAAAACCGGCGACGCCGTCAGCCAGGTCCTCGCCTTTAATGCCAAGTCATCGGACAAGCCGGTGGTACTTTCCGGCTTCATCAGCGGAAGCGAAGAATCCTTCCCTTGTGAGTCGGACCCGAACCCGCGATCCCCGGCTATAGTCAGGCACAGTTCCGGGCTTAGCCGAAGCCTCCTCAACCAGGCCGTCTATGACCGGAAGTGGGACTGGGTCCTCTCGGTGGATGACCAGCCGCGCACCCGGACTGTGGTCCGGCCTGAGCGGGCTTCGGCCGCCGGTCACGAGTTTTCCCTTCGAGCCCAAGGGTCTGAGATCGTCCTCCGTTTCCGGCCGCGTTTCTATCAGGTCCACCGCGGACTCCATTATTTCGAGCCCTGGACATACAAAATCTGGGACAAGCCCGTTGTCGGCTGGTGCTCCTGGTTCGCTTTTTTAGACAAGATCACGGAGTCCGATATGCTCCGGACGGCCGACGTCCTGGCCGAAGTCCTCGCTCCCTACGGTTATGAATATGTCCAGATGGACGACGGCTACCAGCGTGACATCGGTCTCCCCGAGTTCTGGCTCGAGCCCAACGAGAAATTCCCGCACGGGCTGAACTACCTGGCTTCATATATCAAGCGGAAGGGGCTGAAGCCCGGCATCTGGACCAACACGGCTTTTGCCCAGACGGAATTCTCCGAAAAGCACAAAGAATGGTTCGTCCTGGACGGGGAGGGCAGGGTGGCCAGGGGGAACTGGATCCGCCATATCCTGGACGCCTCGGTGCCGGAGGCGCTCGACGGCGTTGTCAAGCCGATCTATAGCGGCCTCCGCGAGGACGGGTTCGAGTACTTCAAGGTCGACGCCCTCCGTCATTTGCGTTATGAAGGATATAATTCGTTCAGCGATCATTTCCGGAAGAAGCGCCTCGACGTTACGACCGTCTATCGCGCCTATGTCCAGACGATCCGCGACGTGATCGGCCGCGGTTATTTCATGCTCGGCTGCTGGGGCGTCCGGCCTGAACTCATCGGGATGATCGACGGCTGCCGGCTCGGCACGGACGGTTTCTCGTTCGCCGGCCTGTCCCAGTACAATTCCTTCAACAACGTCGTCTGGCGGAACGACCCCGACCACATCGAGCTTTCCGAGGCCGAAGCCTATCGATCGACGATGGTGACATCGCTTACCGGGTCGCTGATGCTGCTCACGGACAAGCCCGAGGTGTACCGGACGCCCATCGTCGAGCCGGCGAAGAGGGCGGCGCCGGTGCTTCTCACGCTCCCCGGGCAGGTCTTCGACGTCGACCCATCGCGCTCCGGGAATCTCTGGCGGGTTGACACTGAAGTCAGCGGCAAAGAGCCCAAGGTATTCGACGCCGGGCTTGTGCCGGCATGCCACCTCTATCTCCTCGAGGTCAACCGCCCCTTCGAGGATTGGATGGTCCTGGGCCGGACGGGGGTCGGGAATACGGCGATCAATTTCGAAGACCTCGGTCTGGCCAAGGAGCGCGAGTACTTCGTTTTCGAATTCTGGACCAGGAAGCTCCTCGGCGCGTTCAGCGGCTCGTTCCCGCCGGGAGAGATCGACCCCAAATTCAACTGCCAGGTCTTCTGTATCCGGGAGCGCCGGGAGCATCCCCAAATCCTGGCGACGAACCGGCATATCTCCGGCGGGGGAGTGGACCTCATCGATGTCCTATGGAAAGGCAACCGGTTGTCCGGCAGGAGCCGTCTGGTGGGCGGGGACCTCTATGAGCTGTTTGTTTCCCTTCCGCCCGGATATTCGTTTGACCGGGCCGAATGCCAGGGCGCCGCGGTGGCGGGAATCCGGAGAGAGAGCGAGGTCGTCCGGATCGACCTGGAGGCCGACCGCGGCGGAGAGGTCTCCTGGGGTGTACATTTCAAATAGGGACGGGAGAAGGTCAAAATGATGACGATTCATAGGATCAATCTTTCCTGTATTGTTCTCGTTTTTATCTTATTGAGCGCAGCGACTTCCCTTTGGGCCAAAACTCATGAACTCTACTCGCCCGACAAGAAAATCAAAATCATCATCCAGATCGACCGGGCGATCTCCTACTCAGTTTTTTGCGATGGGCAAGAGATCCTGAGCCCGTCCCCGGTTTCTTTGACCATCGAAGGTATCGGCGTCCTGGGGAGAGAGCCGCGGCTTTCCGGCGTGAAGTCGAGGACCGTCGACGACAAGATCATCCCTCCCGTCAAGGAGAAGAGGGCGGTAATCGCCGATCGTTTTAACGAGGCCGTGCTCACCTTCAAAGGCGACTACGGGCTTGTCTTCCGGGCCTATGACGACGGCGCCGCCTACCGGTTTTTCACGAGGCTCAAAGGCCGGGTGAAGGTGGTTTCGGAAGAAGTCCGCTTCAGTTTTGATCGCGACCACTCCATCTATTTCCCCGTCACCGACAGCTTTCTCAGTTCGTTTGAGCGCAATTATTCTTACCTTGAGCTGAGCCGGATCACGGCGGAGAAAATGGCCTTCCTGCCCGTCCTCGTCGATATCCCGGACGGACCCAAGATCGCCATCACCGAGGCCGACCTGGACGACTATCCGGGGCTCTACCTCACCGGGTCCGCCGACGGGTCGCCGGCGCTCTATGGAAAGTTCCCCGCTTATCCGCTCAAGGAAGAGCAAAAACGGGACCGGACGCTGGCTGTCATCGAGCGGGCGGGATACATCGCCGATACGGAGGGCGCCAGAGAATTTCCCTGGCGCGTGCTGGCCATCGCCCGGCGCGACGGCGAGCTCATCGAGAACGACATCGTCTACCGCCTGGCCAAGCCTCCGGCGCTTGCGGACACGTCCTGGATCCGGCCCGGCAAGGTGGCCTGGGACTGGTGGAACGACCTCAACCTCTTCGGGGTGCATTTCGAGTCGGGGATCAACACCCGGACCTATAAGTACTACATCGATTTTGCCGCCAAGTTCGGAATCGAGTACATCATCCTCGACGAGGGCTGGTCGGACCCAGCGGACCTTTTGAAGACCAACCCGGACCTCGACATGCCGGGACTGCTGGCCTATGCCTGCGAGAAAAACGTCGGTCTTGTCCTCTGGTGCGTCTGGCTAACTCTCGACCGCCAGCTCCAGGAAGCTCTGGACCTCTTCGAGAGATGGGGTGTCCGGGGTATCAAGGTCGATTTCATGGACCGGGACGACCAGAAGGTGGTCAATTTCTATAAAAGGGTTGCGGCCGAAGCGGCCAAAAGGAAGCTCGTCGTCGATTTTCATGGCGCCTTTAAGCCGACTGGGTTGCGACGCCGGTATCCGAACCTCCTGACCAGGGAAGGAGTATTGGGGCTAGAGTACAATAAATGGAGCAAGTCAGTAACGCCCGAGCACGACCTGCTCATCCCCTTCATCCGGATGCTGGCCGGGCCGATGGATTTCACTCCGGGGGCGATGCGGAACGCCGGCGAGAAGGACTTTCAGGCGGTCTTCTCGGAGCCGATGAGCCAGGGAACCCGCTGCCATCAACTGGCCATGTATGTCGTCTACGAGAGCCCTCTCCAGATGCTCAGCGATTCACCTTCCGCCTACCTTCGCGAACCGGAGATCATGGATTTCCTGGCCAAGGTCCCGACGGTCTGGGATGAGACGATCGGGCTCGGGGCCAAAGTGGGTGATTACGTGGTCGTCGCCCGGAAGAGCGGAGACGA
>Ga0315277_10007433_pt1 | contig 14215 bp, 7 predicted proteins | sample YL17G05_15_MG_FD_203695 | JGI IMG/M metagenome (GOLD analysis project Ga0315277, IMG submission 203695) | Sediment microbial communities from Yellowstone Lake, YNP, Wyoming, USA - YL17G05_15 | ecosystem: Environmental > Aquatic > Freshwater > Lake > Sediment | place: USA: Wyoming | collected... | reverse complement strand
GCTGGAGGCCCTGGTCCACGGGCGCTGGAATCGGACGTGGCTGTTGCTGGGGGCGGCCTCGGCGTTCCACGTGCTGGTGGGCGGCTGGTCGGTCGTGGCCGCCGGCCTGGCCTGGCTCCTGCTCAAATGTAGAAGGCAGAAGGCAGAAGGCAGAATGCAGAATGCGCACCCCTCGCTTCTCGCCCCTCGCCCCTCGCCCCTCATCCCTAGCCCCCAGCCCCGAGCCCCTGGCCCCCAGCCCTCACCCCCGCTGCGGTCGATGTGGCCGGCGATTCTCGGCGGCCTGCTGCTCTCGCTGCCGGGGCTGATTCCCGCCCTGACGTTGAACTGGGGGGCCGATCCCCAGACCCTCCGGCTGGCCAACCAGATCTACGTCTATCGGCGGCTGGCCCATCACCTGGACCCCACACAAATCCCCGTCCTCTCTATCGTTCGTTTCGTGCTGCTGGGCATGTTGTGGCTGCTGCTGTGCCGAAAAGGTGACAGCCACCTTTTGCCTGAAAGGCCCGCGACCAACCTTCGGTCGGTGCCCGGCTTCGCACAAGAGGTGACTGTCACCTTTTCGGCACCCGGCGAGGAAGAGTGGCGGCGGCTACGGGCGTTCGTGGCCGCGGCGGTCATCATCGCCTTGACCGGTGGGGCGATCTGCTGGCTGTCATTCTACGCCGAGGACCTCGGCGCCGCGCTGCTGCGGTTCTACTGGTTCCGGCTGGCCGACTTCGCCGTGCCCATGGGAGTTGCTTTGGAGGGAACCTCCTTCGCCCTGGGCAGGCTCCGCTGGCGGCCGGCAGTGGCCAGATGGCCCGTGGCGATTGCCATTCTCTTGGCAGGCGTACACCTCGGCGCGCACCTGCTGAGGCTTCCCGTCGCCGCGCCGCCGCGGGCCTACCTGGTGTACGCTGATCGGTCGCCGGAAGAGCGGCTCGACTTCTACGCGGACTGGCGGGATGCCTGTTCGTGGATTGCGCGGCCCGGCAACGTCCCGGCCAACGACCGGTTCCTTACGCCGATGATGTCTCACACCTTCAAGTGGTACACCGGCCGCGCGGAGGTGGCCAATTGGAAGGAGATTCCCCAGGACGCCGTGGCGATCGTCGAGTGGTGGCAGCGGATCGAGGAGGTTTACGTCGTCGGCCGCAGGCGGCCCGAGGACGAATCGCTCGCCGATCTTGGCGCCGAGCGGTTGCAGGAGTTGGGCGCACGCTACGAGGCCCGCTACGTCGTCACGGTGACCCAGCCGCGGCTGGACCTGCCCGTGCTTTACGAGAACCAGACATACATCGTATACCGGTTGCGCAAGCTCGCAGTGCCAGCGGCAGCCACCGGCGACTGAGAACTGGACTTTTGGTAACTGTTTAGCCGTATGGAGTGACGTGTAAGAAAGAGAAAAGGGGAAACAGGGGAAAAAGGAAAAGACGCAAAGCGGCGACGAACTGGCTCTCGGTACTATTGCCAATGATTCCCCCTTTTCCCACTTTCCCCTTTTCCCTCCTCCATCACTGTGGTTACTTCAGACGGCTAAACTGTTACGACTTTTGCAAATTGGGGCCACAAGGTCCCCTCTCCCTCTGGGAGAGGGTTAGGGTGAGGGCAACAGGCTGCGAAAACGGGTTGCCTTGTTTGCCTGACTTCACCAAGCCCTCACCCCCTGCCCCTCTCCCAGAGGGAGAGGGGAGCAGTTTGCAAAAGTCCAGTGAGAACTGACAACCGAAAGCTGAAAGCCGAAAGCTGAAAGCTGGCAACTGCGAACTGACAACTGTCTTCCCATGAACGTCGAGCTTCCCCAACTGCTGGCCGAGCGGCTGGCCGGCGAGTTGCCGGGGCCGTCACTGGCGGTGCGTTTCGAGCCCCGGGGCACCCGCGCAGCCGGGCACCCGCGGGCGGATGGGCCGCTGTGGCGATACTACGAGGCTCCGCCACCGGATGCCCGTCCCGCCGCCGTGCTGGTACTGCTCTACCCCCACCGCCGCCAGTGGCACCTGCCGTTGACGCTCCGGCCGGCGCATTTGCCGGACCATGCCGGGCAGATCAGCCTGCCAGGCGGGGCCGTCGAGCCGGGCGAGACCACTGGCCAGGCCGCCCTGAGGGAGTTCCACGAAGAACTCGGCGACGACGGCCGAAGGATCGACCTGCTCGGGCAACTCTCGGCCGTTTACGTCCAGGCCAGCAACTTCCTGGTCACGCCCTGGGTCGGGGTGACCGGCAGCCGTCCGGAGTTTACGCCCAACCCCCGCGAGGTCCAACAGCTCCTGGAGGTCCCGCTGGCCCACTTGCTCGATCCGGCCAGCTTCGGCAGCCACCGGCGCCGGCACCAAGGCCGCTCCTATGCGGCCCCGCACTTCGCCTGGCAGTCGCACCGCATCTGGGGCGCGACCTGCGCGATCCTGGGCGAGCTGGTGGCGGTGCTGGAGGGGCTCGATTGCGAGGCTAGTGCTCCGTCAATCCTGGATTGACGGGTGCCAGGGGCGGCTTGTCTGCCCCTGAAGCCTCGGCGGCGGACCAACGCTGCGCGTAGGTGCCCACCGCCACTGACACCCACCCCGTCATTTCAGCCGCGACGGAGCACTGGGTTGCCCGTTCGCACTCTCCCACCCCCAGGTGCTCGACGTCGTCGAGCCTGAAGGGTGATTGTCGATCTGCCCGCAGAGGGGGGTTGACCAATTCGCTGAGGTGGCTATGCTGAAGGCCAGGATTCGATGCTCCAAGTGATCCGGAAGCCTCACTCTTGCTTTGGGGCCCCATTGTCTGCGTGGCCGTGCACAAGCCCGCCGCCGCTACACCCGTTGGAGGTGTGACGCCGTAAACCATCCGCTCGTTCGTGCCCGGCCGCCCCACGGTCTCCCGGAGCACCTTCTGAACAGGAGATTTGCCAATGTCACGGTCAACGTGCCGTCGGGGTGCCCTGTTCGTGCTGTTCGCGTTGGTCGGGGCGACGCGGGCCGGCGCCGCGGATCGGTACTGGGCCAATCCGCTGGGCGGTCAATTCACGGAGCCGGCCAACTGGTCCGGCGCTACATTTCCGGGCCCGAGCGATTCTGCGTATTTCTCCCTGCCGGACACCTACACGGTTCACTTCAACGCGGATGCCGCCAATGCCCAGTTGTTCGTCGATTCCGGAACGACGACGTTTGACCTAGGGGAGTTTCAGTATGACCTCACCTCAACCCAGCCCTTGACTGTAGGCAAGACCGCGGGCCATCAGGCGGAGTTGATTCTCCGCGACGGCACTGTCAACGCGCTCAAACGGAGCGCAGTCATCGGCGGCGCTAACCCGGGCACGGGTGTCCTCAGGGTCTCAACCGGAGCGACTCTGAAAACAACTCTGGGACGCTTAACCGGCGCCGGCTTTGTTGTGGGTGGCAGCGGGACGGGCACCCTGATCGTCTCCGACGGCGGCACCGTGTCCAGTCCGGATCTGGACGTTGCCTTGCGCTCAACAGGGGGCGCGGCTGGCACGGTGATCGTGGATGGCAGTGGTTCGAGTCTTTATGCAGGGCGCTTCCACATCGGTACTTCAGCCGGTTCGCAAGGCTCTCTGACAGTCTCCAACCGAGGATCGACTTCCACCTGGATCTGCCGAATTGGCTGGCTGGCATCTAGCAGGGGTGTGGCCATTGTTGAAGGTCCGGGCTCGACCTTCGCAGCTACCGGCGGTATTTGGGTGGGCTTCTCTGGCGACGGCTCTCTGGGAATCTCCAACGGTGGAGCAGTCTCGGTCACACAGGGCGACCCCGAGGGCTATGCAGACCTCTTCCTGGGTGTCGACCAGGGTGCTACGGGGAGCGTGACCATTTCCGACGCCTCCAGTCTCACGGTTGAAGACCACTTGGTCCTGGCGAAGCCAGACGGCGGTACCGCGACGTTTCGGGTGATCGGTGGCCTTCCTCAGATCCAGGTTGGCGGTGGCTTTCAGATGGGCAACCCCGCAGCGACGCTGTCGGCGACCATCGACGACACTGGATTGAGCACCATCAAGGTCGGGGGCAGCGCGGAGTTGTTGGGCACCCTCCAGGTGGCACTGGCAGCCGGCTTCACCCCGCCACCCGCCGAGCACTTTGTCGTGCTGTCGGCCGGCAAGGGTATCTCGGGCGGCTTGACACTCGGCGGTCCGGACGCGGGCAGTTTTGACCTGGCCATCGACGCCGGCCGACTCATATTGACTTCCTCTGCTCCCGAGTTGATTTGGGGCGGGGCCGGCCCGGGCAACTGGGGCAGCGGCCCCTGGACCGGCGGCGCCCCGGGAGCATTGCCCGACGGACGAACCAGAGCGCTCGTCAACCACCACACCATCACCGTGGGCGCGGAGGAGTCGGCCTTCTCGCTTACGGTCAGCAGCGGCGCCGTCACGATTGCTCCCACCGGCACCTTGACGGTGGCCGACGACGTGAACGTCCTGCCAGGCGCCGCCCTCGACGTTCTCGGAACGCTGCGGGCTACCGACCCGATCGTTACCAACGACCTGAACGTCGACCTGGGGGCTACGCTGAATGTGGCCGGCACCGTGCAGGCGGATACGCTGACCACCGCCGGCAGGAACACCTTTTCCAGCGGCGCTGGCGTGCAGGTGGAGACCTTGACCTTCAACTCGGCAGCCACTGTGGGCAGCGGGGTCAGCGTCCACGCCGGCAAGCAGATCAGCATCAACGCTCCGGTGATACTCTCCAGCGGGGTCGTCGTGACCGCCGGGACAATCAACGTCAACGCGGGCGCCACGTTGACCGCCGACACTGACCTCGGTTCAGTGGCCACTCTCCGCCTCAACGGGGGCGACGTCGATTGCACCACCGTGCTCAACAGCCCCGTCGTGGAGGTCTTCGGTGGCAAGTTGACCACGGCGGGGGCCAACCTGACGGACCTGCGCGTGAAGGATGGTGAGTTGAACACGTCGGCCGACGTGAGGGCAGCCGGCGTCATGAGCTTCGTCGGCGGCAAGTTGACCACCTCCGGGATGACAACCGTTTCCGCCGCCAGCATGGACATGACGGAAGCCACTGACATCAACGTCACCAGCGGCCACCTGATCGTGGATCTCCCGAGCGTGGGCGGAATCATCGGCCAGCGGTCGATCGGGGTGAACTTCCGCAGCCAGTGGGCTGAAACGGGGCTATCCCCCGCCGATTCCGCGGGTGCGTTCGCGCAGACGAACTGGAACAACACCAACGGCAGCTCCAGCGGCGGGAACTCAAACATCATCGGCCCCGCCAGTGGCACCTTGGTGGACAACTCGGGGACGGTGGTCGACGGGCTCGCCGTGGCCTGGAGCGCCAACACGACTTGGCGCACTGGCAACAGCGGAAGCGGCGACAACAGGCTGATGGACGGATATCTCGACGACACCGATAGCAGTGGCGTGACCGAAGTCACCTTGACGGGCGTCCCGTATGCCCAGTACGCAGTCTACGCGTACGTCGGATCCGACGAGGATGATCGCAAGGGGAAAGTCAAGATCGCCGGCAGAGAAGAATTCTTCTATCTGACCGACTCACGAGGTTTTGGGGGCTTTGTCCAAACGACCAACACCACGGGAACCGACATCACGGATGCAAACTACGCCGTGTGGACACGTCTTTCGGGCAGCGACTTCACGCTCGTCAACCAGAGGATCAGTGCCAATGTTGGGCTGCACGGCATCCAAATCGTGGAATTGCTGCCGGTAGCGAAGCTGGGTGCCCTGACAATGGGTGAAGACGCCGAACTGAGCTACGGCACCGGTCTCGACGCCGCCAGCTTCGCTTCGATCATCACCGGCAAGAGCGCTACGATCCACGGCGACGTGTGGGTCAGAGACAGCCTCTCGCCGGGCAACGGTCCCGGCACGCTGACCGTCGACGGCAATCTCACCATCCAGGAGAGTTTGACCTATCAGTGGGAGTTGGGCGCTGCGAGCGACCTTGTAGCCGTCACCGGCGACCTGACCCTCTACTCGTGGATACTGCTGCTGAAGGACGCCGGTGGCTCGGTCGCTCCCCCTGACCAATTGAACCTATTCACCTACACCGGCAGACTCGATAACCTTGGCTCGTGGACCATCGACGCCAATCTCGTGAGCGGCAATGATCGCTGGAATACAGCGGGCGTGACCATCATCCACGACATCGACGGCAAGCGCGTCTACCTGACCGGACTGGAAGTCACCCCGATTCCGGAGCCGGCCACCGCGGCGCTACTCGTTCTGGGGGGATGCGTCCTGCTCGCCTACGCTTGGCAAAAACGCGCGACGCCCCTGAATCGAATCGCCCCGTAGCAGCTTCCCGGGTCGGCCGGCCAACTTCGGCAGCCACCGGCGGCGCCAACAGCGCGCTCGTATACCGTCGCACATTTCACCTGGCAATCGCACCGCATCTGGGGCGCAGCCTGCGCCATCCTGGGCGAGTTGATCGCGGTACTGGGAGGAGAGGATTTGTGATTTATGATTTGGGATTTGGGATTTGGGATTTGACCGAAGATCAGGTATGTTACCAGCAGAGTCAGGTACAGGCTTATAGTGAATCCCAAATCCCAAATCCGAAATCTGAAATCGTATGCCTCCCCGCGCCGTAGTCTTCGACATGGACGGTCTGATGTTCAACACCGAGGAGATCTACACCCTGGTGGGCACACAGTTGCTGCGCCGGCGGGGGTGCGAGTTCAGCGAGGAGCTGAAGGACGCCATCATGGGCCTGCGGCCGCAGCCGACCTTCGAGAAGATCATCCGCTGGCACGGGCTGGATGAGAGCTGGGAAGAGATGGCGGCCGAGTCGAACCGGCTCTTCGTCGACCTGCTGGACGACCATCTGGCCCCCCTGCCCGGCCTGCTGGAATTGCTCTCTTCGCTGGAGGAGGCGGGGATTCCCAAGGCGATTGCCACCAGCAGCGGACGGGAGCTGGTCGACGAGATCTTCGCGCGATGCAGTCTCCGCGCGCGGTTCCGGTTCATCCTCGCCGCCGAGGACATTGCCCACGGCAAACCCCACCCGGAGATCTATCTTACCGCCGCCGAGCGGTTCGGCATCGGTCCGGCGGAGATGCTCGTGCTGGAAGACAGCCAGAACGGGTGCATTGCGGCCGCCGCGGCCGGGGCATTTGTGGTGGCGGTGCCGGGCGACCACAGCCGCCAGCACGATTTCAGTGCCGCCTCGCTAGTGGTCGACACGCTGGCAGCCCCCCGCCTGTATGAATTGTTGCGGGCCGGGCGTTAGCGCTCTGTAGGTGTTGCCGTACCCGTTTTGCCCGGATTATTCACGGGGGTCTGCCACTGCTTGCCGTAAGGCAAGCAGTGCATCCACGTTACGCACTGCACTGCTTCTGGCGAAGCAGTGGCACACTGCGGTGGATTTCCCCGGCCGATGAATAATGCGGGTCGTGCCCTGGGGCCGCAGGCAGTGCTAGCACGGCCGGTCGGCATCCATTCCGGCCTCCGTGATCGCGCCGGCCTTCCTCTTGACGCTCGCTGGGCGGCCGTGTTAGACTCGATCCAGCGGTTTTCCGGCTTTGGCAGGAGTTGTGGTCACCGACCTTACGGATTGAGGATAAGCCGGATGTTGAAGACCCTGGGAATCGTGCAGGCCTGTTTCGGCTCGGCGCGCTTCCGCGGCATCGTTCACCGCAAGCTTGGCGGGCGGTCGCTGTTGGAGTGGGTGGTCCGCCGGGTGACCGACTGCATGCGGCTCGACGGAGTCATTGTGGTGGCCTGCGACGTGGCCGAACACCGCTTCGTCCGCGACCTGGTTCCCATGGACGTGCCCGTGTTCGTGGGTAGCCAGCCGGACCCCCTGGGCCGTTTCGCCTCCGCGCTGGAAGAGTATCCGGCCGAGGCAGCAGTTCGGGTCCGCGCCGACAACCCGTTCATCGACCCGGGCCTGATCGACCGGCTGGTGACCACCGCGCAGGACCATCCGAATTGCGACTACGTCAGCTACTGTTCGCGGGACGGCCAGCCGGCGATCCTCTCGCCGGTGGGCGTGTACGCGGAGTGGTTCCGCTCGGCGGCGCTGCGGCGTGCGGCCAGGGCCACCCAGAGCCGGGCGGACCGCGAAGACGTGACCCGGTACATCTACTCCCACCCGGAGAAGTTCAAGCTGCGGCTGATTCCCGCCCCCACGCAGATCGACCGCGACGACGTGCGGTTGACCGTCGATATTGAGGAGGACTGGGACCACGCCCTGGCGATTTTCGAGGCCCTGGGGCCCGAGGCCATGGATTGGCAACGGATTGCCGAGCTTTTGGACCACCAGCCGGACTTGCGCAGGCGGATGGCGGCGTTGAACCGCGCTTGCAGCAAGGGCTGAGTGCCCGCTCGGAAGAGATTCGAAAGGATTCGATCCGCCGATGGACTTAGGCCGCCACCCGGAGGGTACCCGGCAGTCCGGTTTCCCCCTGATCTACCCGGCCGGTGACTGCTGGCCCCGGCCGGCGCCGCTGCCGGGCCAGATTCGCGGCGTGCTATTCGATTTGGGCAACGTGCTCTACGACGACACCCTCTGGCGGCGGTGGGTGCTGCAGTTGCTCTCCCACGTCGGACTGCACACCAACTACCGCAGCTTCTTCCGCATCTGGGACCGGGATTACCTGGACGACGTTCACCGCGGGCGGCGCGGCTTCTGCGAGGCGTTCGAGGCGTTTCTGCTGGCGGCCGGCCTTTCCCGCAGCCTGATCGACGAAGTCGAGGCCGCCTGCCGGGCGAGACGCCGCCAACTGGAGGCCGACGCCCGGGCGCTGCCGGGCGTCAAGACCACGCTGGAGCGGCTCCATCAGTCGGGCCTGGCCCTGGGCGCGATCAGCAATTCGGAACACCCGGCCCCCGTCCTTCGCCAACGACTCGATCAATTCACCGTGGGAAGGCTGTTTGCCGCGGTCGTCTCCTCGATCGACCTGCAACGGACCATGCCCGACCCCACCTGCTACCTGACCGCGGTCAAGGCCCTGCACGTGCCTGCCGAGCAGGTGGCGTTTGTGGGCCACGACGCCGCGGAGCTGGCCGGGGCCGCGGCGGCCGGGATGCCGACGATCGCCTTCAACTTCGACGCGGACGCCCGGGCCGACGTCTACCTGGCACGCTTCGAGGAGCTGCTGGAGGTGATCCGCACGCGGCCTCCGCTGGCCGCCGCTGGCTAGGGAGGACAGGTGGTACGACTACTCGTTTACGCTCGGCCGGAACTGATTGATCGCTCGCCGCCGGGTGCCACTGGCGGCGGGCACCACGCGAAGCGTTGGTCCGCCAGTGCCTTCCTGCTGCTGGAGGGATCATGGCCCGAAGACCCGCCGCCGGCCGCGTACTGCTCGCTCAGTAGTTCCAGGTTCGGTTGGTCCAACTTGGGGTGGCCGGGGTCGAGCGCCAGCGAGCCCCCGGGAATTCGGGGGTCTGGGGGCTCGCTCCGCTCGACCCCAGCCATCCCTTGCCAGCGTCCGGAACTACTGTCGCTGGATGACGCGATCGACGGCCGCTTCGATTGGATCGACCGGCAGGCCGCGGATCTCGCCGAGCTGCTCGGTGGGGCCGATCCGTTGTTGAGCGATCGCGCTGGGCCGCCCGATCGCATCTCTCCCGCCTATCTCAACGCGCTGGCCCTGCGCTACTACCTGGTGAAGCTCATCCGCCCGCTGGCCTACCTGACCGAAGTGCAGCCGCTGTGCCCGGGAGATCACTTGGAGCTGGTCGCGGCCGCTGGTCGCGATGCGGACTACGCCGAGGTGCTCTCCCAGTTCTGCCGTGCCGCCGGAGTGCATTACCGCGTGCGATGGGTCGAGGGCAGCAGACCCCCGGCAGGCAGCTTCCCTGCCAACCGCCTCTGGCGGCGCTGCGTTGCACGACTGAGCGGTTATTTCCAGCCGCCCCTTGAGCCAGCGATGGCTGCCAAGCAGCCAGTGGCACCCCGCGTTGTTCTCTGCGGAAACCCCCGCCTGCTCGATCCGGTCTGCTGTGAACTGCTCGCCCGCGGCTGCCGCCTCTGGTGGCTGTGCGACCGCTTCGCCGTACGGTTGTGGCTCCGCTGGCGTGCGGCGGGCGTGCGCCAGTTGACCTGCAATGCGAGCCTGGGGCGAGAAAACCGCCTCACGCTCCACGTGCCCGAGCGACTAGAGTGCCAAGGCGTGAATCTGGCGGGACCGGTCCGCCGCTGGCTGGCCGAGCGGCTGGCGACCTGCGGGCCGCACCAGACACGCCTGATCGAACAGATCGACGCGGATTTCCGGCGGGTGCGTCCCGACGCCCTGGTGTTGGACGAGGATGCCACGCCCCTGGCCCGGGCCGCCGTGGCCGTCGGCCGGCGATACGGCGCCGGCTCGTTCGTGGTGCAGCACGGCGTGCCGTACTGCCGCTTCGGTTTCAGCCCACCGGTGGCCGACCGCGTCCTGGTCTGGGGCGAGTCGTCGCGGCAGAGGCTGGTCGAGTGGGGTGTCCCGGCAGAGCGGATTCGCCTTACCGGCTCGCCGCAAAATGATCGCTTGCGCCAGGAGCTCCAACGACTCCACTATCGCGGATTACTCGTGGGCCGGCCAGCGCGGCCGCAGTGTGCCACTGCTTCGTCAGAAGCAGTGCCGGGCGTAGAGCTTGTTCCCAAACCCCTCACCCCCGGGTACCCTCTGGGTGCCTCTCCCCGCAAGCGGGGCGAGGGAAGAACGTTCTGGGATAGGCTCGTAACACGCCTGCACGGCTTGGCTGGCGGCAAGCCGTGGCACACAGAAGAAGTCGGCCGGACGCGGATCCTGCTCTTGACGACCGTTCCGCCGCGCGACGACCGTCCCGACGCGGTGGCCCTGCACCTGACCGGCCGAAGCTACGCCCGGATGCTCCGCGCGGCGTTTGCCGCCGTGGCCGGAATCGACGGCGCCGAGCTGGTCGTCAAGCTCCATCCCCGCAGCGGCGACGACCCCGTAGTCCCGGCGCTGCAGGCCGAGTTTCGCTCGGTTCGCACGCGGCTGGTCCGCCGTGGGCGACTGGAAGAATGGCTGGCCGGCGTGAGTTGCGTCCTGAGCTGCGGATCGAGCGCCGGGGTCGAGGCGACCTTGGCCGGGGTGCCGGTGATCCAACTGGCCCCGGCCGGCGCCAGCGGCTTTCTCCCCCACGACCGATGGGGACTTGCCGGCACCGCGGGGAACGAGGCGGAACTGCGAGAGCTGTTGGCCCAATTGGCGGCTGACGGCTGGCGGGCTCGGCTGGAGCCAGACCCCAACGTGTTCGGCGGCCTCGACCGGTCGGCGGCGGCACGCATCGCCGACGAGGTCCTGGCCACCAGGGCTCAGCCCGACAGAACAAGCACCCACAGACGGCGCGCAACGCCTGCCGAGGCTGACCGGCAGGCGTTGCCTGCCGGCTATTACTGAGCGTTTAGGCCCAATACCGTTCAAGTGGCTGTAGTATCAAGGAGCATCAAGTGGCACCGGCGTCTCGCCGGTGTGGCGGAACTCATGGCAACCCATGCACTCATGCCACACCGGCGAGACGCCGGTGCCACTGTGCTGGCGCCAAGTTCGCCCGTAGTCCAATGGTCTTGCGATTAGCCCGGTTTTCTCACAGCGGCCACGTGTAGCACAGGGTTCCAGCCGGCGTGTCCACTCGCAGCGAAACACTCCGTCCCACGCCGATTGTCGCCCCCTTGAGCGGCTGGCGGCGGATGTTGGCCGATTGGCTGACGGTGGGTTCGGCCACGGCGGTCTGCCAGGTGCTGGGCGCCGCCACCAGCCTGCTGCTGCGACTGTTGTTGAGCCCGGCCCAAATGGGCATCTGGCAGGCGGTGAAACTCCTGCTGAGCTACGGCAACTATGCCAACCTGGGCATCAGCAAGGGCGCCGCCCTGGAATTCAACGTGGCCCTGGGACGCGGCGACTCCGCCGCCGCCCGGCGTGGCCTGAACCTGGCCTTCACCGTCAATACGCTCAGCAGCCTGCTCTACGCCGCGGTGCTGGCCGCAGGGGCCGTCTGGATCGCCGTGGACCACTCCTTGCGGAGCGGTGCCCGCGGCAACCTGTGGGGCGACGCCTGGGCGGTGGGATTGGTGGTAGCCGGCGGGCTGGCGGTCCTCAGCCGCCACGTCACCTTCCACGTGACCATCCTCCGCGCGCAACAGGCCTTTGTAACCACCGCCCAGTTGTCCATCCTCGAGGCCGTGCTGACGCTGGTCGTCTGCGGTTTGGCAACCTGGCGCTTCGGACTTCCGGGACTCTACGGCGGCACGTTGGTGGTGATGCTCGGCGCGCTGGCTTTCCTGCGGCGCTATGCCGGTGCCGCGTTTCGTTGGGCGTGGCAGACCGCCGAAATCCGCCGCCTGATCGGCATCGGCGCCCCCATCCTGCTGGCCGGCACTGTCTCGTCCCTGTTCCAGTCGCTCGACAAGCTGATGATACTGGCCTACCTTAGCGATCGCGAGTTCCAGCTCGGCTGCTACTCGCTGGCCGTGATGGTCAGTGGGCAGCTTTTCGGGCTGGGTAACATGCTGGCGACGGTGACGGCCCCCCGCTACGCCGAGAGTTACGGCCGCTGGGGCGACCGCCGCCTGGTGGCCCGCCTTGCCGCCCGCGCCAGCGAATTGCAGGCCGCCGCCATGGCCTTGCCCGCCGCGTTGGCCCTGCTGGCCGCGCCGCCGCTGCTGATGCGGATACTGCCCGACTATCGAACCGGGCTGCCGCCGTTGGCCTGGTTGGTGCCGGGCGTAGTCGCATCCGTGCTGGCCCTGCCGGGCAGCCAATACCTGGTGGCCGTAGGCCGGCAGCGTCGGGCCTTGGCCGCCGTGCTGGTCGCCACCGCACTGGCCGCACTGGGAAACCACGTCATGCTCCGTGGCGGATACGGGCTGACCGGCGTGGCTGCGGCAACCGCCACGGGATACACGATCTACTACGTCCTGGTCGTGGCGGTCTCGCTCTGGTGCGACCTGGACTGGCCCGGACGCATCCGCTACGTCGCCATGCTCACGCTGGCGCTGGGACCGACCCTGGGGTCGGCCGCCTGGTTGCAGTGGGCGTGGCCGACAAGACAAACCGATTGGGCGAACGTCCTTGCCAAGGTCGCCGCGGTCACGGTGGTCTGGGCCCTGACCATCGCCGTCGGATGGCGCCACGGCGGCTGGGAAAAGGAACTGAGGCGTCGGCATGGCTGACCGTTTGGCGGGCAGGCTTGCCCGCCGCGGAATTTGCAGGAGGATCAAGTGGCACCGGCGTCTCGCCGGTGTGAGATAAGACAAAGTGCTGCCACGAGTACCGTCACACCGGCGAGACGCCGGTGCCACTGTGCTGATGCCCGCTAAACGAGATGTTCCATCGGCACCGCAAGCTCCACGCGACACCATGAAACGCATCTCCTTGCCCGAACTCGAACGCCGCTGTCAAAAGCCGGATCACCGCCGGCTGGGCAACTGGATGGCCCGGCGCGTGAGTCGGCCGGCGGCCCTGCGGATTACCCGCGTGGTAGCCCCCTGGGGTATCTCGGCCAACCTGGCCACGCTGGTTGCCTGGGGCACCGGCGCGGCGGCCGCCGCAGCCTTCGGCTGGGGGACCGTCTGGGGATGGATCCTCGGCGGAGCGTTGCTCCAGGTCTGGTACCTGCTGGACCACGTCGACGGCCAACTGGCCAGGCTCCGCGGCACTGCCTCGCTCGACGGCGTCCAGTTGGACTACCTGATGCACCACACGCTCAACCTGCTGGTGCCGCTGGGGGTCGGCTGCGGGCTGCTGGCTGCCACTTCCCAACCGCTCTGGGCCGCCGGGGGACTGCTTTGGGCGGTCTCGTCGCTGCTGATCACCCTGCACCACGACGCCCGATACAAGGCGTTCATCCAGCGGTTGAAGCGCCTCCGCGGTCGGCTCCACGTCGATGGCGGCGGGGGCGGATGCATGGGTGGCTGGCGGTCGGCCGCAGGCCGCCCCCAGCAGGCTCATCTGGGGGCTCGCTCCGCTCGACCCCAGCCACCCCGCCGCCCCCAGCAGGCTCATCTGGGGGCTCGCTCCGCTCGACCCCAGCCACCCCGCCACCCCCAGCAGGCTCATCTGGGGGCTCGCTCCGCTCGACCCCAGCCACCCCGCCACCCCTTGCGGCTGTTGGCTTGGACCGCGCGGAAGGCCTGCGAGATGCACGTGGTCCTGAACGTGCTGGCATTGGTGGCACTCGGGCAGTTGCTGGCCGGCGACGGGCAGTTGCTCATCGGCCGCGTCTATCTCGCGCTGATGGCGCCCACGGCAGCCGCGGTGGCCGCCTGGACCATCTTCCGATCGCAACGGAGTGGCTCGGCGGAACTTGAGTTTG
>Ga0315277_10007432_pt1 | contig 14215 bp, 6 predicted proteins | sample YL17G05_15_MG_FD_203695 | JGI IMG/M metagenome (GOLD analysis project Ga0315277, IMG submission 203695) | Sediment microbial communities from Yellowstone Lake, YNP, Wyoming, USA - YL17G05_15 | ecosystem: Environmental > Aquatic > Freshwater > Lake > Sediment | place: USA: Wyoming | collected... | reverse complement strand
GATTTGTCCACGAAAATCTCTCGATCGTCTCTGGCGACGGGCCTCCGTCGCGAGCAACGAGGCCGGAGTCGAGAGGGGAGACGATCTCGGCAGCCGTCCCACAAAAATCGGTTTGTAGTTCCCACTTTAGTGGGGCTCTTAAGTTCTTGCTCTTCAGTGTCCCAAAAACCAAGAGACCCACTGAAGTGGGAACTACATACTTTTCATTCCTTGCCGGGCGGCGAGAAACGCCATGAAGGGCTCGCACGAAATTCCGTTGACACTCGATGGCATGGTGGGCTAGATGTAAATTGTAGCTAAACGTCCGATAGACTGTCAGCGCTCTCGGAACCAGGAGGGACGGCAGGTGGCAGGAAAGTTCGCAGGAGCCGCGTCAGCGGTATTCTAGCACGCCTGACGGCGCTATTACGAACCCATTTTCGAGAGACTCCATGGCGCCTCGCGCCACCCGGAAAGGAATGAACAGGTTCGTAGTTCCCACTTTAGTGGGGCTTTTTGAAGAGCCCGCCTGAAGGCGGAACTACGAACTCATGTTGGGGGTAGTTCCCACTTTAGTGGGGCCTTTGGAAACCCGCCTACAAGGCGGAACTACGAGCCCATTTTCGAGGAGGATCGCTATATGAAAGGGGAACGGTTTTTAGCAAGCTGTAACACACTCGGATTATGTTGCGTCTTGGTTTTCATACTTGCGGCCGGCGAAATCCCGGCAAGGCAGGTCATATTCTCCGACGATTTCAGCAGCACCGCCATTGATACCAGCAAATGGGTGTTCAACCCCAACGGCGTCGGTGGAAGTGTGACGCAGAGTGGCGGCTACTTGGATTGGTCCGGTTCCGGCACGACTCCCTATCAGGCCGTTCGCACCGCGGTCAATCTGCAAAGGCGCAACTTACTTATCACGCTCGACATCAATCCCGTCTCCGTGGCGCCCAACAAGAACGTCGGCTTCTGGCTGGGACAGATTGATGGCTTTGGCGATTATACGGGTTACGGATACTTCGTCGGGTTCAATTCGACGGGTTCCTTTGTGGAGGTCAACAAGTGGGCTGGCGGACCCGGGTCAGCCGGCGTTGTCGGCAACGTCGGCGGTATCTCGATGAACACATGGTATCGGATGGAGGTGGTCAAAGAGGGCTCTTCGATCAGTTTCTTCATCGTGGTGGGTACAAACCGGACGTTCATTGGCAGAGATACCAACTATGCCCTGAACTCGCTTTATTGGAGCACGGGCCGGCCTTGGAATGAAAACCGTTCCGGGGAAGACGGCAACGTGCTTTATGACAATCTCCGCGTCGTGACGGGCGAAGAATACCTTCTCGTTAAGCACGTTGACCAACTGACCAACGGCAATTGCGACACGTGTCCCGACTATAGCGCCGATGGCTCGCAGATCGTTCTTTCGCGGGGATGGTCCTATACGGGCGGCGGCCCCGGCGGCAGCATCTATCGGATGAACAGCGACGGAACAAGCGTGACACTGCTGCGCCTCAGTCCCGGCGGCCGCGACTATGGTCACGCCGCATGGCGTCCCGACGCCCAGCGAATCGTTTACAGCGACGAACAGGTTCCCACGTTCGATCTGATTTGTATCCGGGCAAGCGACGGCGCCGGGCCGCACACGATCACGCCCGTCGCGGGCGACGGGAGGTATCCGGACTTCCGCCCCGACGGAAAGAAAATCATCTACGCCACAGGGAACGGCACGATTCACGTCGCCGACTATGTGACCACCGAATCGCCCGTCCACACGTGCGCCCTTTATAATGACACGGCCATCACGCCATCCGGCTGCCCCGGCACGCCCCGTTGGAGTCCCGATGGCCAACGGATCGCGTTCGCCTCTGGCGCCCCTTCACACATTTGTGTGATGAAGCCAGACGGGAGCGAGTGGCGCCAGTTGACCTTTGGGGCGTGGTCCGACATCCAGCCGGTGTGGAGTCCCGACGGTTCGTTCCTGTCTTTCTGCTCCCAGCGCCCTCCGAGCACGGGGTGGGATATGTGGGTCGTGCGATCGGACGGAACCGGCCTCCAACACGTGGCATCCGTCAATACGGATGGGGTCGCCAAGACCGACTGGCATCCCGACGGCTCGAAGATCATTTACCATGGCAATACGGGGCCTGCTTATCAGTTGTTTGTGGCTCGCGTGCAGGAAGTCGCTCTGCCCGATTGCTCGGCCCTGAGGGTTGCCGGCTACTGGCCATTCGAAGGAAACGCCGATGACTACAGCGGGAACGGAAACCACGCCACCACGATTACCGCCACGCAGGCCAATGGTCGCTTCGGCCAGGCGTATCGCTTCAACGGTGTGGCTGATGGCATGTTTATTCCCGATACCCCCAGTCTCAGCCCGTCTCTGATCACTATCTCGCTGTGGGCCAGGTTCGACACAGCCGCTGCCCAGACGCTTTGCTACAAGGGCGATCTGACTACCAATCCGGGAACCAGCTGGGACTTCCATATTGTCGGGGGAAAAGTGTCCTGGTCCGTTTACTCAGGCGGCAGCGCTTTGGGGCTGGTGTCCACTGCCACACTGCAGTTAGGACAGATCTATCATCTCGCGGGCGTATATGATGGCAGGGAATCCAGAATCTACGTCAACGGCGTGGTTGATTGTGCCGGTCTATTCGCAGGGCCGCTCAACGACACCAGTTTTCCTGTCGTGCTTGGAAAACGGCAAGATGGCTCCGAGCCGCTGCAAGGGATGCTCGACGACGTCGTCATTTTAAACCGGGCGCTGTCGGCGCTCGAGATGCGAATGCTGGCCTCCGACGGCAACGCCAATGGCGTCGCCGATTTCTGGGAGCGCGAGGAGAAAGTCCTTTTTGTTTCTGCTCGGGATGGGAACAACGAAATCTACGTAATGAACCCTGACGGCAGTGGGCAAACCCGGTTGACCAACACCCCCACCCTTGAAGAGAGCTTCGCGTACTGGTCGCCTGACGGGGGCAAAATCGTTTTTCAATGTCAGCCCACATCGGGCGGAATTGGCGAGATCTATGTGGCGAATCCCGATGGCTGCGGTGGGCACAATCTTACCAACACACCCGGCGAGAGCGAGGGAGCGCCCGATTGGTCGCCCGATGAGACCATCGTGGTTTATCATAGGAATTACGGAACTACCGAATCGGCTATTTGTGTGATGATCGCGGACGGCACGAGCCAGACCCGGCGGACCTTCGGCACCGAAGACAAGTATCCATCTTGGGCACCCGGTGGGAGAATCCTGTTTCTCAGGGCAATGGCACCCGGACAGCCGCTCCGTTACGAGCGCGTCTTTGTGATGAATGCGGACGGGACGAATGTGCAGCGGCTGACGCCGGATAACGATGGTTGGGAAGCCGCGCCGGCCTGGTCACCCGATGGGACCAGGATTGTTTTCACAAGCACGCGGAATACGAACTGGTGGCGGGATCAGATTTGGGTGATGAACAGCGACGGCACCAGTCCGACCAGCGTAACGAGCAATGCATGGCGCCATGCGATGCCTCGATGGTCTCCAAATGGCCAGAGAATTGTCTACTGCCGCGCTCCATACGACACGTCGAACTACGACATCTGGGTGATGAATGCGGATGGAACCAGCCCAACACAGCTTACCAACACCGGAGGAATCCCGAACAATTTTCCTCACTGGACGGCTCTGGCTCCGGCGCTGCCCCTTCCTCCTTTAGCGCCGAGCAATATTTCGCCTTTCAGCGGCGCAACCAGCGTCACGCTGACCCCAACGTTGGTCTCGTCGCCGTTCGCCGACCCCGACACAAGCCATACGCATGCAGCCTCCCAGTGGCAGATCTCGACGGCGAGCGATTTCTCCAGCTCGCCGCCGCTGGTTTGGGACAGCGACCGGACGACAGCCAATCTCATCTATGTTACCTTGCCCGCCGGGGTGCTGCAATTGAGCGCGACGTTCTATTGGCGGGTTTGCCATCAAGACGACACCGGCACTTGGAGCAACTGGTCGAATCCGACCTCATTCACCACAAAGAAGTCGCCCGCGCCCCCTTGTTTCTATGTGGACTGCGACGCCACCGGAGCGAACAACGGCTCGTCGTGGGCCAATGCTTTCACGGCGATCCAGCCGGCCATAGACGCAGCGTCGTTGCGGGGCGGGGGCGAGGTATGGGTGGCTGAAGGAACCTATGGCGAGAACCGAATAGACGAACATGGCTCGGTGGTGATGAAACCGGGTGTTCACCTGTATGGAGGCTTTATCGGCAATGGGCCGGGCGGCAATGAAACGTTGCGCAGCCAGCGGAATTGGAAAACGCACGCGACAGTCATTGACGGCGCCACGGCGCGCGGCGGCGCGGCGGCCAAGCACGTCATCAAGGGAGCGAACGACGCCACAATGGATGGATTTACTATCCGCGGCGGTCGCGCCACCGACCCTGTGTGGGAACACAAGAGCGGCGGCGGGATGTTTAACTGGGGTGCTTCCCCCGTCGTGGCTGATTGCACGTTCACCGACAACATGATTGTGGAGGGGACAAGCAGCGGCGGCGGGGCCGTTTACAACGGGAGCTACTCCAATCCCAAGTTCATCAATTGCGTTTTTTCCGGAAACCAAGCGTCAGGCGGCGGCGCGATGGCTAGTCAGGGCTACTCGGCGCCGGATGTGATTGACTGCACGTTCACAAACAACCACTCGTCCGGTGCCGCCGGGGCACTCTACGGAGCGGGAAATGGGACGTACACCAATTGCGTGTTCACGTCCAACACGGCTGCGACTAATGGCGGTGCGGTATTCTCTCATTGGGGTGATTCGCCGACGTTCATCAGCTGCATTTTCGCATGGAATCAGAGCGGAACTGAGGGAAGTGCGGTCGTCTTCGGCTTGGGTTTGCAGGTCCTCAAGAACTGCACGATCTCCGGCAACACGTCGGGAAACGGCGGCGGCGCCGTAAACTGCGGCGATGACGCATCTTTAATGATCAATTGCATTGTATGGGGCAATACAGGCGGAAATGTCAACGCGGTTATCCCCATCGCGCTCACCGCTTCCTACAGCGATATCCAGGACGGCTTCGCGGGCACGGGGAATATTAACGCCGACCCGTTGTTTGCGAATGCGGCGCGTGGCGATTTCCACCTGCGGTTCGGTTCACCCTGCATAGACACGGGGACGTCGAGCGGAGCGCCCGCGACCGACATCGAGGGTAAGCCGCGGCCCCAGGACATCCCAGGCGTGGGCGCCGACGGCCCCGGTGTCGCATTTGATATGGGAGCCTATGAGTACGCGACGCTGCCGAACACGCCCACGAATTTACTGCCGCCGAACGCCGCGACCGGAGTTGCCCTCACCCCGACGTTGCATTCGTCACCCTTCAGCGATCCCGACACGAGCGACACCCACGCGGCGTCGCAATGGCAGATCGCGACGGCGAACGATTTCAGCAGTTCGCCGCCACTGGTCTGGGACAGCGGCGCGTCGGCGACCGATCTCACATCGGTGAGCGTACCGGCAAGTGTGCTCCACTATGCGACGGTCTATTTTTGGCGGGTCCGCCACCAGGATAGCCTGGGTCTGTGGAGTTCCTGGTCGGCGCCGACGTTCTTCCTGACGGCCGGCGCGATTGGACTGCCGCCGCGAATTCAAAGCGCAACGGTCTCGGACGTGAACAACAACGGCGTGATCCAGCCGGGCGATCAGTTGGTCCTGACCATGGACCGAAGCGTCGTCGTCACGACTCATGTTCTCCAAGCGAGCCACTTCTTCCTGCCCGTCGTGGGCGATGATCTCGGCCGTCAGAATTTCTCGGTCCGCGTCAATCGCCTGAACTCACGGCAAATTGTTTTGATGCTGGGCGGACCCGATGTGCATTTGGCCACCAGTGGCACATTCTCGATGACCCGTCTCACGCCCGGTTCGCCGTCGGGAATTGACTTCGCCACGAGCCTTCCCCTCGGCGCGATTGTCAGTCTGGACGGCGTTCCCGCTGTGGATGGCGGCGTCGCAGGTGTGGACGATTCCGGCGTGGACATCGAGCTCAGTTTGATCGGGCGGTCGGGCAGACTAGGGGTGGCGGGCGGCGTTCTCTCCGTCGTCCCATCACTCCAAGCAGCCTACACGAGCCACGCATTGGATATTCCGCCGGGCGCCCTGACGGCGATGACCTCGTTCACGTTGCGCCCGCCGATCGAGAACCTGGGCGTGATCAATGCCTTTCAGATCGAATCGTCCAGTCCGACGATAACATTCCGAGTTCCCGTGACGGTGCGGGTGGAGTATCGCGAAGGCGACATTGATTGGGAGCGCGGCCAGGTGGAATGGGAAATGCACGTTCACCAATTGGTCGAGAGGCCGCTGGGCGTCTTTCAATATGTCGTAGTCCCCGGCCAGCATATCATCGAGAGCGCCGCGCCGCTCGAGCGCGCTTTCGGGGCCGTCGGAAAGCTCTATGCGACACCACACCGGGTTTCCGTCCAGGTATTGAGCCTCAATCCCTGTGACACGCTTACGACACCGGGTCTCTTTGCCGGGCTTCCGATTGAGACCGTGGACGAACGGACGATCGTCATCGGCCCGAGCGGAGGCGGCGATGGCATGGTCGGGGGCGCGGGACCGGCTGTCTTGATCCCCGGGCCGCAGAGCGCCTATCCGTGGCATCGGATCGAGTTTCCCGGTTACGTCGAAACCGGCACAACCGATCCGGCGCGATTGGTCGTCAAGATGAGGACGGCCAAGTTGGCCGAGCGCTGGTCGCTGACGGGCGGCCAGTCATTTCCGGCCCAGAGCGGCGCGGTCTTTACCGTGACCGTGGTGGATGCCTCAAGTCAGCCGATCCACTTCACATCGCCGGTTCATTTGACGGTCCAGTTCAAAGAACGGCCCAATCCCGCACAGACGGACGCGGTCTATTTTAACGGCCAGTTAGCGGCGGCTTCGAACATGCGCTTGGTGTGGGATCAGTTCCCCGGCGAGCCGGTGGATTTCGTATTCGCAGACGCGCCGTCGCAGATCGTGGACGCCACGTCGGGGACGGTGACCGCGCAGAACTATGTTGGCCTGACCAGCACCGACGGCAAGGGAACCTGGGGCGCCGTCGCGCGCACCCTCAGCACCCGCGCCGCGCGCTGGCAACTGTATCGCTGAAACGGAGAGGATCGGCCGGCAATCTGTCTCAGAGAAGTATCTCTTGCCAAACCGAAAACGAATTGATGATTGCGATCAATTCGCACTTGCTTCCGCAAGGGACAGTTTGTTAGTGAGTCCTCTCACACGGCACGTCGTCCGGAGGGGAACGACGGGCCGCCGGGCGTTCCAAGCGACGACAAAAACTTTGATCCGCGAACGTTTGAGGCACGGGCATTCCGCCCGTGAGACAGCATGGGCGAGAGGCCCCTGCGACGTGGATGTTTCTGTTTGCGCGAGAGTCTGCGAAGCGCCGCATGCGATCACGGATCATTGTGACTGGGACTTCAAAAATGAGCAAAGAGAGTTCGACATCCGAGAAGCGGAGCCGCGGTCAGACGCCCTCTCTTCCCGGCAAACCCAATCAAGTGACGTTCGCCCCTTCGATTCTGGCGAGCGATTTCGCCAATTTGGAGCGCGAGCTCCGCAAGGTTGAGCGGGCCGGCTGTCGCTGGATCCATGTGGACGTCATGGACGATCATTTCGTGCCCAACCTCACCGTCGGGCCGCCCATTGTGCGCTGCCTCAGCCATGCGGTTCCCGAGCTATTCTACGACACCCATTTGATGGTAACCCATCCCTTGAAGCTGGCGCGCGAATTCATCGAGGCCGGGGCTTCGCTGATCACCTTTCATATTGAGGCAGCGAAGGACCCGGTTGCGCTTTGCCGCTATTTGCGCCGCCAGCGTGTCCGCGTCGGTGTGTCCATCCGCCCCCGAACGCCGACCCGACTGTTGCAGCCGGTTCTCAAACTGGTGGACGTGGTTTTGGTCATGACGGTCGAGCCGGGCTTCGGCGGCCAGGAATTGTTGCCGCGGACGCTCAACAAAGTGCGCGAACTGAAACACTTGCGCGAAATGGAAAAACTGAGTTTCCTGATCCAGGTGGACGGCGGAATCAAGGAATCGAACGTGCGGTTGGTTGCCGCCGCCGGCGCCGAGGTTCTTGTCACCGGCACGGCCATCTTCAACAAAGGCGAGATCGCCGAGAACCTGCGCCGCCTGCGTCAGGCACTGGCGAGTTTCCCTGCCGCAAACAAGAATGACAATGACGCCGACCCGCCCGCGTGAAAAGAAGTCTGAGAGGCGGGAGGTTGGAGGCAAGAAAGATCGAAGCGGGCGAACGGGGCGCATCTTGGCCATGCCCCCCCCATTTCGCCAGACCAAAACGCTTGACACGGCCAAAAGGCCACACGTAACTATCCCCCCATCGCTGCCGGCGCCATCGGCGCAATGGCCGTTTCGGCAGTGTCACACTCAAACTACCGACGGGAGAACGACCAGAATGAGGAAGCGGCATCTTTTTACCCCGGGGCCGGTTGACGTGCCGCCGGAAGTTTTGGCGGCCATGGCCGAACCGATGATCCACCATCGCGCCCCCGATTTCATTCCTTTTTTCAAGACCGCCAGTGAGGGTCTGAAGTATGTCTTCCAGACCCAGAATCCCGTGGTGACTTTTGCGGGATCGGGCACAGCGGCCATGGAGGCGGCTGTCGTCAACACGCTCAGTCCCGGCGATCGCGCGATCACCGTCGAGGGCGGCAAGTTTGGCGAACGGTGGACCGAACTGTGCCGTGCCTACGGCATCGAGCCGATCGTGCTCGAAATCGAGTGGGGCAAGACCGTGACGGTCGAACGCGTCATGGAAACGCTGCGCGCCAATCCCGACGTCAAAGCGGTCTTCCTCACATTGACCGAGACCTCGACCGGTGTTCTGACCGACGTCGAGACCATCTGCCAGGCCATCGCCAAGACCGAGGCGATCAGCGTCGTGGACGCGATCAGTGCTTTGGGCGCCGAACGCTGCCTGACCGACCAATGGCAGATTGATATCGCCGTGGCCGGCTCGCAAAAAGCGCTCATGTTGCCGCCGGGTCTGGCGTTTGCTTCGGTCAGTCCCAAAGCCCAGGCGCTTGTCGCCACGGCCAAGTGTCCGAAGTATTATCTGGATTTCCAATCGGCGCTCAAGGCGCTGGCCAAGGACGATACGCCCTTTACGCCGGGTGTTTCGCACATCCGGGCGCTTTGCGTCTCCACCAAGATGATCCGTGACGAAGGGATCGAGAACGTCTGGGCGCGCCATGCCCGGTTGGGTCGTGCGATCCGCGAAGCCGTCGTGGCGATGGGTTTGAAGATCTTCGCCGAAAGCCCGTCAAACGTCGTGACGCCGATCAGCGTGCCCGAAGGTATTGACGGCGAGAAGATCCCCAAGCTTCTGCGCGACAAATACGGGGTGACGATTGCGGGCGGCCAGGAGCACCTCAAAGGCAAGGTGATCCGAATCGCCACGCTGGGCTGGGCCAATGAACTCGATGTCATCACGGTGATCGGCGCGCTCGATCTCGGGCTGGCGGAGTTGGGCCACAAGTTCGAGCGTGGAGCCGGTCTGGCCGCCGCCGTTCGCGCGCTGAGTGCAGCGTAGGACAGGTTGTGTATTTGTTTAGCGCTTGTGTGGACTGCGGCACGCTCTGCTGCCGCTTTCCCAGAGGCAAGCTCCCTTGCATCCTTGCCGAAACCCACTGCAAGCGCGCGGCCGGAAAAACAAAGCGGCAGCAGAGCGTGCCGCAGTCCACAGGGAAAACAGACATTCTGAATCCAAAATCGAAAATCTGAAATCGGATGAGAGGGGCGAAGCCAAATGAGAGTTCTCGTTGCAGACAAAATCTCGGAAGAAGGCCTGAAGATTCTTGGCGGCCAGGGGCAGAACAAGGTGGACTACCGTCCCGAAATCACGCCCGAGGAGTTGCTCGAGGCGACCGTCGGGGCCGCCGCGATCGTCGTGCGAAGCCGCGCCAAAGTTCCCCGCGCCGTGATCGAAAAGGGCCTGCCCACGCTCAAAGTGATCGGTCGCGCCGGCGTCGGTGTGGACAACGTGGACGTCGAGGCGGCGTCCGACTACGGCATCATCGTCATGAACACACCGGGCGGCAATACGATCTCGGCCGCCGAGCAAGCCTTGGCCCTGCTTTTGGCCCTGTCGCGCAACATTCCACGCGCCGATGCCACCATGCACAAAGGGCTGTGGGAGAAAAAGGGCCTGACCGGAACCGAGGTTTTCGGCAAAGTTCTCGGCATCGTCGGTTTGGGACGGATCGGTCTCGAAGTGGCCCGCCGTGCCGGCGCCTTCGGCATGAAGTTGCTCGGCTACGACCCCTATGTGGCCGACGAAGTTCTGGCGCATGAGCACATCGAGCGGGCGTCGGTTGACCAAATCGTCCGTGAGGCCGACTACATCACAGTCCATTCGCCTCTCACGCCGGAAACGCGCGGCATAATCGGCCCAAAACAGTTCGAGATGATGAAACCCACGGTGCGTTTGATCAACTGCGCGCGCGGGGGGATCATTGACGAAGCGGCCCTTTGCGAGGCGCTCAAAGCCAAGCGAATCGCCGGCGCCGCGCTCGATGTTTTTTCGACGGAACCGCTTCCGGCGAATCACCCTCTCCGGTCGCTGGACAACGTTGTTTTGACGCCCCATTTGGGCGCCGCGACGACTGAAGCCCAGGAAAACGTCGCCATCGAGCTCGCCCAGCAGATGGTGGATTTCCTCCAGGGCGGACTGGTCCGCAATGCCGTCAACGCCCCGTCGCTCGATCCGAAACTTCTCGAAGAGATGCGCCCCTATCTGCGGCTGGCCGAGCAACTCGGCAAGTTCCAATCGCAATTTCCCGAAGGTCGCGTCACGCGGCTGCACATTCTCTACGGGGGAGCCGTGCTCGACTATCCGATGGTTCCCCTGACCACGGCGGTGGCCAAAGGATTCCTCGAAATGCGCGCCGAACCGCCGATCAACTATGTCAACGCGCTGCGCCGCCTGAAACAAATGGGCATTGAATTGACCGACACCCGGAGCAGCAAGGTCTTTAGCTATACCAACCTGATCACCGTCGAGGCAACGACCGAAGACGGAAAAACCACCAGCGTCAGTGGCACTCTGTTCAGTCCCACGCTGCCTCGCATCGTGATGGTCAACGGGATGCACATGGACACGGTTCCGGCGGGCAATCTGATCGCCATCGAGAACCGCGACTTGCCGGGAACCGTCGGCGCCGTGACGTCGCTTATCGGAGCGCGCAACATCAATATTGCCGACGTGACGTGGGGCCGCAGCAAACCCGGCGGCATGGCCATGACCGTCATCAACCTCGACACGCCGCCACCGCCAACCCTGATCGCCGACGTCCGCCTGCTGCCCAATATCCTCTCGGCCAAAGCGTTTACGATTTGATAATTGGGACAGTCACTATTACCAAGCAGAGTCGGGAGAAGAATCTACGGACCCGCTGTAATAGTGACTGTCCCTATTTCCTACCAGCCTCCGCCGCCACCGCCGCCGCCACCGCCGCCCGACGATCCGCCGCCACCACCGCCGCCCCCCGAATCGGAGCTGAAGCCGGAGCTCGACCCCGGTGCCGTCGAGGACGACGAGATGGCGCTGGAAAGTGAGCTGCCAACGGCCGAGGCGAAACCCGCGGCGCCCAATGTGCTCCAGTCGGGACCGTGATACCAGCTTGGGGAGTAGGGCGCGCCTGTCGCGTCAGCCATGATGGCCCGCGTGAGCACATCCGAGAACTGCTCGGCCCACTTGTCCTCGATGCCCAAAGCCAATGCGTAGGGCAAAAGCTTTTCGAAAAGCTCGGGGGTCTTCGCGGGAGCATTCGAACGGCCCACGTGGGGCTGCTCCACCGTGGTGAGATACATCCGCAACCCCTCGATCTCGTCCAAGGTCTTCCGCCCGGCGTGCGTGGGGGCTTTCAACAGGTGATGGAACACAATAGCGAGTGCAGCCAAAGCAGCCAGAATGGGCACCATCCATACGGACGTGAGCGAAATGAGAAACCACAGACCCATGGCTTCTCCGGCGAGAAACGGGATGGCAAAGAGTGTTAAGAAGACGGCCCCCCCCATCGCAAAGAGCGCTTGGCCGCCTCCGGCAAAAACCGCCCGCCATTGCGAGAAGGTTATAGCCATAAGAAAGGCGACACCCACGCTCCAGCCCGTCAGCCACACACACATAAACAGTAGCCCTGCGATGCGCTCAAATCCCTGCATATCCCCAGCCGAACCCGGGCTAAACAGCGCCGCCGCCAAAAGCACGACACCCGATAGGATGAGACCGGGAATGAGATACCTCTGGTTGGTCAGAAAGTAGTGCTTCTCGAGGTTCAACTTCAGGGTTCCCTTGAGCGATTCGATGGCCGCCCTTATCGCGGAGTGGTTATCGGATTTCAGAGTAATTCGACTCTGCCATTTGGGGCGCGCGGAGGTTCGACGGCGCAAAGACGGCTGCCCCGAACGATCGCCCTCGTCTTCCAGGAGCGCGGCGGCGACTTTTTTCTCTTCGGGCAACAGAGACGAAGCATCCGCGTCGGTTCGCACAAGCACATACACGCCGTCTTCTTCCTTGATCGTCAGGAATCCCTTCACGGCCATGTTGAGAATGGTCGCGGTAAGACACCTGTCGTCATAGCCCATCTTCACCAGGTAACGCACGGCCGCGGGCGAGAATCGCTTGGGGGGATCAAACAGCGGGATGATCGTTCCCCTCGCGGGGTCGCGCCCGACCCGGATCCACGTGCGCATATAATATGCAAAGACAACGAGAATGCCAACCAGGCCAACGAGCAAGCCGAGGTTATCCGAGAAGAAGTATCCCGTCCTTTTGGCGAGAGATGGTTCCTGGATGTATCCCTTCGGCCAACCAACAACAATGGTCAGCCCTTCTTTGGGAGGCAGCGACCGGGTTGTTGTGAAAACCGCATTGCCTTCCCCATCGAGAGCGCTCGTGAAGTTCTTTCCCCTCGCGCCTCGGGGGCCCGTGTACCCCTCCAGTTTCAGACGGTCGCGCGGCACTCCCTTGGGCAGGATGACTTTGGCCGTGGCTTTCTCAATTTCGAACGCCCAGTCGTTACCGGTCACATTCCAATAGAGCTCGTCGTGGTTGGTGAAAAATCCCAGCTGGCGATCGGTTTTGTAGGTAAGCGTGTAAGTGTAAACACCCGGGCTAAGAAAGACGTCCGCTCTGCCTATACGCACGCGTTTTCCGTTAGACAGGGTTTCGGTGTGGTAGGCTTCCGGCTTTCCGTCGCGGAGGACCTCGACCACCTCGAAAGGAACGCGCATCCGCGTCAGCCACGAACCGCGGTACAGCGTCGGGAAATCCCGGTAGATGCCCCGTTTGATCTCAGCGCCCTCCGCGCGGACCGCGATCGTCTCGCGGACGGTCATCGAACCATTCTCGTGCACCGTGATGTCGCTCTGGTAGCTGAGGATTCTCTCCGTTTCGGCACGGGCCCCGCCGGACGCCAAAAGAAGCGGCAGGAGCAGAAACAACTCTCGGCAACGCATTGTCATGTCGCCACCTTCGGAGCTTCACGGTCCGTTGCGGTTTCGATCTGGAAAAAGTCAGCCCGCCCGAAAGCGAACAGGCCGGCGACCAGGTTGCTGGGAAAGGACTCAACGCGGATATTGTAGTTCCGCACCGTTCCATTATAATACCGTCTGGCCATCTGAATGTGGTCCTCGACCTCCGGCAGTTGCTTCTGGAGTTCGAGAAACGTTTGGTTGGCTTTCAGGTCGGGATAAGCCTCTGCGACAGCGATCAGGGATTTCAGGTTTTGGGAGAGTGCATTTTCACTGGTTTCTCTGTCTTTGAGGCTTTTGGCGCCCATGCTTTCCGTTCGCGTCCGCGTGACTCCCTCGAGAACGCTGCGTTCATAGCCGCTGTATCCCTTGACGACCTCCACGAGATTGGGGACCAGGTTGTGGCGGAGCTTGAGCTGGACATCCACATCGCTCCATGCTTCCTGCACCAGGTTCTTGTCGCGGACCAATCGGTTGAAGGCAACGACCAGCCACAGAACGACAAGCAGGATCACTATCGCAGTCGGAACGACAATCTCGGGGGGCATGCTCCACTCCGCCGGAATCTCAATGAAAAGCGGATCGCAAGCGGGCAGATTCCACGCAGTCAGTCCTCCCGTCAATGAGAAATCTCACCGTTAGAGCCGATGTCGCTGCTTTCCACGCAACGAACCCAGCGACCGCCTTTTTTCTCTCTCGAAAACCGGTTTGGAGTCCC
>Ga0315277_10007431_pt1 | contig 14215 bp, 8 predicted proteins | sample YL17G05_15_MG_FD_203695 | JGI IMG/M metagenome (GOLD analysis project Ga0315277, IMG submission 203695) | Sediment microbial communities from Yellowstone Lake, YNP, Wyoming, USA - YL17G05_15 | ecosystem: Environmental > Aquatic > Freshwater > Lake > Sediment | place: USA: Wyoming | collected... | reverse complement strand
TGGGGGAATCGGAGTTAAGCGCTCTGGTAAAATCCTCTTTTGCGGAATCAAAGTCACCTGCGAGCAGATGAAGCCTGCCACGCCAGAGGCGCGAGTCTCCATGATCGGCGTCAATTTCCAGGGCGCGGTCCAGAAGCTGCATGGCCGCGGCAGTGTCACCCTGAGCGAGTTTGTATTGCACCTGCCGGAAAACAGGCTCAGCGTCTGAGACAGAACGAGCATTGTCTCTACCGGAAAGAGGCTGAATCGAAAAGATCGAAATGCATATAATCAGTATCGAGGAAAGGCGAAGAAAATAATTATGTATAATGGTTTCCTAAGTTGTAGTTGACGAGACTTGATCTGACAGTAGCGAGTTAACTGACGATTTGAATCAGTGCTGGATCATTTTCCTGTGGAATCAGGTCCAGCATTTTTTTCTGCTAGATACCTCGAACCTTCAAATATCTGCATATTGATCTGCCTTTATAACTTTACAACAAATTTTAAACGTTTTCAAGCATCATTGAGCTTGCCCCCATTCATGTACCGGTTATTTTATTTTAAACATTGAATAAGATCATGGCCAGCCCGCCGAGACTCAAAATCAATACTCTGATTTTGTTGTCTCCGGTTGGCATCCTTAGTTAATTCAATCGGACTCTTGCAAAAAGTTCGAAAAGCGTCCACTAGGGGAAGCCATGTTAAAAATGCCGTAACTCTCTATAATTTATAGAGTTATGGCATTTTATTTTTGACGGTTACATTGATTATTTCTTAAAAATTTTGTAAATATTTTAGTGATTAATACTGAACCCCTATCGTAAGGCCGTAATTTACCAGGAACGGCTCTTCAACCTGGGAACGAAGGCCGGGGTCGACCACGACATTTATCCCGAAGTGGGGGCGAATGTAAAGGTTTTTTATCGGCAAATAATCCAGGTTCACCTCCCCGGCGAAGACATTCAAAACGGTATGGGGAAACCACAGGTAAACCTCGTTGAATTTTGAGGAACCGACTCCAAAAGACCAGTCTGTTTCCAATAAAAGCCTGGAATTCAGCTCCTGTTCATAGGATATTCCGACCTCGCCAAAATATGCGCCCCGGTAACTGCCGATATCGAACGTCTGGATGGTGAACACTCTGATCTTTCGGTCAGGATAGGAAAATTTTACGGACAACTCCCCGGTGGATGGCCATTCGTTCTGGCCTGGATAATGATAGAAGCTGATTGAGGGTTCGATAAGGATTTTCCGGTAGCGATGACTGCCGTAAAGGTACAAGTCCAGTTCGTTGATTACCGGCTCACCGGCTCGAGTCTCAAGGTCGAAATTGGAGCAGACCATGAATGTGTAGTTTAAAGCCGTAGCCCAGACAGAGGGCTGCATGACTGCTCCCCGGCCCAAGGGGAAACCATGCCATATATAGCGGGATTTGAAAGCCACTTCGCCGCCGTAAACCATACTTCTCGCCTGTTTCACTGTTACATCTAAATTATCCTGTGCCAGACCGTCAAAAGGCAGGAGGATAATCGAAAGAACGACCATTATCCAGATTTTCAAAATCTTATCGATCATCCGGTCAGGCATAAAACAATTCATTCCAATTTCCGTTAAAGCCAGGCGAGTCTATTTTGAATTTTCACCAGTCTTGAATTGACTTCCCGCCAGAGGGTACAAAAGCGTGTCAGGAACTTTACCACCTGCCAGTCCATTATGATATGGCTTTTCGGCAAACAGTAATCCGCAATATCAGACATACAGTCCAGTTCGCAGAAATAATCATTCGCCCCGTTTTCGGTGACGACAAAGCGAACCGGATACCACAGAGACGAGAACGCCTCTTTCAGTGACGCCAGTCTCAGTCCAGTCTTTGGCAGCTTGACTGCTTCACTGTTGATTCTCACTTCTTTAATCAACTGTCCTGGCTTAGGATCCTCACTGTGTTCTTTAGTCCCCGAAAAGGCCAGGCGCGCCAACTTCCCCGCTGTTGTCGTTACCCCCTCAAGCACAGGGTTAAAGCTCTCTTCGACAACCTTGTCCATATACGGGGCCAGGGCCTGGCTGATTTGCTCTTGAGTATCATATCGTCCCCTTAGATCCTGGTCTGGCTGGTTCGTTGGTTCATGACCTGCTCCATCGATTCCCGCAAGCGGGGGTTCGTTTCCACCAGGCGCAGGAAGTGTTCGCCCATCAGGCTCAGGAGCACGCAATCAGTGAGTGTGCGCACGGTGGCGGTCCGTGGCTCCTTCCTGATGAGTGCGATCTCGCCGAAGAAGTCGCCGTCATCCAAGACCGCTACTGGCTGTTCCTCGCCCGTAGGTCCGGCCTTGGTTACCGACACCCTGCCGCGTACGATAATGTAAAACCTGTCACCGGCATCTCCTTGCTGAACCACGAGCCGGTGCGACACGAAATGTTCGGTAACAAAGAGACCGGCAACCATCGACAGCGACGCATCGTCCAGTTTCTCCAGGATCGGTATGTCGCGAAGTTTGTCGGCATTTACCTGGGCGCGGCTGCCGTCCTCGCTGAGAGAGAAGCCGGTCTGCTTATGCCACAAATGGGCATACAGTCCGCCACTTTTCAGCAAGTCATCGTGGCTCCCGTGTTCCACCAGGCGTCCCTCCTGGAAAACAAAAATCCCGTCCGCTGCCGGAGCCGACTCGAGCCGATGCGTCACGGATATGACTGTCCGTCCCTTCCCGATCTTCTCGAGAGCTTGGTTGATGGCTGCAGCGGTTACCGGATCCAGTGCCGAGGTTGCCTCGTCGAGCAGCAGGATCGCCGGGTTGGAGAGAATGGCGCGGGCAATCGCGACCCGCTGCCGTTGACCGCCTGAAAGCTTGCCGCCGCGTTCTCCTACGACAGTGTTGTAGCCTTGGGGCATCTTCATGATGACTTCGTGAATCTCTGCTGCCACGGCTGCTGCCTTGATCTCCTCGTCCGTCGCTTCTCGGTCTCCCATACGGATGTTCTCGCGAATGGTCGTGTTGAAGAGGAAGTTCTCCTGCAGAACCACACTCATTTGCTCCCGCAAGGAGTCCTGGGTGACGGTGCGAATGTCCCGCCCGTCTATGGATACGCTGCCTCCCTTGGGATCATAGAACCGCATCAGCAGGTTGAGAACCGTGCTCTTCCCGCATCCACTGGGGCCAACCAGGAGCACGGTGCGGTAGAGCGGGATTGTCATCGTGACGTTATCAAGGTTCAGACGGTCCAGGGAATAGCCAAACTGCACATCTGCCAGCGCGATTTCTCTGCTGGGACGAGGAAGAGGCGCGGCGTCGGCCGCATCTATGACATCAGGTTTCTCATTCAGTAACTCCTCGATTCGCTCCATGCCCACGCCTGCCTGCAACAAATGCGGCAGCCCCCATGTCAGTTCAGAGATAGAGGAGGCGACACCAGTCAACAGTATTTGGAACGACACCAGTTCACCTATAGTCAGAGCCCCGTGGTAGACCAGGAAGGCGCCAACGGCGATCACGAGGAGACTGCACACGCCGATACAGCGGTTTGGCACCCGGTATGTGAGGTAGGAGAAGGAACAGGCACGAGCGGCCGTGCTGCAGAAGTCGACCATCTGGTGTTTGAACCGTTCGATCAGCAGGCCTTGCAGCCGGAACATCTTCGCCACTGGCTGCGCATAAATATTCTCCTGCAACACGGCTACGATCTTCGCCTGCTGTTCCTTCATCTGGCGCCCGGCCTTCTCAGCGCGAGGCTCCACCCATCCTTCTGCCTTCATGCTCAGGTACAATCCTAAGGTCGAGAGCAAGGCCAACCTCCACTCCAGGGCAAAAAGAATAACGAGGGTGAACGGAATCAACAGGCATTGACACAGCATGTCCTGCAAGGACGAGGAGAGAGCATTGTCAACGGCTGCCATGTCAATGGTAAAACGGGAGGTGATCTCTCCCTGAGAGACGCGTCCATAGAATCCCATGGACAGACGCTGCAGATGCCGGAATATGCTGTACCGGAGGTCGTTCAGCAGCTTGGCGCTGAGTCTCGCGAAAAAATAATCTCTACCGAAATCCGACAGAGTTACTACGACTTCAGCCGCCACCAGAACGACCAGGATCAGAACGAGTGCTTTCATGTTGTGAGGAATGAGCGCATAGTCTGTGATGAACTTGAAGCCCAGCGGGAGTGCGGCCGAGATCGCCATCGACACCACGAGGAACAGGCCAACCACAGCGGCCTGCTTCCTATAGGGACGCATCCAATGAAAGAGGCTCCTGGCGAATCCCAGAATGCCCCTCCCTGGTTTGGCCTCTTGCTCTTCGTCCGCAGGCGCGGCCGACTCCCCCGGCGCCGCTTCAGGTCCCGCACTTTCAGGACTTCCTGGAACAGCGCCTGCGAGTCGCTGCTCTTCCCCTTTTTCGTGCACCCGCTTGATGGCGAGAGCAGAGCGAACCCGAGCGTGCAAGAGGACCGGATCGAAAGGCTTGGAGATATGATCCACTGCTCCCATCTTGATACACCGCACGACACTCTCCATGTCCTCGCTTGCAGAGACAACCACCACCGGGATGTTGCGCAGAAGGTTATCGTTCTTCATTTGCTTGAGGACCTGAAAGCCGTCCATTTCCGGCATGATAAGGTCAAGGAGTACTACATCAGCAGGCCGTTCCCGCAACAGTTTCAGGGCTGTTTTGCCGCTATCAGCTTCCATAGCGATGTAGCCTGCCTCCTTCAGACTCGTGCTCAAAAGCATACGAGGCAACCTTTGATCATCCACGATCAGGATTGTTTTCGTGTCCTCCATTTTCAATTCCTTTTAACCGGGACTATTCATAAACCGGTAGTACTTCAGGAGATTTGTACCGTATAAAACGTTTGACGGATGCTCAAACAAGAAGTCAGTAGTCAGAAGACAGAAGTCAGAATTCAAAAGAATATTTTTCAAATTTTATATTACAATTAATTCTGACTCCTGACTCCTGTCTCCTGACTCCTGAATTCCCAATAGATTACAATAGGCATTGAGGTCAATCTATCTCGCTTGCCTGTTAATTTGAAAAATTCATAAATAATCCAGGCTAAATTCGTTCGAGCGCGTCTTTTGCCTTCTTATATTCTTTCCCGGCATGCTCAATCAAATCGGCGGCACCTTCCAGCTTTCCCTGGCGGGCCATGTTTTCTAATTCCCGCGCGGCTGCTGAGAGCTTCATCGCACCAAAGGTGGCGCCGGCAGATTTGAGTGTATGCGCGGCCAGGCGAAGCGCTTTGGCATCGCCATGCTGCAAAGCCTGACGAGCGTCTGCAAGCAGCCTTATGCCATCATCCACAAATCCCTGCAGAAGGTCAGGAAACATCTTCTCCGCCTGTTTCCCCAAAGTGTCTTTGAGCCGTTTCAGGGCAGTTTCATCGATGATCTCCGCTCCAGGCTGTAATTCACCCCGGGCAGTTTCCATTCCGGTTTCGCTTTTCCCGGGGACAATCGCGCCCCTTTGCGCATCATGCTCAACTTCAGCACCTGATTGGGCGGGCGTTGTGGTGCCTGCCTCGGCCTGACTCCTGTAAAGCGCTGCGATCAGTTCCTTAACATGCACTGGCTTGCTGAGGTAATCATCCATACCGGCGGCAAGACACTCTTTGCGGTCTTCATCCAAAGCGTCAGCGGTCATGGCGATAATCCGGGGCTGCTCTTTGGCAGCAATAAGTCGACGGATCTCCCGTGTGGCCTCCAGACCATCCATTTCCGGCATCTGCACGTCCATCAGCACTACATTATAATGTTGTCGCTGGAAAGCCTCCAGAACCTCCAAGCCATTGGCGGCGACATCCGCGTGATATCCGAGGCGTTCCAGTATCGCCAGGGCGAGCTTCTGATTGCTTGAATTGTCCTCAGCCAGGAGTATACGCAGGGGGTGACGCAATCCCATCTGGGGATCGAATTGGGATGACCGTTCTTCTGTATCTGCTGCAACGAAAACTGTACCCTCGGGGCTGAATATTTCCAGGAAGGTATCATACAGCCGGGAGGCTTTGACCGGTTTGAGAAGAACCGCACGAAAACGCAGCTTATCCTCGTGATCCATTACCTCTGAAGAGGAAGTCAGCATTACCAGAGGAATAGAGCTGCTTTCAGGCAGGGCCTTTATCTTCTCGCTCACTGTCAGTCCATCCATTTCAGGCATCTGCATGTCCAGCACTACTATATCAAAAGGATCATCGTTTCGAATCTTTTCCAGGGCCTCCATTCCCGCGGCAACCGTGATCGGCACCATGCCCCAGGACTTGGCTTGAAGGGAAAGAATTTCCCGATTAGTAGGATTGTCGTCCACAATGAGCACCCGTCTTCCTAGCAGGATGGGCTGGTCGGCTTCAAGGTATATGGGTTTAGCACCCGCGGCGGATGGGGCACGTATTGTGAAGTGGAATGTGGAGCCTTTTCCTGCCTCGCTTTCCACCCATATCCGGCCACCCATCATCTCCACCAGACGCTTGCTGATTGCCAGGCCCAGGCCGGTACCGCCATACTTGCGAGCGGTCGAGGAATCCGCCTGGCTGAAGGCCTGAAACAGATGGCTAATCCTATCCGCCGGGATTCCGATACCCGTGTCCCGGATCGAGAACTGAAGTTCGAACCACTTATCTCCCTGATCCGCGGCCGGCGAACCTACTTCGGCAGCGGCATCGGTCTTGGACTCTGAATGTACTTCATGAGAATTCACAGTGACCATGACCTCCCCTTTCTCGGTGAACTTGATCGCATTGCCCACGAGGTTCACCAGGATCTGTTGCAGGCGGGTAGAATCGCCGACCACTGTGGTTGGGGTATGAGCATCAATGAGGGAGCCAATTTCCAGTCCTTTACTTCGAGACCGATGGGCGAAAAGTTCCAGGGAAGATTCCACGCACTGGCGTAAGTCAAAGGGATGGTTCTCCAATTCCAACCTGCCGGCTTCGATCTTCGAGAAATCGAGTATTTCATTGAGGATAGTGAGGAGCCCCTCGCCGCTTTTCCGTATAGTTTGTGCGAAATCACGCCGCTGCGGATCTAGATCGCCATCCAGCAGTAAGCCGGACATGCCGATTATCGCATTCATCGGTGTTCGGATTTCGTGGCTCATCATCGCCAGAAACGAACTTTTTGCCCGATTGGCAGTTTCGGCCGTTTCCTTGGCCTTTTCCAACTCCTCCTGGGCCCGTTTACGGTCAGTTACATCACGGATGCACTCGATGGCGCCTACGACATTGTCACGGGCATCGTACAGTACAGCCGCCGTAACCATCAGATAAACACCACCGCCTTGAAGTGTCGGCGCGTATGACTCGCCGATCAGAACTCCTCCATGTCGCTGTAGATGAGTATATTTCTTTTCTATCTCCTCCTGTGGGTTTAATGCCAGATCGATGAAGATCGGCCTCCGCTCACCATAGAATAACAGGGCATACTCGTAATTGCCTTTTCCGAGCATCTCTCCGGCTTTGATACCCGTTAGTTTTTCCATTGCGAAATTCCAGGCGATCACCCTGCCTTCCCTATCTATGACAAATGTAGCGTCCGGGAAAAAATCAATAATGTCGGCCAGTCTTCTCTCTAAACTGTCCGCATGCTCCAAAAGCCTGAGTTGAGAGCCGCGGACACTTTCCATCATGGCATTGAATGTGCTGGCCAATACCCCTAGTTCATCATGGCTTTTTACTGTCACTGGTTGATCCAGTTGCCCCTTCTGCACTCTTTTGGCTGCTTTCGCCAACTCCATCAAGGGAGATGTAAGGCTGCGAGCAAACAACAGGGCAAGTAGCACTGAAAAAAATGCCGTCAATAGCAGCAGAAACCATAGCTGGCGGGCAGTTTTTGCGAAAAGCTGTTGAATGCTGCTTTGAGTGGAACGGACCGGACTATAGAACTCATCCATGTACGTTGTCGCGCTCACCATCAACGTCACACCCTGGACAGGACTATTGATCGGTGTAGTAATCATGAATTTCTTGCGTATGGATTTGTCGGGGTCCAACCAATCATAGTAGCCCTCCCCTTCCTTCCCTTCCAGGCTCTGCTCGAACACCGCCCAGAACGCGGGCAGTCGGGTCGCGAAGTCATGCATGTCATGATTGACCAGGGCAGGATTCGGATGAAAGCGGGTGATGGCTGTGCGGGTCTCCCAAAGTGCGGTGTATCCGGTTTCACCCACCTTTTGACAAGCTATGCTCAAGAATTTTTTATTGCTCTGGAGGTCCTGCATTGTAAAAGTGGGATGGCTCAGCAAGTAAACCTCGACCTGACTGGCTACATCGCGGGCTTTCTGCCGGATCGATTCTTCCCCCAGCCTTTTCAACGCTTCGGTACTTTGGAATATCGCCAGTGAACCGATTCCGCTCATGGCGCGCTGGCTGAGGTAACCTACGACCAATGTGGGGATAACTGCTGCTATCAGAAAACAGAGGACAATACGGGTAGTAATCTTCATTTTTTATCCCCAGAAAGACCGGTACTTTTCAGTTTCTCCAATTGTCCGGAGATGTCCGCCCCGTTGCTGGAGCCGGCATCTTTTATCAATCCATTCAAAACATCGGCTGATTTCAACAGAACGCTGATAACATTCGGCTTCGGCGCCATCTGTTTGGTGCAGATCAGATTCATGATGTTTTCCATTCCCCGGGCCAATTCCCTGATGTTTTTCAATCCCATGAATGCTGCGCTGCCTTTGACCGAGTGCACAGCCCGGAATACCTTGTTCACTAACTCGTCATCTATGTTCTCTCCCGCAGCTTCAATGGCGAGTAAATCACTTTCAATCCCGCGCATGTTATCCTGAGAGTCTTCAATAAAAATCTGTAAGGTCTCACCATCCAATTCCATTTTGCCCTCCGACGACTCAAAATCTTCCATCTTGTGACAAGCAAAAAAATTATTTATTTCCGGAATACTCTAATTCTTTATCATCTTCAGTTTTATGTAATATCTTAATTAAGTTTTTAATTTTTTGGTATGGGTACCATCTTTCTACTCCAGGATTTTTCGGATCGATTTTTCAATAATTACTTTCATCTTATCTATTGTAGTGCCCTTGAGGATATAACTGATGGCCCCGAGCTTCAGACATTTAACAACGACATCTGAGTCGCTTATGGAGGTCAATATTATGACACGGGCATTAGGGGAAAATCCGATTATCTCTTCCAATGCCTTGTCACCGTTTTTTCCAGGCATGTGTAAATCCAGCAGCAGAAGGTCAGGTGTTTCTTTTAAGAACAGTTCTACCGCCTCATCACCGTTGGCCGCCTCACCTACAACTTCACAGTTCATAGAAATCAACATCTTCTTAATCATTGTCCTGAAGAATTTTTGATCATCGGCAACAAGCACTCTTGGTTTTTTAGCAATCTTAGCCGTACTTTTCAGTTTCTCCAATAGTTCCGAGATGTCCGCCTCGTCGCTTGAAGGAGCATTTTTTATTAATCCACTCAAAACATCGGCTGAATTCGACAGAACGCTGATAACATGCGGATATGGCGCCATCTTTTTATCGTGAATCAGATTCAGGATGTTTCCCATCCAATTGGTCAATTCTTTGATGTTTTTCAGCCCCACGGAGTTCGCGCCGCTCTCGATCGAGTGCACAACCCGCAATACATCGTTCACCCGCTCCTCATCCAGATCCTCTCCCCCCCAAGCTTCGATTGCGAGTATTCTCTTTTCAATTCCGCTCATGTCATCCAGAGAGTTTTCAATAAAAGACCGTAAGGTTTCACCATCCAATACCATATTTGCCCTCCAACGACTTGAAATCTTCCATTATGACTTTATGTAAAGATCTTGCATTTGACTTGCCCCAAATGTTTCTACCACTTGCTGCGTCAGTCAGCTAGCTTTTGTTGCGAGGAAAGGTGAAGCGGAACCGAACAGCAGCGGCCTCGTCACTACATCCGCCGGCGGGATCACCTCAGGGACTGGTGGATGTTAATGGCTTGCGCTCAATAATGTTACTACTAATTGTGAGATAATTCAAGCGCTTTTGAGCTTCTCCAAAAAGTGGCGGAACTGCCAGAGGAGAATATCAAAGCAATTCGCAAATGATGGCTTGAATCCCCGTACATTGGAAAAGAAATTAAGCCAGGTGCGCCCGCGGCGTTCCGTCATCAACATAGTCCGGACTAAGGTAGTGCAGAGTTAGCTCATTGGCGCTGGGTGCCAGGCGCTCGTTCAAAGAGCGCATCTCTTCCGAGGTCATGGGCGTGAAATTGCAGGCCAGCTCGCAGGCTGAAATCACCTGCTCGGGTGCGCTCATGCCCAGCAGGATGCCGTGCACCGGCAGGCTCAGTCCGTAGCGGATAAGCTCCAGCGCGGGGGCTTTGTCCTGCTCATCCACCTTGCGGATCAACCTTCGCTGCCCCGTGATCTTGAACGCGATTACCCCAATCCCCTGCTGATTAGCTAGCGGCAGGGTCAATTCCTCGAAGCTGCCCTCGGCCTTTGGATCGAACTCGAACTGGAACGGTACCTTGCTCGCATTGGCAGCCATCATACAGACATCGAACTTGAAGCGCCGGAGCGCCTCGGCCAGGGCTGGCGGGTGGTTGTGGCTGGTTACGCCGATATATCGTACAACTCCCTGTTCCTTCAGTTTGACCAGTGTCTCGAGCGCCCCCGAGCGGAACATGGTCTCCAACTCCTGAAGGTCCTTGATCGCGTGCATGTGGGCTATGTCGATGTAGTCTGTGCGCAGGCGCTTAAGCGAATTCTCCACATTTTTCTTAACCTGGTCCGGGCTGTGTTCGGACTCGTATTTGGTGCTGAAATAGACCTCCCTGCGTAGGCCCTGGAGCGCCTCTCCGTAACAGCCCTCGCTGTCCGGGCCGTAATTGGCGCTGGAATCGAAGAGATTAACGCCTCTTGCGCGGGCCAGCTCGACCAGAGCCAGCCTTTCCTGGTAGTCCTTGACCATGCTCAGGGTGCTGCCTCCGCCCATGCCGATAATAGAGATGTTCATGTCGGTACGGCCGAGTTTCCTGCGCGGCAGCATTTTAACCGTTCCGCCGCCTTTGCCTGAAGAACAGGAAAGGCCGGCGCCGAGCGCTACCGCACCCATGGCTCCAGCTAGAAATGCCCGCCTATTGACACGATTCGGCTCATTTTTATTAATATTACTCATAGGGTTATTCCCCCCAGTTTTAGTACCAAAAGCCAAGCCATGAGGAAAACAGGCTTGATTTCTTCAGAATACGGATTGAAAACATAAATAAGACTTAATGCAATTCCTTGGAGATGGCTGCGGCGACATCCTGAGCGGCAGGCCTAGTCGACACCTGGACAGGCGTGGCCTTGCCGTCCGGAGCGATGTCGAATAAAAGTGTACCCTGGGGGCTTGCCGCAAAACCGTCACCTGACGATACCGCCACCACGACACTATTTTCAGCCGATTCCGCCTGAACTGAATATTGACTGGAACCGGCCAAGCCGGTCACGAGATGCCGCGCGGAGACCGTTGTCTTCGGCACAACGTACCTGGCGACAATCGGCCCGGAGTTAATGTCCACCGCCTCCACGACTATAATGGCGAGTGATTGCTTGTCGCCTGTGAGAAACAACCCCATAAGATTCGGCTTGTCTGCCCTGACCGGCAGAACGCGCTCCTGGATATCGCCCAGCCGAACTAGAGCCATTACGCGGAATTCCGTACTCCGGCTTGACGGGCCGTAGCGGAGAGTTTTAGAAGCGTTTCCTCCAGTCGCTTCTCCCAGGCTCGCAGACAACTCGCCTGTCGAGATAATTTCGCAACTGAATGGAATTCCCTCGTGTCTGCCGCTGATCCGAGGCGGGGAGTCTTTTATGGAAGGATGGAATTCAGTGTCCGTACGGGCGCCGAAATGGAGCCTGAAGTCCATCTGTACCGGTTGAGCCGCTCTTGCATGGTCGGCGATGACATAAAGGTCCGGCTCCACGCACACGACACGTCTCCGGTACAACTCGAGATCGGGATAAGCCTCCCCGATCTCGTTGGAGAAAGTTACATAGATATCGGTCGCCTCGAAATCACTGACACCCGGCAGTGCCCCGCCTGGTTGTTCCTGTCTCCGGCCATCGAGCTGAAGCCGGTTATCGGCCCGCGCGCCCCCCTCGTAATCGACGGACCGCGACTGATTCTGGCCGTTGACCTGAAGGACGCTGTAGAACTGGGTGCCATCTGCGAAATCCGTGGCCCGCGAGATAAGAGGGCTGCCATTGACCGCAAGAATCACGGCGTTGCGGCTGAGGTGCATGTGCCATGTTTCGACATAGGGCAGCTTCCCCCGGGCCTGAAGCTCGTATTGAAGCCGACCCGCGATGGCCCCCCGGAAGGAGAGCACCCGGTCGGTCTCCCCCCACGGATCGCTCCCGCCACGGACATGGATATGGGACATGTCGCCCAGAATAATGGCTCTCGGCAGGCCGGCGCTGTCGGGCCGCTGTTCGGGCAGCAAAGGGTCATAAGCAAGGTACTGCCAGGCAGTTTCATCTGTGGCCGGTTTATGTCGGGTCCAGCAATTGGCGGACCATTGAAGAACCGGGTCCCGGTACGCCGCGGCAACTGCATAAATCCACGCCGCAGAGTGCCATTCATGGTCCCCACCCTCGCCGAAATTGGCTATGCCCCCATGCCGGGGATGGTTCCAGACAGCGTACATCCTGCCATAGGCGAAGTTATGGAAGAACCTGGTCTTGCTGAAAAATTCGATTCCTTTGGTCCTTTTCAATGCCCGCAGAAAAGGCATCGATCCTTCAAAAGCATACGGGGCGCCGTAAACCCGCGATTCCGGCCAGGAGCCATCAGGGGGCATTATCCCGGCTATATAGTCGAAAAAATGAATCGCGAAGCGCAGCCAATCCCGCGGCCCGCTCCCGGGTCCGGCCAGGGAGATATCCTCTTTTTCGAGCGCCAGAGCCAGGCATCCCAAAAGCGCTACATCGACCCAGCAGTGATTCGTGGTCAGCATGGCGAATATATTGCGGTTATACGGCTCTTTTGTCCCGGGTACGCCGGGGGTTTCGAAAGGAACGGGCAGGCCATTGATGATCCAATCACTCACTGCCGTGTTGTACATGAACCGGGCGCGCCGGACGCCTTCCGACAGTACAAGTTTCTTCGTTTTCTCCGGCGCTCGATCCGAGCAGAGGTCCCAGGTGGTGGCGATAGCCATGAAAGCATGGGCCGCGGCAAGGTCGTTATTCTCCCTGTGCGGATGAAACGAGCCGAAAGCTTTGTAGGTTGACAACATAACCCGCACGTTTTCCCAGGCTTTGTCGGCATATTTCTTTTCGCCGGTTACAGCATACGCCACTGCCAGGGCGTCGGTATCTGCAGCATCCTTACGTATCAGGAGCATCTCGCTGTCCCGCTCGGTCGGCCATACCCTGTATTGGCTCAGCAGCAGATCGGGATTGCCCGGCTCGGTGTAACGAAGAGGAGTGCTTAAAGATTCTTCGGCACGCCTCAGTAATGCGTCGCGAAGTATGTTCTGTTCTTCAGTGATGGGCTTTTGTGTCCTCGCCGTGTAGACCTCTTCAGGCGTCATGAAAACGCACGGACGCGAATTTTCTTTACCCGAGGCTATACTGACAGCAGCCAAGAGCATCACCGCACTGGTTAATAATCTCACGTTACCGCCCCCGAAAGGATGATTTGATTTATGCTTCATTTTTTCCAATGTCGAACTTGACCACTTTACCAGTCTTTGAGGCAAAATCAAAAATGATTAGTATATACAAGGCAATGCAAGGATAACTGTCATTCGTATGATTTAGCCCGGATAATTCATAAACCGGTAGTATATCAAAAGATTTGCACAGTTTAACAACGTTTGCCGGATGCTCGAACAAGAAGTCAGTAGTCAGAAGACAGAAGTCAGAGGATTATTTTTCAAATGTTATCTGGCCATTAATTCTGACTCCTGACTCCTGAATTCCCAATAGATTACAATAGGCATTGAGGTTAATTTATCTCGCTTGCCTGTTAATTTGAAAAATTCATGAATAATCCCGGTTAGAATTCATTCCTTCATATTGCGATATTTATCCTGAAATGCTTCTTCCGTCTTTATATAATCGCAAAGAGGAACCAATTCGTATTCTTTCAATATACTGTTGATTGTTAAATCCGGAGAACGGCTTTCTATCGTAACCCAGCTTTCATTTCCAAAATACCTTACCAATACTTTCCGACCATATTTCTTTTTAATGTCATTCAGCTTGTCCGAATAGTCGACAATTTCCAATAACGCTTTCTCCAGATTCAAG
>Ga0315277_10007430_pt1 | contig 14215 bp, 11 predicted proteins | sample YL17G05_15_MG_FD_203695 | JGI IMG/M metagenome (GOLD analysis project Ga0315277, IMG submission 203695) | Sediment microbial communities from Yellowstone Lake, YNP, Wyoming, USA - YL17G05_15 | ecosystem: Environmental > Aquatic > Freshwater > Lake > Sediment | place: USA: Wyoming | collected... | reverse complement strand
AGCAAGCACAAAGATTTTTTTACCAACGATAACCAGATGCTCATTCAATCCTATGCTAACCTGGCTGCTGTCGCTATTCAAAATACCCTGTTATTTGACGAACTCAAGCGCAGCAACAAGCAGTTACATGGGCTCTCTCAGCGCCTGATGAAAGCCCAGGAGGAGGAGCGTCTCCACCTTTCGCGTGAATTGCATGATGAATCGGGTCAGCTCCTGACTGCTTTAACGGTTCAATTAGGTCTCCTGGACCGCAACTTGGACCAGCCTGAAGATATGCGTGATAAGATCGAAGAATTAAAAAGCACAACTAATGAGATCCAGGAAAATCTCCATCAACTGGCGGTTAATTTGAGACCTGCCAGCCTGGATCATATTGGACTGGTGACCACATTACGGCAATTCATCGCCGAATTTAACCGTCAATATAATTTTTCAGTCGATTTTGAAACGGTGGGAATGGAGGGTAAACGACTACCCAGCGATGTGGAGACTACCATCTTCCGCATTGTCCAGGAATCCCTGACAAATGTCATCCTACACGCACAGGCGAAACATGTGGATGTTTTACTCAGCCTGCATAACCAGCATGCAGTCTTGATTGTTGAAGATGATGGGATTGGATTTATACCTACTTCACTTAGCACGGAAGACCACCTTGGTCTCTTTGGAATGCGGGAAAGAGTTGAGATGCTCGGAGGGACATTCACGATCGAAAGCTCACCCGGAAAGGGCACCACTATAAAAGCGGAGATTCCCTGCCATGGCTAGGGTGGTTATCGCAGATGACCATGCCATCGTACGTGCGGGACTACGCGCCCTAATTCATGATGAGATAGGGATGGATCTGATTGGGGAGGCCACGGGAGGTTACGAAGCTATCGAGCTGGTTGAGAAGAACCAGCCGGAAGTCCTGGTCCTTGATATCAGCATGCCAGACCTGGATGGTATTTCTGTCACCCGCAAGCTCAAGCCAAATTTCCCAGATTTACGCATCCTAATTTTGACCTTACATGAGGATGAAGCCATGCTTAAGGAGGCAATTAAAGCAGGTGCATCAGGTTATATCCTCAAGCGTGCCGCTGAGTCTGAGTTGATATCAGCTATTCAAATCATCCTACGCGGTGACATGTATGTGGATCCTTCCATGCTCAGGTCATTGTTAACTGAACCCAAGCCAGTATCTCCTCAGCAGTCAGCTCCTGTGGAGACCCTCACTTTGCGCGAAACGGAGATCCTCAAGCTGATCGTGGATGGATTTACCAACCGTCAGATTGGGGAACATCTGAATATCAGCATCCGGACGGTTGAAGGACACCGGGCGAATATTTCCGAAAAACTGGGATTACACAGCCGGCTCGAATTAGTACGTTATGCCCGCCAGCACGGCATGATCGAATAGCACCTCCGATCGACTTTATCCCTGAACCATCCTACCTCCGTAAAAACTACGGAGGCGGATGCGTATTTTTCCCTCAGAGGGTCATTCAGAAAAACCCCCAATAAATACTCTTATAAATTAATGGTTATTAATCTATTATAGAGAGTAATCTACTCCTAGAGTGAATCTAGGAGAGGGTGCGTTCGCGTATCTGGTGGAAGAAAATTCATGCTCAAATCGCCCGATTCAAATTCCTCCCCTTTGAATGTAGTAGCAATGCGCGGGATTACAAAAGCATTTCCTGGCGTGCTGGCCAATGACCAAATCGACTTGGATATATTCACTTCCGAGGTACACGCACTGCTAGGTGAGAATGGTGCCGGTAAGAGCACCCTGATGAAAATCCTGTACGGGTTTTATAGGTTGGACTCAGGTCAAATTTTTATCAATCAACAACCTGTTTCGATACACTCGCCTAACAATGCTAGAGCAATCCAGATTGGGATGGTCTTTCAGGACTTTTCATTGATCCCTGCCCTCAGTGTGATGGAGAATTTAGCTTTGTTCCTCCCACAGCTTCCAGTCGTGTTAGACGTGAAGGGGATCAATCAGCGTATCCATCAGGTTTCCGAGCGATATAACCTGGAGGTAAATCCAGATGCTTTGGTGTCTCAGCTTTCTATCGGTGAATTGCAAAAGGTTGAGATACTCAAGCTTCTTTTAGCAGACGCACGCCTACTCATCCTGGATGAACCAACACGTGTGCTCGCCCCGCATGAAGTGCAGGCACTTTTCAAAGTGATCGACAGCTTGAAAAAGGATGGATATGCGATCGTCCTGATCACTCATAAACTGAAAGAGGTTTTGGAGTGTGCTGACCGTATCACCGTACTACGCACCGGTCGGGTGGCGGGTGCCCTCCTCCGATCCGACGCAACCGAAGAACGTCTTATCTCATTGATGTTCGACAAAAAGCTGGGGTCAACTGTTGTGACTCATAAAAAAGCTTCTGAAGAGCATGTATCACCATTCCTGGAATTTAAAGATGCATGGACGCATGGAGAAGGATTGGAAACTAGCTTAAAAGCCATGGACTTCAAAGTCAATCCAGGCGAGATCATGGGTGTGGCAGGCGTTTCTGGGAATGGTCAGAAGGAGCTTGGGGACGTCGCTATGGGATTGATCCGTTGCACGCGCGGAAAGAAGTTCATCTTTGGCCAGGATTTCACCGACAAGTCCATTCAAGAGGTGCGCATGAGTGGAGTCGCCTTCATCCCCGAAAACCCGCTCACCATGTCGATCGCACCATTTATGACCGTTTTACAAAACATGGCCATCACCCGCGCACATCAATATGCCCGGATGGGTGGATTGAGCATGGACTGGCAAGCTGTCCGTGCCGATATCGAACGTTCAAACCAACGCTTAGGCTTTTCTTTTCCATTGCACATTCCAGCGCGATCACTCTCGGGTGGTAATCTGCAGCGCATGGTTGTCGCTCGTGAAATGATCGGCGATCCCCGTTTGATCATTGCTTCCTATCTCACACGAGGGCTGGATGTGCAGAGTGCCATCGCGGCTCGCCAGGCGCTGGTCCAGGCACGTGACAACGGCGCAGGAGTGCTCTTGATTTCTGAAGACCTGGAAGAATTGTTCGCCCTCTCCGATTGGCTGATCGTTCTATATGCTGGGAAGATCGTGGGAACCTTTAGACCAGAAAACACCGACGTTTACGAAATTGGCCATCTCATGACGGGCTCAGAGGTTGTGCATGCTGAAAATCAGTAAGGCTGCGCTCCGTTTTTCCATAATCCAGAATAAAACCGTAATTCTGGTTATCCGCTACCTGTTTATGATCCTGCTGGCATTCCTGTTGTTCGGGGTCATCCTGTTAATTTCTGGAAAAGACCCGCTACAGTCCTATAAAGATATCTTCACCTCCACCTTGGGCAGTGCCTATGGATTCTCTGAAGTCCTTGTTGCCATGATTCCCATGTTGATCACTGCCCTGGCAGTTGCAATTCCTGCCAGGGTGGGTCTGATTAACGTTGGTGGTGAAGGTCAGCTGTATATCGGAGCTGCCTTTGCAACTTTCGGGGCGCTTACTTTTTCCAATCTACCTGCCTGGCTCCTGCTGCCAATCATGATATTCCTGGGCATGCTGGGAGGTGCCTTGTGGGCATTCATCCCGGGTTATCTCAAAGCCATAGGTTTGGTGAACGAGACCATCACAACCCTGCTTTTAAACTCGGTGGCTCCCAAGATTATTGGTTTTTTGATCTTTGGGTTCTGGCACTCAGCTCTTGATACTGTAAAGACACCAAACTTTGTGGCTGCTGCCAGGCTCCCCACTTTCTTTGGGACGCGTGTCCATCTTGGATTGCTCCTTGGGCTGATCTTATTGATTATATTTTGGTTATTCATGAAATATACCCGTTGGGGTCTTGAAATGCGCGCCATTGGGAACAACGCACAGGCGGCACGAAGGAATGGTATTCCGCTTAAAAAATATCTGATCATTGTTATGTGCGTGGGTGGAGCAATCGCAGGTTTGGCAGGCATGTCTCAGGTCTCTGGGTTCTACGGGGTATTGCTGTTGAATTTTTCCATGAGCCTGGGATTCATGGGTTTCATGATCAGCTGGCTGGCGGGTGGTGAACCATTGGGGATTCTGCTCATGTCATTCGTGGTTGCAGTCATCTTCACTGGAGGCAACCTGCTCCAGCTTACGCGTGGCGTACCCTATTCTGTCATCAACCTCCTTCTGGCGTTTACCCTATTCGTGGTGCTGGCTCGACCGGGTCTCATCAAAGGAAAAAAAGTATGACCTTACTCGCTATCTTTGGAGTCATTTCCAGTGCAATTTTCTCTGGAACTTCTCTTCTCTACACTACCCTTGGAGAGGTAATCGATGAGCGCTCCGGGATCGTCAACCTGGGTCTGGAGGGGGTGTTATTGGTAAGTGCCTCATCAGGGTTCGCGGTCACCTCCCTTACGGGAAGCCCATATATAGGCATCCTGGTATCCGTGCTGGCAGGCGGTTTGATGAATCTGGTACTGGGCTACCTGGTGATCACCCGAAAAGCGAACCAGTTGGCGAGTGGATTGGCCTTGATGTTCTGTGGATTCGGATTGAGCGCATTGATCGGGAAGTCCTTCGTGGGTGTAAAAATCACTAGCCTGCCCAGGTTCCTTATACCAGGACTTGAAGGCCTGCCTCGTTTATACACTTCTTTGTTCAAATTCGATCCCCTGATTTATCTGGTCATACCAATGGCAGTCCTGGTTTGGTGGCTGCTCTTCCGTACACGCTGGGGTCTGGGTGTGCGTGCGGTGGGTGAAAATGCTGATATCGCTTATGCCTCTGGGCGTAACCCACACCTGATCCGCTACCAGGCACTATTTGTCGGGGGGATGTTGGCCGGGTTGGGTGCTGCTCACCTGGCAATCGCTTATGCCATGAATTGGACCGAATACATGACTGCCGGTCGTGGGTTTATTGCCGTTGCATTGGTAATTTTCTCGAAATGGCACCCTTTACGCGCCATTGTAGGGGCATTGATATTTAGCGCCGCAGTGGCGTTCCAGTTATTGCTGCAATCCAGCGGTGTCCAGGTTTCACCATTCCTGCTGGACACGATCCCATACCTGCTAACTTTGATCGTATTGATTGCCTGGGGTGGTACCCGGAAACATTCCGCTCCTGCCAGTCTAGGAAGAGTCTATCAAGGTAGTGAATAATGCCTGAATGCTTATATCGATAAGGGAAAGGAGGAGTCACCATTAATTTCATACCTTTTTTACGAACCAAACCTGACTCAATTCGTACAAACCTTAGAAAAGGAGAAGTAGAAATGAAAAATAAGTTCCTGTATACCATTCTCGCAGTTTTCATCAGCGCAGTCATGCTGCTTTCCGCCTGCGCCCAAGCCACCACTGTTGCTCCTGTGGTTACTGAAGCTCCACCAGTTGAGGTCATCCCGCCGACCCCTACAACTGTGGTTGTAGAGCCTACTGCAGTTCCAGAACCTACTTTAGCTCCCACCACAGCTCCCGTCGCGGAAGGACCCTGCTTGATAATTGGTGCCCTGTATGGCGGACCTATAACAGATGCAGGTTACAACCAGGCCATGCATGATGCCGTGATGGCAATTAAGGATAACATCGCATGTGTGGAGATCATCGAGGCTGAGAATGTGCCAGATGAAGCTGGTGCAACCACCACTATGGAGAACATGATCTCGCAGGGTGCTAAGATGATCATCGCCACAGCTTATAACCACCAATACCCGGCTTTAGACCTTTCCAAGAAGTATCCGGATGTCATTTTTGAGCATGCCGGTGGCTGGGAAATGGGGGCTAATTTTGCCAACTTTTATGGCAACCCACCCGATGGCTGGTATTTGATGGGCATCGCCGCTGGCAAGATGACCACCAGCAACAAGCTCGGCTTTGTGGCTGCCTTCCCCATGGGATGGACCTTGACCTTTATCAATGCCTTTGAGTTAGGTGCCCAATCCGTCAATCCAGACATCCAAACCATTGTGACCTACACATTTGCCTGGGGAGATGCTGCCAAGGATGCAGACGCAACCAATTCTCTCATCAACCAGGGTGTTGATGTAATTACCATGCACGTCGATTCGCCAGCGACCATCCTCTCAACTGCTGAGTCACGTGGTGTATACTCAATCGGCTTCCAGTCTCTGGCAGCTCAGCAATTTGCGCCTGAATATTGGATCTCCGGCACTGGCTTTACGTTGGGTGGTAAATTGACCTGGCTGGCCTCCACAGTCCTGGATGGCACCTGGACCCCGATTTTCCTGCGCTGCGGCATTGCCGACGGTTGTATGGCCATTGCCCCCTATGGACCGAAGGTTCCCCAGGAAGTGCAAGACCTGGTTGCCGAGAAGCAGGCCGAGATCGATGCCGGCACTCTAGTCGTCTTCGCAGGTCCAATTGTGGATCAGGATGGAACCGTCCGTGTGGCAGAGGGTGAGGTTCTATCAGCTGACGTAATGGGCTCGGTTGACTGGTTCGTAAAAGGCGTGGTCGGTAGCCCCAAATAAGACTCTTTCTTTGTGAAAAATGGGGTACCACCAATTCATGGTGGTACCCCAACTTCAGGAATGATGAAATCCCAGAGATATGATTATCCTGTAGAGACAAACGTGATCGGAGAGACCGCTTTACGTGTTTTGTCCAATGCTCAACACGGGACTGTGTTGGCAAGCGTAACCAATGCCACCTACCTCCGCAGCGAAAAGGGCGAGCTTTGTTGGCTGATCCCAGCGACCGGGCAAATGCATCAACGCGGCATACAGATTATTGCTCCCTTACCCAGGTTGAATGTAGGCAGCTGGTACGAGGTTGTTGATCAGACTATCCTGACTCGCTCTAATGAAAAACTAGATTTTCGACACGCTCCAATTTGGAAGTCACCAACCATAACATCAACAGATATCGTCTCAATATCAAGATTATCTAGATCACTTCTTACCGTAGTCGACCATTTATTGAAACAATCTGTACCTTCCGGTTTAGGTTGCTTGATCTCGTCAATCTTGCAGATGACTTCCCACAAGAACGAAGCTCTGGAAGTAAACCTCGATAGCTGGATGGCTGAGAAAGCCTGGCCAGCAGTCCAAGGGATGATTCTGGCATCCAAGGCAAACGATACCAAGCTAATTATTAATTATGCAAAATCATTAGTTGGATTGGGCGAAGGCTTGACACCTTCAGGTGATGATTTCTTGGGTGGATTCTTTTTCTCAAGACAGTTTTTATATGAGCATTATCCGAAAGCTCTGAACTTATCAACATGCACTTATTCAGATTTCATACTGCAATTAAAACCCCTCACCAACCTGATCAGCTATACCATTTTGAAGGATCATGCCGATGGTCAATCGGTTGAGCCACTGCACCAATTTGCCAATGGCTTATTACAGGGAAAGCCCGTTGATCAACTCTTTCTCCATGTAGAGAAGCTGATTTCCTTGGGTCACTCGTCCGGATGGGACTTGCTGAGTGGGTTCCTGGCTGGAATGACCATCTCCTTCAATAAATAGCATTCAACGGTACTGAGTGGTCTACTCGAAAGGAATTCCAATGGATATCAAGCAGAAGATCGAATTAGCGAATGAAGAAGCAGCCAGCCGCCTCAAGCTGGGTGATCCCATACTGGTGGATATCGCACCCGCAGGGGAGGTGATCCCTGGTCTGAATGGAAAAATGGTCATTCACGCTGGGCCTCCTATTGAGTGGAAACATATGTGCGGTGCGCAGAAAGGGGCGATCATCGGTCAGGTATTGTACGAGGGTTGGGCAACTAGTATAGATGAGGCGATTAACATCTTGAATAAAGGTGAGATCCGTTTAGAGCCTAATCACCACCACCATACCGTCGGGCCGATGGCAGGCACCATCTCCCCATCTGCACCCGTCTGGGTGGTCGAGAATAAAACCTTTGGGAATCGCGCCTATTGCCGCCAGGTGGAAGGGAACCAGCAGTTTGGGGATTACAGCCAGGAAGCCCTCAAAGGTCTCACCCTGTGGCGGGATGTTTGGGCACCCACTCTGCGTAAGGCTTTACAGACCATTGGCGGATTGGAACTTAAACCGATTATCACCAAGGCGCTTCAGATGGGCGATGAGCTGCATAACCGGCATACCGCCGCTTCAAGCCTGTTTGCCAATGCCATGGCGGTGGCGATGGCTCAAATAGATCTTCCCAAAGATAAGCTGCTATGGACTCTCAAGTATGTCACCAATCACGAATTAATTTTCCTTGGAATCGCCATGGCTTGTGGTAAGGCCATTGCTGACCCGGTGATGGGGATCGATTACAGCACCGTGGTCACTGCCATGTGCCGTAATGGAGTGGAATTTGGGATTCGGGTGAGCTCGCTGGGTGATGAATGGTTCACCGCTCCTTCGCCAAAAGTGAATGGTCTGTATCTACCTGGGTATAGTGAGCTGGATGCGGGGCTGGATATGGGTGATTCCGCGATCACCGAAACGGTCGGTTGGGGAGGCTTCACCATCGGTGGAGCACCTGGGATCCTCAGCCTGGTTGGTGGTACTCCCGAGCAAGCCCTGGCCTATTCGCGTGAGATGAGCAAAATTACGGTCACCAGTCATCCTACCTACCGCCTGCCCGCCCTTGGTTTTGCCGGCGCACCACTCGGGATCGATATCCGTAAAGTGGTACAGACGGGGATCACACCGATCATCGACACTGCCATCGCCCATAAAGACCCAGGCTACCCGAAGATCGGTGCTGGGATGGTGCGTGCCCCGCTGGAATGCTTCAAGAAGGCATTGATTGCATTTGGACGTAAATATGATGTGCGTAAATAGAAAAATGAATTAGAGGATTTATTATGCCTTCCGGATTCGTCATTCGAAAAAACCAATATTATGACTCTGTCTTCTTGATGAGTGTCAACGCTCGTATCTTGAAGGTCGAGGGGATCCAACAGACTGCAGTACTAATGGGCAGCCCAGCCAATAAACAGCTGCTGGTTGATATTGGCGTCCAGGATCCTGATATCGAGGCTGCCCAACCCAATGACCTGATTGTGGCGGTCATTGCGGACTCGATGGGGATTATCAATCAGGTCCTGGGCAACCTGGATGTGTGGTTGAACGCGATTCAGGAGGAAGCTCCGCTTTCGAAGATGCACACATTGGAAGATGGACTGGCGATAATGAGCAACGCCAATCTGGTGGTGATATCAATACCAGGGGAATATGCTGCCCGGGAAGCTCGGAAAGCCCTGCAGGCAGGGCTGAATGTATTCATATTCAGTGGTAATGTTTCGATCGAGGATGAGCTCGAGCTCAAACAATTGGCAAAACAGGGGGGACAAGTGGTTATGGGGCCTGATTGTGGAACCAGCGTGATCGGTGGGGTGGGGATCGGTTTTGCTAATGCTATCCGCAGGGGTGACATTGGGGCAATTGGGGCTGCTGGAACGGGTTTGCAGGAATTCACATCTCAGGTGCACAATCTTGGCTTCGGGATATCCCACGCCATCGGGACAGGCAGCCATGACCTATCGGATCAGATCGGTGGTCTGACCACCCTTGCTGCCATGGACGCGCTTGAGATGAACGCCAAAACCAAGGTCATCACGATCATCTCCAAGCCACCCGGAGCTGCCACCCTACAGCATTTGCTTGAGAAGATCAGCAATTGCCGCAAACCTGTGATCGGATGCTTTCTCGGGGTTGATCCAGACATTGTTTCCGCAAGAAAGAATCTTAAACCTGCATGTACCATCGACGAGGCTGTCAGGTTGGCGATAACGATGTCTGGCAATCCCAAACCACCTGAAGCGGGTTTGACTTCAGCTGATCTTAAGACTCTCTCCGACGAAAAAAAAGGCTGGTCTTCAGAACAGAAATATCTACGTGGCATCCTGGCAGGTGGTACATTCTGTTACCAGTCACAGCAGATTCTGCGGGAAGCTGGCATCATCGTCTATTCCAATAACCCATTAGAGCTTAAAAACAAGCTCAAGCATCCTGATAAGAGCATCCAGCATACCTTGGTTGATATGGGGGATGAGTTTTATATGGTTGGAAAACCACACCCCATGATCGATGGGACGATGCGCCGGCAAAGGATAATCACCGAGAGCCATGACCCGCAGATCGCAATCCTTTATCTGGATTTCATCCTCGGCTACAATGCCTCCATGGATCCGGTGGGTGAGCTATTAGATGCAATCGATAAAGCTAAAAGTGTTTACAAACAGCGTAGAGGGTCGCTTACCGTCGTAGCATCAATTTGTGGTACTGAGGATGACCCACAGGACCTGACCTTTCAGGTAAAGATGCTCCAAGACGCAGGCGTTCTTGTATATGACAGTAATGCCAAGGCTATAGCTGCCTGTTGCTGGTTATTGGGAAAGGGGTAAAGGTGGAAATGGAGACGAAAATTGATAAGCTTCTAACAGAACCACTCGTCGTTGTAAACGTTGGCTTGAGCAAGTTTGCCAAAAGCCTGGAGGAGCAGGGTGTGAATGTGATCCAAGTGGATTGGGTGCCTCCAGCCGGTGGTGACAAAGAGATGATGGATCTATTGGATGAATTGTTATAAGGGATGACCATTCGCGATGGATGTTACTGGATCATTTATGAAGGTACGGTGAAAGTGCCATCAGTCCTTCGCATTGTGTCAGGTGAACTATAAGACATTGGAAAATTCAGTTTCCTCAGATGGTATTCGTAGGAATGCAGTAAATCTCCTTCTCAACCTAAAAAAACAAAATTTACATCTTTTCCCCGATTGGACAAGACGGCAGGCTGTCATCCCGCGTTGATTATTCGAGCTATCTTCTGTGATTCTTATCCCAAAATAGTGCTGTTGGGGTGCAGTTGGGATATTAAGCAGTGAATATATTAGATCGGTTAGATAAAATTGCCTCCATATACGGGATGTAATGAAAATCTCAATATCATATGCATGGTATGGACATTTGCGACCTTGGTTCGTAATCACTTAGTCGCCAGGTTGGGTCCAACCGGGCTAACCAGGTGATTTAATATCGCCTTAGAAGGGGGCAGCCTTCTTCATAACATCCAGTAATCGTAAGCTCTCGAGGACTATCAAGTAAAGGTGATAAGCCCTCAAGCGGAACTGGTTTGGGGTGTCTGAGTCAGGTAACCAAGATTAATCACCTTGTGCTGGTAGGCTGGAAATGATGTGTTTGCTGCCATCGTGCATCGGCAGGTCGAATTGGTAGTAAGACATTCGCTCATTTAAACGGGTGGCATTATAAACACCAATATATTTGTTTTTCCCCTTGGGACTCTTGTTTAGGGAGCCTCTTTTCTGGTTTGGTTCACTTAAACCTTATTATCCGGTCCAAGAGGCTACCTTTTCTGAATTTAGGACCAAATCGCAGAAACCTATTGACAACTGCCCAAAAATGAGTACAATATTAATGACAACGTTGTCGTCAACGATAACGCCAGCGATGACATCTTGTTGAAAATTTTTTGGCCTCTGTCGGATAAGGAAAGCATCATTCAAAAATGGGCATAATTTCCAAGACAGAAAAATCGCTTCGTAAGATCAATGGCTCCTTCCATACTACGCTGAAGGATGTAGCAAAATTAGCCGGTGTGTCGACGAAGACCGTCTCGCGGGTCGTCAATAATCAGGGGGAAATCAGTACGGAGACGCGAAAGCGAGTCCAGGTAGCCATTGAACAACTTGGCTATCGCCCCAATGTTATAGCACGTAGCTTAATCCACCAGCGAACCAATACCTTGGGGGTTGTCGCTTGGGGAATTGACTATTTTGGGCCATCGCGTACGGTCGTTGGAATTGAACAGCAAGCTCACCAATTGGACTACTCCTTATTTCTTAATCTCATGGATCGGCCAGACGATGGCGACAGCGAACAATTATTGGATACATTGATCACTCATCGAGTAGATGGAATTATCTGGGCTGTGCCTGAGGTGGGAGATAACCGGGCTTGGCTGGAATCCAGCCACTTGGAACAGCTTCCGCCAATTGTCTTTCTAAGTATGGCACCGCGACCCGGATTGTCGGTGGTTGCAGTGGACAACTTATCTGGAGCTAAACAGGCTACAAAACATTTAATCGATCAAGGTCGGCGAAAGATTGGAATAATCACTGGACCATTAGCCTGGTGGGAAGCACGCGAGCGTTATGCTGGCTGGGAAGCTGTGATGCATCAGGCCAACCTTGCCACACCCTCTTCTCTGGTAATTGAGGGGGATTGGTCGGCTGCTGCCGGGGAATACGGATTGCGTATGTTGTTGAATCAAGAGCCGGACATCGATGCCGTATTTGCCTGCAGCGATCAAATCGCTTTAGGTGCCTTAAGTACTGCCCATCGGTTGGGGCGGCAAATCCCCCAGGAGCTGGCAATAGTTGGGTTTGATAATATCCCCGAATCAGCCTGTTTTTGGCCTCCCCTGACCACAGTTTATCAACGACTTATTGATGTAGGTCGGATCGCTGTGCAAACCTTGCATGGGATGATCGAAGCAAACCGACAATTGAGGACGCCCGAAGAGGCAACTGTAACGTTGGTTAAGCCAGAATTAATCGTTCGAGACAGTTCTTCGCAAGCCTGAAACAGCCTCATCTTGAGTGAAATGGCTTTTGACAATTCGAAATCTAAATGCACATTTTTTTTAGATGAAAGGAGGTTCTCAATCACGAAGAGACAATTTTTCAAACAATCTAAAGTGAAAGACACCATTTAATTAATTTCAAAAAAATTAGGAGGATGAAATGTTCAAGTTCGTGTCAAAAAGCGTGATTATTATTACCCTGTTGGCCCTTGCGCTGACGGCGTGTGGCCCAGCTGCAACGTCCCAGGCACCGGTTTCTCCGGTGACCGAGGCTCCGGTTGCCCCAGTGACCGAGGCTCCTAGCGCCCCAGCCACTACAGAAGGAGCAGCTCCTGCTGCTGGTACTGGGTGGTGCTCTGGTACCAAAATCGTCTTCTTCCCTGGTGGAGCACCAGGCGGTGGTTTTGAGACCGTAGTCTATAACGGTGCTCTGGCTGCGGCCGCCGATACGGGTGCGGATGTGCAATACTTGTGGTCCAACTGGGATCCTTCAACGATGATCACACAGTTCCAGCAAGCCGTAGCCACCAAGCCCAATGGCATCGCCATCATGGGCCATCCCGGTGATACTGCTTTTGATTCACTCATTGATGACGCCGAGTCACAGGGCATCATCGTGACCAGCATGAACACGCAGCTGCCAACAGCGCAAGCCAAATACGCCCCGAGTGGTTTCGGCTACGTCGGCGCCATTCTATATGACGCCGGGTATGCCCTGGGTCAGGAAGCCGTGAAGCGGTCAGGCGTGAAATCAGGCGATAAAGCTTTCCTATGGGGTTTGTTGTCACAAGCAGGTCGCGGTGAGCGCACCAAAGGCGTAAAGGATGCTCTTGAAGCAGCTGGATTGACGGTGATCTACCAGGAGATTGACGAAGCTACCAACGCGGAGGCAGCAAACGGCATACCGGTCTTTACCGGCATTATGTCCGCCAATCCGGACATTAAACTCATGGTGACCGATCATGGCAACCTGACGGGCACAGTACAGAGCTTTCTGGAAGCCGCTGGCAAGAAGCCGGGCGATATTTATGCCGCTGGATTTGATATGTCGGGTAATGCCGTTACAGCGATTCAGAATGGCTGGCTCCAGCTGGTGATCGACCAGCAGCAATATCTGCAAGGCTACTTTGGTGTTCTGCAAATTTGTCTCACCCATAACTATGGTTTCTCCGGTCTGCAGATCGATACGGGTGCAGGCTTTGCTGACAAAAACAATATTGACCAACTGGTCCCGTTAGTCGCAAAGCAGATTCGCTAACGCGGAATCGATTTCTGCCGGCTGACGCTTTTCTGTCTTTGACGGAGCAGCAATAGAAAAACATACAAGGGCTAAGTGGCTCGGGATGAATTACTGACCATTTAGCCCTTGCCATTCTCATAGAAATATGTAATTCTTGAGCATATAGGTAATCCTTTATCGAATCGGAGTCAGTATATGGAAGAATACCGCCTCGAGCTTAGAAACGTGTCCAAATCCTTTGGAGAAGTCAAGGCGCTGGAGGATATCAACTTTCAGTTGGGCCAAAATGAAATTGTAGGCCTGCTGGGTGATAACGGCGCTGGAAAATCCACGTTGATCAAGATCATTACCGGATATTATCAGCCCACCTCGGGTGAGATTTATTTCAATGGCCAGAAAGTGGATCACCTCTCGGTTCCCAAAGCCAGAGAACTTGGTGTGGAAACCGTGTACCAGGAACGTGCCCTGGCTGA
>Ga0315277_10007429_pt1 | contig 14216 bp, 11 predicted proteins | sample YL17G05_15_MG_FD_203695 | JGI IMG/M metagenome (GOLD analysis project Ga0315277, IMG submission 203695) | Sediment microbial communities from Yellowstone Lake, YNP, Wyoming, USA - YL17G05_15 | ecosystem: Environmental > Aquatic > Freshwater > Lake > Sediment | place: USA: Wyoming | collected... | reverse complement strand
TTTGTAGTTCGCAAAAGTATTGCGTTATTTTGCTGGACGTTAGGTGCCATGCGGCATGACCATTAGATTCTACAAACAAGGAGATCACATGAAGAGAGTCCTTTTCGTCCTCAGTCTGGTTGTCATCTTATCCTCATGCTCGGACGATTCTGCTGTCGGTCCTACTGCAGAGTTCGTTCAAACGACCGTTGATCTGCAACTCTATTTCGGTGGACACAGAGTGATCGTTTGGATCGATTCGCTGAGGTACTTTGATGCCAACCTCAAATCGGGCGCTTACTTAGCAGGGCCCGACGCAACTTTTATCACGTATCTACTACGATCGGAACATCGCATGATCGTGGCAATGATTGACACAACTGTCTTCGTGGACACTCTACACTTCTCTCTCGGATCGGCGCAGAGATATTTCATTGGCTTGCAAACTGGAGACACAATTTCCATGCGGATCCAGGATCATCCATTTTATTATGACTAACTTGACTTCAGTCATGCCGCATGGCACCTAACAGGCACAAATACGTCGTTAGAATTCAAAGCCAACACATGAAGAGCCTCACTCACCATTTTTGCTCGCTGGAATGAGAATCGGATGCTCACAAAAATGGTGCGTGTTTTTGCCAGACATTAGGTACAATTTTTTGGCACGACAACTATGAAAAATGCTTCAAGCCAACGAGAAAGACAAGTCTTTATCAGTTACAATATAGCTGATAAGGTGACAGCTACAGAAATTGCTCTATTCCTCACTACTGAAAGTTTAAATGTGTGGTTTGACGAGTGGAAGATTTCTGCAGGCGATTCCATAGTTCAACAGATCGAATCGGGTCTCAAAGATTGTTCTCACTTCATCATTCTCTGGTCGTGCAACTCATCAAAATCTAAATGGGTCCGAAAAGAACTTCAAAGTGTCTTAGCAAGCGCAATCTCTAACGGGTACCCAAAAATAATTCCAATAAAGCTTGATAACGAACCTTTACCCACCCTTCTTGCTGATATACGATACATATCTTATCATGGAGGAGTGGAGAAAGATAGGAATGAAATCATCTCGGCAATTCTGGGTCACGCACCTTCAATAAATCTAATTAAAGCTGTTGTTAAGAAATATCACGAACTGATATCAAACTCTGACGCCAGTAATCCCTTTGGGCTTGTAGCTTGTCCCAAATGTGGAAGCGATCGACTCAAAGGATTTTCACAAGTTGATCCCGAGCGTGATAAACTTTACAATCTCATCGAATGCAAGGAGTGTGGCTGGAATGATTGGACTCAATAGTGCCAAAAAACTGCGCCTAACACGCAAAATAACGACGTTGGAATGACCGATGTTTGATAATGCTTCACTCAACATTTTTGTTCGCTGGAATGAAAATTATAAGTTTACAAAGATGTGCAAAAGATGGTGTAATAGTACGAATTAAAGGTCTCCGAATGAGTATGCAGATATTACCGATATTGAGCAGATGTTTAATATTTGCTACCATACCGATAAATTCGTACTTTAAGGCAATAAAATTCGACACCAAGCCCGGATATACCAAAAGAAACATCGGAGCAGATTTCCTTGAACAATTCTAATACTCCTGGCGAGTTAGGCGAACACCAGCGCACTTCACAATTCCTACTCTCAAAGTTTGAAAAGGCAGTACTGCCCCGCATGGCGGCTGGGCTGCCGAGATGGATCAAACCCGACCACATGACTATACTCGGTCTGATTGCAGCGACTGGTATCGCCATTACCTATTTTCTCTCCAAATATGATGACCGGTGGCTCTGGGTCACCTGCTTTTTAATAATCCTTAACTGGTTCGGTGATAGTCTGGATGGAACGATCGCGCGTGTGAGGAAAGCAGAACGACCGCGGTACGGTTTCTATCTGGATCACATAACCGACGCCTACTCCACACTCATCATTGGTCTGGGATTAGGACTTTCACCATACATGACACTTGCAGTCGGACTGGCGTTGGTTATTGCTTACCTTCTACTCTCAATCAATGTCTATCTGGAAACACATGTTTTCAGAACTTTCGCCTCCAGTTACGGGAAATTAGGCCCGACTGAAGTCAGAATTATGCTAATCCTCCTAAATGTTGTGGCTCTTATTCATGGTGAACTCCCATTCACAGTGCTGTCTATACACATCACCCTTTTTGATGTTATAGGATTAGGGGCAGCGATCGGTATGTTCATCCTGCTGTTAAGACGAACATTCCAGAATTTAAGAACTCTCGCGATCGATGAACCGCCGCGAGCCTGACCGATCTACCCATCACACCTTAGCAAACTCTCCGATACCGGGAAAAACTCCCGAACCACTAAGTTCCACCCGGCCGGCTTAGTTTGACGGAGGCGGAGGTGGAGAAGGTGTCAGAGGTTTACGCGGAAATTTCTGATCCCGCATAGCGGCATTATAAATGAATGCAGCCATGATGGTTGCCGCCTGCTTCAAGTCGTCCGGCGGAACCCTCTCATAGAGATCCATAGTTGCATGATGCGTCCGCGTTGAATAATCCAGTTCGTCCTGTATAAACTGAAAACCCGGCAATCCCACTCCATCGAACGCCTGATGATCGGTCCCGCCAGTATTCTGGACTGTAATCGTAGAAGCGCCTAGATCGTTAAAAGGTCGAAGCCAGCTTCGGAAAATCTGCCGGGCTGATTCGTTGCCCTGCAGGTATATACCTCTTATTTTCCCTGCGCCGTTATCATGGTTGAAGTACACGGAAAAATTATCTCCCTCAGGTTTGTATTTTACATTCCCCTCTCGCATGGACGATGCATCTGAGGCTTCAACAAAATGTTTATTGATATATCCCCTCGAACCAAGGAAACCATGCTCTTCAGCATCCCACAAACCGATTCTTATTGTCCACCGTGGTTTAAGATTCAAAGCTTTCAATATCCTCATCGCCTCCATCGCTGCGGAGCACCCCGTTGCGTTATCGGTTGCACCTGTTCCCCCGTGCCAGGAATCAAAATGACCGCCAACCATGACAACTTCATCTTTTAAATCCGTGCCTGGAATTTCGGCGATAATATTGTATCCCGAGTCTGCGCGATTGAAAGCCACATCAAGCGCGACATGCAATTTTAGCTTCTCGCCTTTCTGAATCATTCGGACGAGACGGTTATAGTGTTCGGCGCCAACAACAATCTGTGGAAGAACTTTCGGACCTTTTTCGCTGTAGATGGGAATCCCACGCGTCCATGGGGAATCGGGGTGAACGGCCCGTGAAGCGCTTCCGACAAATACATTGCCACCGTCGCCGCGGCTGATGCTGAGAATTCCGGCAGCCCCTTCTTTTTCGCAAAGCTCCATTTTATGGAACGAGAGAAGTTCCTGTACTTTCATTTCGGGGCTTCTTTCAAATCTCCGGCCGCGAGATCGCCTAACATCAGCATTCGCCAATCGCAGGAGCACAGAATCAGGCTGCCTGTGAGCAAAGGGCTCGAAGGGTGGTTCGATAACTCTGGGATTACCTAACATCACGTATTTCCCTTTCAACTTCCCTCGGAACGTATCTATTGCGCTATCGGTCTCCGCATCAAAATATACCACCTCCCCAGTCTCGTTAACACCCGGCGACCACGCTTTCGCGCAGGATATCAGAGGGAAATTCTGACGACCTATAACATTAGCCGAATATTTCTTTAAAGTCCATCCTCTCCCCCATGGTCCCCACGCTTCGAGATGGGAGTTTTCCAAACCTATCGATTCCATTTTATCACGTGCCCACGTGGCGGCGGCAAAATACCCCGGAGATCCAGACAGCCTGGGTCCGTAGACATCAGTCAAGTAACTCAAAAATTCCATTACTTGTGAACGATTAAGCCCCTCATCGCGAATCTGGGCGATGATGGCTGAATCCACTTTTTCCAGATCCTGCTGAGAAAAAGAAATTTGAACCGTTAGCAGTAGCACACAAATCAGGCAAAAATGTTTCATCGTGTTACCCCTTCAATAATTATGTATCTATATTCCTTCTTGCGCCAGTACGTATGTGAGAATCGCCAAGGATATTGCGCCAAGTTCAAGCTCGCGTTCGTTGACGGCTTCAATGACATCATTAGCAGAATGATGAAAATCAAAGTAGCGCTGCATATCGACGCGTAATCCCATTGTGATCACACCTTGCCGGCCCAGTTCCGAGATGTCGGAACCGCCGCCGCCTCGTGTGATCCGGTCCGCATCAATAAAATCGAGAAGGTATGACCATCCGGATATTTTTTCGAATGCGGTTGAGTCGGCAGATACCCCGAATCCACGCGGCGTAAATCCACCCATATCAGCTTCTATGGCTGCAATGTGCTTTTCCCCATGTCTATCCTTAGCCGCATATGCAGTTCCGCCCTGAAGTCCAAATTCCTCATTCATAAAGAGGACAGCACGGATAGTTCGTTTTGGTCTCAAGCCGAGAGTCTTCATAATCCTGAGCGCCTCGATCGATTGTACACATCCGGCGCCGTCGTCGTGCGCGCCGTGCCCTTTATCCCAGCTGTCGAGATGTCCGCCGACGACTATTACCTCTTCCGGTTTTTCCGATCCTCTCAGTTCACCGATAACATTTGCAGATTCAACGTCGCTCTCCGTTTTGCAGGAGAGACGAAGCCGGACTTTCAGATGAGGATCTGTACTTAATAGACTATCGAGCAAGTCTGCACCTTTCACACTCACAGCTGCAGCGGGAACGGGAGGGATCGAATCATTATAGTGCATCGCACCGGTATGAGGTACATCGTCGGGTTTTGAGGTGACGGATCGAACGAGTGATGCGACGCCCCCGACTCGTCCGGCTTCAACGGCGCCGGCACTCCGCTGATTCACGGCGCCGCCGTAAGCTTCAAATGTGTTGAACTTGGTCGGATCCATTGGGCGATTGAAGAACACAATCTTTCCGCGTGCCTTCTCGCCCAAATCGTACAGTTCCCCGAACGATTTCACCTGAACTACCTCGGCATAAATTCCTGTTTTCGTTGTCGGTACACTTCCGCCAAGAGCACAGATTGTAAGAGGGATAGTCTCACCCGAAGTGAGTGTCACGTCAGCTTCCTCCGTCGAACCTCTCACCCAATGCGGGACCATGACGGATTCAAGATGAACGTTTTCAAATCCGAGATCTTCCATAACTTTTTTCCCCCACGCGACGGCATCTGCAGCTCCTTCCGAGCCAACGAACCGATGACCGGCATTCTCAGTTAGGCCTTTGAGAAGCGTGTACGCATAACGAGATCGCAAACCCTCCTCAATAATTTTTTTTGTAGTCGTCTCATATGGTCTCTCCCCCTGCTGTGCAGTGGCCTGAGTCAGGGCTTGATGAGAAGGAATATTATAGAAGAGTAAGAGTGAAACGAGGAAGTACGACGATTTCATATGAGATATTCCGATAAGAATTTGACTGGCGATAATGTGCTAAAATGAAGAATAGGTTGACTTAATATTGGATAGAATATAGGAAAATTCCATAAAAAGACAAGCTCTCCCGGCGATCCGGAAGAGCTTGTCAGATTTCAGGGGATGTGAAGGGAAAATTACATATCTCTCAGGTAGTGACGAATTCGTTCTTTAAGAGTTCTGAGCTTATCCTGAAGATTGTAGCGTAGATTGATTAAACGGCCCTGTAAAGTGTGCAGTCGAGCTTTTGTCGGTTGAATTATCTCGATATGTGGAGGGTCGGGGGGAGTGAGTCGGTTATAGATCGACCAATCATCATCTTCCTCCTCTTCGATCTCCTCCGGCTCAACCTTCATCGTCAATTTTACCGATTTCCCACCTCGAATTACGTCGAAAGGAACTTCACCTTCCTCGCGCTCCGAATACTCCTCCTGAAACTCATCGACATCGTCGACCGAATTATTATTAACTTTGATTATAACGTCGCCCGCTTTAAATCCTGCCTGATCCGCGTTACTCCCCTTTTTAACACTGCTCACCAGTACGCCTTTCCCGCGGGGTGCACCGAAATACTCACCGAGTTGTTTGGTCAAAGATTGAACCTGAATTCCGCTCATCTCGCTCATCTTAGAGACGGAGAGTTTCGTATAAACCTTAGGCAGTTTCAGATTTTTAAAACTCCGCTGGAGGTTAACTGCGTCGTCATCGAATGAGAAAGCGAAAGCATCCCGGAGACCTTTCACTTTTCCAATCACCGCGGTGATATCTATCTTTTCCCCCTTACGTATCACTTCAACCTTAACTTCAGTTTTCGGTTTTACCTTCCGCACTGCAACCGTTAAGTCTTCTCCGTCGTCTATGCGCTTCCCATTGAATCCGATGATGACATCGCCTTCTTTTATTCCTGCCTCATCAGCTGGGCTTTCCTCTACAACATTCGCCACATATGCGCCATACTCAATTTTCAAATCCTTCTTGTCCCTCAGTTTATTATCTATGTCCTGTACTTCGACACCGAGGTAACCAGCCTTCTTCGCTTTAATGACGATTTCCGATTGACCGGTGGATTGGCCACAGCCTGTTGCGGGTAACAGACTCACGATGAGAATGGGGAGCACGAGGTAAAAAATTCGTTTAAACATGGTTACACTCCTTTGGGTATTGGAAGAAATTCAATCCGTTTCATTTATTAGACATAAATAACGTGGAACGGTTGACATCCGACCGGGAAAATTAGCATCGGGAAACGGGAAAGTTAACGGATGCGGGTAAGGTGGGCGACTTCTTTTCCCCCGATTATGAATTTCTGAATAACTTCCAATCCCTCGCGCTGGACAGGCCACACCAACCGCCCGATAGCTTGTCTGTAAGTAAGCCATGCGAATTTATCATGTTCCCCGGAAAGACGTATTTCTGCCCGGCTATCCACCTCTACGGCAAAAAGCGGAGAAAGGTGGATCTTATCGTTAGATGCATCATAAAATTGAAGCGTATAGGGAACCAGCCACATAGCTTTTGGTGGAAGGCCTGTTTCTTCTCTTAGTTCCCGCAGTGCGGCATCGATACTGCTTTCACCCTCCTCAACGCGTCCTGTGATGAACTGCCATATACCCGGATAAGGCTTCTTATGTTTTGCCCGGCGGAGAAGCAGATAGCGTGTTTGCTTGCTTTTTCTGTAAAAAACAGAAAGTTCGACTATTTCGGATATTACTTGCGGCATCAAAGTTCACATTAAAGGTGGCAGGTATTTTCGATCTGTGTGAAATTGGTGTGCCGTTCTTCCGGGGATAAAATTGAGGAAACTTATGACCGGACTGATTATCACTGCGTAATCACGTAACAGTGACCTCAATGGATCCCTTCATACATCTTATCGATGAGATTTTTAAACTTCTCTTCGACAAACCTCCTGCGTACTTTTAACAACGGAGTCATTTCATCATTTTCTATCGTGAGCGGTTTGTGGAGGATTGTAAATTTCCTCACACGTTCATAGGCTGCGAGATCGCGCTGAATTCTATTTATTTCCTTGTTGATAAATTCATAGACATCCGGATCAAGCGCCAGTTCCTCATCCGTTCTGTTGCTCCACCCGTTCTGCCGTGAAATCCCGCGGATGGAATCGAAATTCGGAACGATGAGAGCCGTAATGTACATCCGTCCGTCTCCGATAAGTACGATCTGATCTATCAGATTGCTTTGGAGGAGGAGATTTTCGATCGGCTGAGGCGCAATATTTTTCCCTCCCGAACTGACAAACAGGTGCTTCTTCCTGTCGGTGATCTTCAGGTAACCATTGTCATCAACAAGGCCTATATCCCCCGTGTGGAGCCACTTATCTGAATCAATTACTTCCGCTGTCGCTTCGGGATTTTTCCAGTAACCTTTCATCACGTTCGGACCGCGGACGAGGATTTCCCCATCGTTAGCAATCTTCACCTCGACGCCGGGAAGGGGTATTCCAACGCTCCCCCATTTATATTTATCCAATCGGTTGGCGCTGATGACAGGTGATGCTTCAGTCATACCATATCCTTCGATGATTCTGATCCCTATCGCCTCAAAGAATTCTCCCAGCTCGGCGCTGAGGGCCGCACCGCCAGACACAAAAAATTTTATGTTTCCGCCCGTCCTTGCCCGAATTTTCTTGAAGACAAGCAAGTCAGCGATGCGGTACTGAAGAGTGATGAGCGGTGCCAGTACCCGGTTCTTCTTTGCGCACATGTGGGTCTTCCCGACACCAACAGCCCAGTGAAATATTTTCTGACGGAGGAGCGGTTCCTCGCTCATCTGTTTCATGAGTCGATTGTGAAACCTTTCAAACAATCTCGGAACGGTTGTGACGAATGTTGGCTTTACCTCCATCAAATTCTCCGGTACCGTATCGATGCTCTCAGCGTATGCGATGAGAGCCCCGCATGCAATCGCGGTGTAGTAACCGGTGGTCCGTTCGTAGGAATGCGACAGAGGAAGGAATGAGAGTATAGTATCTTCGTATGAAAATGGGATACACGCGGAGGCGGCTTTGATATTGCTGACGATATTGCCGTGGGTCAGCATGACGCCTTTCGGATTACCCGTCGTGCCGGAAGTATATATAAGAGCGCTCACAGTTTCGGGCGTGACTTTCTTTGATTGGTTCTGCACATGTTCCGGATAAAGCTGCTGGAAGACCGAACCCATTTCAAGAACGGTCGAATAACCGAGCACTCGGGGATCATTCGTATCCTCCACGTCTGAAAATGATATGATTCTTCGGAGGGTTGGAATGGAATCTATTACTTTCAATAATTTGATAAGCTGCAACTGGTTTGAAACAACTGCATATTTCACCTCTGCGTCTGTCAGGATGTACTCGATCTGTTTTGCCGTAAGCGAGGGATAGACCGATACATTCACGGCCCCAAGTCTCAGGATTGCCATGTCGGCAACCACCCATTCGGGCCGATTTTCGGATATGAGGGCGACGTGATTTGAAGCTTTCACACCGAGAGCCGCCAATCCGTTTGCAAATTTCTCAACGAGGTTACTCATGTCGGCGAATCCGACGCCCCGGTACTGCCCTTCCGTCTTATACATCAGCATGGAGCGCCCCTCCGTCCGGAATTTTTTCGTGACGGCGTCAAACATTTCGACTATAGTATTGAATTCGGCTGCAGGAGCCATCAGTTTTATCCTTTCAGGTCTTCTACGTGACAATTAAAATACTTGCTTGTCCGATGAAAAGCAAGAATTGTCGCATAACTTTCGTTCACAATAATTTTGTAAAAACCGAGAATGCGATTTTTACATCAGTGTCAAGGAAAAAATTCACAATGTTCATATGTTCCCATCATTGAGAAAATATTAATAATTATTTACTTGACTTATGATCTTCAAGTCTATATATTTCAAACCAATGTCATTGTAACCTCCGATCAATGGAGTTATGAGGAAATAAACAACGGCATTTAATCCAAAATACAAATTGCAAACGGAGAACTTACTCAAAACCTCGGCTTCAGTGTGTGGGCTGTAAGTAGTTTCAGGTATTATAGTTTATGAAGAGGAGAAATTTGATGCAGAATGATGGTGCAACACTTTTTGAACGTAATGAAGGATCGGAATCGGAAAAGCTTTCTCATGCAGAAGTAACCAAAAAGCAGCACGGATTGACGTGCAGGAGGCTTTATACGACTCCCGGAATTCATCCGTTCGATATGATTGGATGGGAATTACGGATTGCACTGATCACCAACGAGAAGGGGGAAACGATATTTGAGCAGACGGATGTTGAGGTTCCCTCATCATGGTCGATGACCGCGACAAATGTAGTTGTTTCGAAGTATTTTCACGGAACACTAGGCACTCCACAGCGTGAAACGAGTGTAAAACAGCTCGTTGAAAGAGTAGCAAGAACAATCACGGTATGGGGAAAGGAAGGCGGTTATTTTACAACTGACGAAGATGGAGAGACGTTTTATGCTGAATTATGTTTCCTTCTGGTGAACCAGTACCTCTCATTCAACAGTCCTGTCTGGTTTAATGTAGGCATCGAGGAAAAGCCGCAGTGTTCCGCGTGCTTCATCAATTCCGTTGAAGATACGATGGAGTCGATACTTGAGCTGGCAAAAACCGAAGGCCGGCTGTTCAAATGGGGTTCCGGCACCGGTTCCAACCTGTCGACACTTCGCTCGTCGCGTGAGGGATTGTCCGGAGGGGGAACCGCCTCCGGGCCTGTATCCTTCATGAGGGGATATGACGCTTTTGCAGGCGTCATCAAGTCTGGAGGAAAAACCCGGCGCGCCGCAAAGATGGTCATACTCAATACCGACCATCCTGATATCAAAGAATTCATCTCATGCAAAGCGGATGAAGAAAAGAAGGCGTGGGCGCTGATCGATGCGGGATACAACGGCGGATTCAACGTACCCGGCGGTGCGTACGATTCGGTGTTCTACCAGAATGCCAATCACTCGGTCCGCGCGACCGACGAGTTCATGCGTGCGGTAATTGACGAGCGAGAATGGACAACTCGCGCAGTTCACGGTGGTCAGCCCATGGATAAATACCGTGCACAGGATCTCATGAAGGATATGGCGGATGCGGCATGGATATGCGGTGATCCCGGGATGCAATTCCACACAACCGTGAATAAGTGGCATACCTGCCCCAATACGGCTCCCATCAATGCATCAAATCCGTGCAGCGAGTATATGTTTCTTGATGATTCCGCATGCAATCTTGCTTCTCTGAATCTTATGAAGTTCCGTGATAAAGACGGCGAGTTCGATACGGAATCTTTCTGTCACGCCGTTACCATTACGATCACCGCACAGGAGATCGAAGTGGACAATGCAAGCTACCCGACACAGAAAATAATGCATAACAGTCACGACTTCCGACCCCTAGGTTTAGGATATGCGAACCTTGGCGCACTTCTCATGGCACGCGGCGTTGCCTACGACAGCGACGAGGGACGCGCTTACTCAGCGGCCATCACCGCACTGATGTGCGGCCAGGCATATAAGCAATCTGCTCTCATCGCAAAAGAGATCGGGCCTTTCAAATCCTTCAAGAAAAACCGGGATCCGATGCTGAAAGTCATGAAGACGCATAACCTAGCTGCAGATCAGATACAGGACAGGCATGTCCCGGGCGATCTTCTGACCGCTGCCCGGAAAGTCTGGGATGACGTTGTGGTTTTCGGGAAAGAGTACGGATTCCGCAACGCACAAACGACTGTTCTCGCGCCGACGGGGACGATCGGATTCATGATGGACTGTGATACAACAGGCGTAGAACCGGACATAGCTCTTGTAAAGTACAAGAAACTTGTAGGCGGCGGGTTGATGAAAATCGTGAACCAAACGGTACCGCTCGCACTGAAGAAGCTCGAGTACATCGACGAACAGATAGAGCACATCATCGCTTTTATCGATAAAAACGATACTATCGAGGGTGCTCCACATCTCCGCGAGGAACACCTCCCCATCTTTGATTGCGCTTTCAAACCTGCAAAAGGTAAGCGCACAATACACTACATGGGTCATATTAAGATGATGGCGGCAGTACAGCCGTTCATTTCCGGAGCGATATCAAAGACGGTGAATATGCCGAACGATGTAACACCGGAAGACATAACCAGAGCCTACATTGAGGCGTGGCGCTTAGGACTCAAAGCCATTGCCATCTACCGGGACGGGTGCAAGCGAACCCAGCCGCTGAACACAAGCCTTGATCAGGTCGCCAACCCGGTAAAGAAAAAGCCGGTCCGCCGACGCCTCCCTGATGAGCGCCAGGCAATCACTCATAAATTTTCCATCGGGGGGCATGAAGGTTACATCACAGTTGGCTTGTACGAAGACGGTCAACCGGGTGAAATCTTCATAACAATGTCAAAAGAGGGTTCGACCATTTCGGGCCTTATGGATGCATTTGCTACGTCTGTTTCCATGGCATTCCAATATGGCGTTCCGCTGAGAGTTTTGACAGAAAAATTTTCACACATGCGGTTTGAGCCGAGCGGCTTTACAAATAACAAAGAAATTCCGATTGCAAAATCGATACTTGATTATATATTCCGCTGGCTCGGGAAAAAATTTCTCCTCCCGGATAATCAGCCGCGTATAATCTCGCCAGATCAGGCCGAAACGATGGAAATCCCCGGCGAACCGAAGATCCTTACTGCCAAGGTACGAGAGCGGGCAGAGGAAGAAGTATTTCAGGCGCAGGCAGATGCACCGCCATGCCACCAATGCGGAAGTATCATGGTCCGGAGCGGTTCGTGCTACAAGTGCCCTAACTGCGGCGAAACTTCAGGGTGCTCCTGACAAAACAATCCATAAAATAAAATTCAGGGATTGTCCGAAAAATAGTGACACTGAGCGAAGTCGAAGTGTCATGGTACGGAGCGGTTCGTGCTACAAGTGCCCTAACTGCGGCGAAACTTCAGGATGCTCCTGACGAAAAGAACCTGAGAATAAATGTCAGTACACTTCCGTAAGGGAGTGTGCCTTTTTTTTGATATCTCCCTCCTTCTTTCATATATTCAAATATTAAGAAAAAACCATCATGACCCATACCAGAAAACTATGACAATTAATCTCATTTATCGAAAAATACTGCTTTTAATTATTCTCCTGACAGCAACACTCACGGCAGGTTCGAATCTGCCTCAGGTTCCGGCCGCTTCCATAATTACCGGCAAAGACCACCGGAGTCTGAAAACTTACTTTGGAAACTATAACTACCTCCCCAGTCCGTTAAACGACTCAATCGGAATGCTTCTCCTCAAGCACCTTCCTAAACAATATAAGAATGGATGCAAGGAAATGATTTCCGGCTGGGGTAAAGAAGCAAAAGGCACATCGGCAACCGCCGTAAAACCGATCCATCTCGTGAAACACACCGAGAATATCCAGCATGTACTACTTGTTTATACGTGCTATTCGTCGGCAAGGGAGTACGAGGATCGTTACTACGACGAGAGACTTGCAGTCTTACGGATCGACAGCTCCAACTCATCCATCACGGTGATTCCGCATAGTAAAGAATGCGACAAATGCAGTGAATTGTCGCACATAGGTTTACTGGAAGACACTTTGAAAATCGACAACACCGATGCCGTCAGCATCATCATCGGAACATCAAACGATAATCCCTGCTGCGGAGGATCCACCCGCATAGAGGAAGTCAGTATTAAATATTTCACCATCAATCAGCAAGAAGTCAAGGAAAAACTCTCGCTGATTACCTCGCGCAAGGAAATATTCCATGATGACCAAAACGGTGATTCAATTGCTATTCATACCAGGAATGTTGAAACGGTAAGAGATGCCAACGGAAACATCGTCTCCGTCATACTGCATGGCGAAATTACGATAAACGGATCTGTAATAAAACGGGAAATGAACAAATATTCCTGGAATCGGAAGCGGAAGGCATTTGAGGAAGTATGGAACTGAAGTCATTCAATCACACGGGAAAGGTAAGGTAATGCGGAAATACGTTATACTTTCGATACTTCTCTTGAGTATAAATCCATGCGTACTTTCACAAGCGGCATCAGATCCCATTCTTGTGAGTACCGACTGGCTTGCTGAACACATACAAGATACATCGCTGGTGATCCTGCACGTCGCCGCCATCAGAGCCGACTATACTCGTGAACACATTCCGGGCGCACGATTTCTGTGGAACGGGTGGATTGCAGAATCAAATCCCGATCTATCCAACGAAGTACCGGATGCGGAGAAGCTCGACACACTGCTCGAAGGATTAGGGATTTCCAACAATTCCCGGATAATCATTTACCATGATCTGCAGGATGCAGCGGCAGCCGCACGAGCATACATCACATTGGATTACCTTGGGATGGGAAATCGTACAAGTATCCTCAACGGCGGCTTTGAAACATGGAAGGGTGAAGGAAAGTTCGTGACGAAGGAAATACCGTCGGTTGATCGGGGAAAATTCACACCGCGGATCAAAGAAGGAGTTTTTATAGATATCGACGGAGTTATCGCCGGATCACAATCGATGCGCAGCAAATTGGTGGATGGACGATCGAAGCAAGGGTACAGCGGCGGCGGGACGGGAATTTTCCGCCCGGGTCATATTACCGGTGCGGTGAATATTCCCTCCTCTTCTGTTCTCGATTCATCCGGCAGGTATCTGCCCATTGATTCCCTGCAGACACTTTTTCAGCGAACCAACATTAATCAGGGCGATGAAATTATAGCATACTGCTATATCGGAAGATCCGCCTGTCCTATCTACATTGCCGCTAAGATACTCGGACATCAGGTACATCTGTACGACGGTTCATTTGAGGAAT
>Ga0315277_10007428_pt1 | contig 14218 bp, 25 predicted proteins | sample YL17G05_15_MG_FD_203695 | JGI IMG/M metagenome (GOLD analysis project Ga0315277, IMG submission 203695) | Sediment microbial communities from Yellowstone Lake, YNP, Wyoming, USA - YL17G05_15 | ecosystem: Environmental > Aquatic > Freshwater > Lake > Sediment | place: USA: Wyoming | collected... | reverse complement strand
TTGTAAAGGCTATCAGCTTGTTTCTTAACTTTCAAAGTATCAACAGCCATTGAAGGCATTATTATACTTAATAAAATGATTGTGATTAATGTTTTCATAGCTCTTGATTTATAAAGATACATTCCTATTTTTTACGCAGACTCCAATTCGTTACAAAGAATTGCTGTTAATTCAGCCAACAGACTTTTACCTTCATCGGTAAATAAAAATCCATAACCCCAAACAAAATGGTCAGCTTCCCAAGCAGATAATTCGCTCGCTTCAAAAAGCCATTTTAAAGCTGTCTTACGGTCATTAGCACCTAAGCTAATAGTTTTATCCACCAAAGCAGCAAACTCTCTAATAGCCACTTTTTCAGCTGCAGCTTCTGCAATACTATTTTCTTCGCAAATCTCACCGAAATACTTAAAATCAGCTTTTAACTCCTCTAAAGTAAACTCGTGATAATTAATACCACGTGGACGGCTTCCGTAAGCTTCTTTGTGAAAATCTGAATAAATTTGTATCATTTCTTCGCGCTCAGTTAATTTTTTAGTAGCTTCCATTTTTTATTTTTTTAGAATTAATTATCTCTTGTTTGTTAATATAAAGATACGGTAAAGTCGGTTACCTTCCACCCTTTTTTGCAACATTTAAACAACAAAAAACCCCACTGTTTATGTGGGGTTTAAAGCTTTTATTCTTAGTAATCGATTAATTCGGAAATTCTAACTTCGTTTGAGTGAATACAGAAGGAGCTGTTTTGTTAAATTCTTCTTCTACTGTTAAAGCATAAGCCAAAGCAGCGGACCAACCACCTGCATAAGCAACAGGGTCTTTCTTTCCTAATTTGTGAAATGCTAAAACTCTCTCTACGTCAGCTCCTGTTTTACCACTTGCTTCTCCTTTTTCGTTAGGGTCATATGATGTGTTTGTTCTTTTATAAACTTCATCAAAATCTAATCCTAATTTTTTACAGCACTTTTGTCCATCTTGAAGAATTGTAAATTTATCTCCATTCATATAAGGAGCGTAGAAATCTACTAAATGAGATTCCCAATTTCCCATTCTAAATGCATCCATATCTGCTTGACGAAATTCTTCTGTGCAATCTGGATAGATAGCATGATCGCCGGAATGAACTCCTAATGCAATTACGCATTCTGTTTTCTTTTGTGTTGCGACTGATAAAGCTACTGCTTGAGTAATTGAAGCAAATATTTTATTTCTATTTGGAACTACTGTAGCTTTCATATTCTGTTCTGCATAATGCCCTTCTGGAACTTTTGCGCCACCTTTAACTAAAGCAGAATTTAATAATGGTCCTAAACCTTGAATTGAAATAACTTGATGTTTAACTAGAGAAGGTCTTGCTCCTTTGTTAGTTGGTTGTCGAGAAATTACATCATTAACATAAGTTACTAATTGCTGAGCTCTTTGTAACTCTAAAAAATGTTTTTGCCCATAATCAAATGATATAGCTGTTACGTCATATCCATTTGCTAATAAATGCAGTAATAAAGTAGAAGAATCCATTCCTCCTGATAAACTTAATACTGCTTGTTTTTTGTTTTCCATAATAATTGTATTGAAATACCGGGAGTATGTTCGGGATACCGGCTGAATCCTTTTGATATTGTAAATTTAATGATATTTAATTAAAATAACAAACATATGTTAAACGAATACATTATCACTAAACATTGGGACCAAAGAGTAAATGATAGAGCTGTTAATATCAGTGAAATTGTTTATCCTCCAGCTATATTTGAAAATGTTGAGAATAAAGAGGAATTAAAAGCCGCTTTAGACGAAAGAATAAAAAAGATTATTCGTGCTAGATTACTTGCATATCAAGTATTACAAGACGCAGATTCATCTAAATATGTTAGCACTGTTATTGTTTCAATACAGTTACGCAAAAGTGGAAAATTGTATTCTCCTATTTTTAAAGTAGAAGGTGGAGATGGAAATACATATGTAGGATTATCCCATAATAATACATTACTTACTTTATTGGTTATGCCTAAAGAGAAAATAGACCCTCACTCTTTAACACAAAGAGCTATTGCTCATATGAAAGGTACAATATCAGAAGATGATGTTGAAGTTAAAACTGCTTCTAATTATGAAGCTTTATTAGATGTTGATTCTACAATTCAACAAATGACTGCTGGTAAAGAGGCTCCTATGGGCGTTCCTAAGACAGCACAAGATTTACCTTATAAAGTTAAAAAGGATTATTTAAAATCTACTCCTGGAAGACCAAACTTTATCACACACAAAGATTATGGTAGAGGAGAAATTACTCAATCAGAACAAGGTATGGGTGGCAAATGGAATAATGTTATTGTTAAATTTCCAATAGGCGTTAAAACGTTTAGAACGCTTTATGCTGATAACTTCTTTTTAAAGAAAGTATAAAAAGTAGGCTTCTCAGAAAGCCTTTGACTTATTCTAGCTTTAACAATAGCTACGTCTTTGCTTTTATGCATTTACAATTGTTTTTAATACTGCTTTATAAATAATTTGTACTCTTTGCTCTACTGTTCCTGAGACATAACAAATAGGCAAATTATATTTTTCAATCAACTTAATAAAAATATCATGAATAGCTTTTTGATAAATAGCATCTGTGCTTCTAAATCCATCATCCACAATATCAAATTCAGGTGCAATATAAAATATTAGATTATAATTTTTAATTGTATCTAAAAAGATTGCTTCTTGTTCTTTATGTTCAGCATAAGTATATGCTCCATTCAAATAATCCCAAGTTGCATAAGCGAAAGCATCTAATGCACAACGATCTGTTATCATTTTTTCAAAGCGCAATGTATTTTTATAATGCTCTTCCAAAATAATCATTTGAGATTTATGATCTGCACCCTTGTTAATTTTAATTCCTTGTGCAGCAAGAGTTCTTACTATCTCAGTAATGATAGTATTATTTGGAAACAAGTTTTTATCTTGTATCTCTTTAATGATTGTAGATTTTCCTACACTGTGTGCTCCTGATAATGCGAATCTCATAATATAAATTTAAGGGTTAATATGTAACGAAACAACCTTAATTAAAAGGCTTGTCAAACACGTAATTTCTAAAGGCTCTTACGTTGTGACCTACATTGTTAATGTTCTCTACTGTTAAAACCATATCTAAATTATCAGCTAGTTTTTCAATAGGTTTAGGTTGTTCTAAACCATTAAATGCAAATCTGTTATTCTTCCAACCATTTATAATTGGAGAAGAAGTATCTATTGAATGTACGTATTGTAATTCACTCAATTTATATTGTTTGAACTCTCCTGGATTTTCACATCCTAAAAAGTGTATTTTCTTAGTTATCTTTCTTACTTTGGTTAACACTCTAAAGAAATCTAATCTGGAAGCATTATCACTTTCGGGTAAACGCATAAAATTAATACCGATAATATCAATTTCAGGAATCCTATCATAATAATCATAACAGTCTAACATCTCTTGCATATTCTTTCCTTGTAATACTGCGAAGATTTGAGCTCCTGACTTTCCTATTAACTTAGGAAGGTTCTCTTCTGCTAGTTGGACTGTGCCTTTAAAGTCTCTGAATGCATCTGGTAATACGATATGACTAACACCATATTCATTAGCTAGATTAACTAAATGCTCTGCTTCTACTGGTTTACCTAATTCAAAACAAGAGTTATCTAAAATAGAATAATTAAATCTTTTTACACACTCTTTATAGAATCTTGCGTATTCTTCATCATAATGATATTCTTTCAATAGCAAATGAGCTAAAAGATAAGGATAATCGTTGATCAAATCGTGCTGTAAGAACAATGATTTAGGGATTTCATGTGAAATTAATGGTTTCATAAAGTGAGTTTTTTGGTATTTAATTAAAAATGGTAATTTAATCTAAGACTAAAAACAGAATGGCCCAATTTAAGCTCAAAAAATCCTATTATAAACGCAATACACCTGAAAAAATGCGTAAGCTTGGTGACGCTATAATGATTTCTGGGCCTGTTCTACAATCTGCTACTATGAATTTACCATTAACTGATGGACAAATGATTTGGATTAACTTTGGAATTACCATAGTTACTCTGGGAGGTAAGATTTTAACTAATTTCTTCGCAGATGGAGAAGAAGATAAACAAAGAGAAGAGGAAGAAACTAAACAAACAGATAAATAATGACAAATTTAAAACAAATAGTACAAGAAAACATTAATAAGTTTTCTTTCGCTCAAATGACATCTAATGCTAATGGTAAAACTAGTAGCTCTGGAACCATGGGTGTTTATATAATCATATTTAGTATGATAGCTTTTTTATATGGCTGTATTGAATTTCATTCAAGTAATAAAGCTGATATAATGATGTATGCTTCGGCTAACATTCTTGTAGGAGCTGGATTATTAGGATATCGTAAATCTAAAGACAAAGCAACTGTAGAAGTTGAAACACCAGAAGTAGAAGTTAAACCAGAAGAACAACCACCAGCGTAATGGCAAAGAAAACAAAGAAAGACGAACCTATTGTATCTACTACAGAGGTAGAAAAGAAATTAGATGTAGCGGATAATGCACTTACTAAATTTGGAATAATACTAAAGAAACATTGGGGTAAATTACTTTTTATCCTTTTAGCTTATCTTGTATACCAGTTTTGTGTATTAGTTAAAGAATCTATGGACCAAGATGCCATGATTAATCAAACAGAACAAACAATGGGTACTCCAATGGAAGAACCTGTTTACATCGACTCAATTGGAACTGAATCTGATTCGTTAATAGAATAATAAAAAAAAAGGAACTTTAGGGTTCCTTTTTTATTACTACTTTCCCATAAAATTTGGGGTTAATTTTTTTCTTCGCGAACTTTGATAATTTCTTAACTGTTTCTTTATCTATTTCGTCTTTTAACAAATTAGCTAATTCAGCCTCAGCGTCAATACCAGAATAAGATTTTAAATTTTCTACGGCTTCCTTACTCCAAGTTGCTTTTATCTTTCGAGCTGGAGCAGTAATAGGAACAGATGTAAATATTAAATCAACTTCTTTATCCTCCCATAATTGTGTTCTTTCTTGTTCAGGGATTCTATAAACAGGTAATCCTATTTCTTCTTTAATCTTATTCTCAATCTCTCTAATGGCTGCCGTTTCTATTTCTTCTGGTGTAGGGATATGTAATTCTGCCACAGGGTTGGTAATATATGCAGGAATATAAGGAGCATAAATCATTCCTGCAGGAGCTGCAAGCGGAGTCACAGATACAAGATGGCTAGCCACAAGAGTAGGAGATACTTTCTTTATAACAGGTAGTGCAAGACCTCCCCATAAATCCTTTTTACTTTTTCTTTTTGACATAGCCACCTTTAAATTTAATTGTTATATTAGTCTCACTAATAATATTTTCTGGTATAGATTCTCTTCTACTGAGATATACAATGAGTTCTATAGGCTTAACGTGTTCTGCTACCCATTTGATCTTACGCCATTGTAAATCGCTTGTTTCACCTATTCCTTTATAAGCCTTCTCTCCTAACATAACTTGAAATGTACCTTTAGATTTAATCTCTATATACATTTCTTCGTATTCGAAATCCGGAGTATAATAACCATGAGGAGTTTCTATGCGTTCTGGTTTGATTGGTAAAACCCAATTATATCTTACACATTCTTTAACAAACCGTAATTCTTTACGACCCTGACACTTGAGTCCTTGTTCAATGTAAAATTTAACTTTAGTTTTTCTTTTACGCTTTCCCAAAGATTTTTGAGAGCGTCGTTTTTTTACCGGGGCCATCTATAAGTCTATTTCCTGTAACATAAGTAGTATATCTTACTATCTTTTTACTATCATTATCCATAATTGAATGAATGTAGTAATATTTTGGATATCCTCCGTAAGAGATATCTTTTTCTACTTGGTCAACAAAACCTGAGAAGGATGCAACCATGTGTAAAGTTGTCATTAAAGGTCTTGAATGAAGTTCTTTAGAATAAGGACTGGTAGAGTCAACCTCTTCAAATACCATAAAATTAGGCATTGAAACTACCTTGACATGCTCTAAAGAACATAACTTATCAATTAATGGCTCTAACTCATCAAAATTAAAAAGAGCATCAGGATAATGTAATTGATATGCTCTGAGGTTTTCCATAAGAGCAAGCTTTTTATTTTCATCTACAACAAACGAATAGCCATAGATTTCTCTTCTTATAGCATGTTCAACGTTATATAGACTACTATTATCCATAAATTTCTTTTTTAATTTGATCTTGAATAGATGATAGTTCTTTTTGTTCTAAATCTTCTGGAGTAACAGGCACATGGTTAAACATTTTAATTTCAATCCATTCTACACCATTAAAAACTTTCATAGTTTTTGTTTCCATATCAAATTCAACACTGCCCATGAAAGGGCCAGTTATAGGAGGTACAAACGTCCAAGTGGAAGGTGAAACTAAAGTATATGGTGTTGTTACTCCTGTTCCTCCTGCAATAGTAATTGTTCCTGTTAATGGAGTTGTAGATATTGTATAATCATAAGGATCCAATCCTGCTGTATAACCTAATGCTGTATTAGGTGTTCCAGTTGTTAATGAAGTTAATGAAGAGAGACCTAAACCTTCTGTACTGTAGGTTGAATAACTAGATGTTAGGTCGCCACTAGTCATATAACCAGTAGTAGTGAATGATTGAGACATTTGCTTTATTTTTAAATAAATAGAATTATTTTGATTCAGTTTCTTCGTAAATGCCTGAATTCTTTTCATTTTCAAAACATTCTACCTTAATTACTTTACATCTTCCAGCATCAGTTTTAGATAAAACATCATTAAACTTGTTGAACACTAACTCAGCTAGAGATTCTGCTCCCATCTTTTCCATGAAGTGAACTTTAGCAATATGCATACCTGGCATTTCTTCAAAGATAGGTCTCATCGGATCGTCTTTCTCAATAAGTAAGGTGTGGTCGAACATTTCATCCATCCATACTTTTAATCCGTTTCCTTGAGGAGCAGCTTTGAATCCGCCGAAATCTACAACCCAATTCATATCATCTAATGAATCAGTTGTAAACCATACTTTAAATTTAAGAGCATAGCCGTGTAGTAGGTGGCAATGACTGTGTTGTGCTTTGTGTTGTCTTAGAGCGACAGAATAATTATCAAAGACTTTTGTAGAAATATACTTTCCCATGATATAAGTTTTCTTTTAAAAATAGGAATAAAAAAAACCCGTCACAAGGACGGGCTTCTCTTTTACTGAATTTCTTCAGATTACTTTCTACGAGCAGTTAAGCCGTTGAAAGCATTGATCACTTCAGAGTTGTATCTGCGACCTGCTTTTACATTAGAAACGTATCCTAATGAGAAACCTGTTTTAGAAGCAACTTTAGAAGTATCTTCTGATTTAATTTTTGCTGGCGAAGCTAATTTTGCTTTGCTTGGAGCTTTTGTTACTTTTTTCATAATATATATTTGTTTTAAATTATACTTAAATTTGGGTATAACTTTAAACAAACCCAAGCTTTGCCCAATAGAATCACGGGTTATTGGGTTACTTACGCTTTTTAGGTTTACCTTTAGTTAACATTACAGGCTGAGGTTTAGACTTTTTAGGTTTAATATCTATTTTAACCTTTTTACCCGTGCCTCTTAAATGTTCTACTTTAGTCGCTTTTGATAAATCTTGTTTTATCTTAACACGTTTACTACCTTTCTTCATAGCAATTGGTTGTTTGCCTTTTGGAGTTTCAAATACTGTAGGAACTACCCCAGGAATAAATTCTTCTGCTTCGAAGTTCTTTGGTAACTTTGAAATTTCTTCTTTCATCTTATTCAAACCAGCTTCTCTTTCTTTTAAACCCTTAATAATATCTGATTGATATTCAAACATATCTGGTCTTTCAGCGTAATCAAAAGGTGGTGCTTTAACAACTCTTTCTGTAAACGCTGCTCTAACTTTCCCCGCTCCATCTGTAGGCTCTGGCATAACGAATTCTGAAAATTGTGCTCTACTTGGAGCAATTATAGCATTGTCTTCAGTTGGAAGTTTAGCGTTTAATCTTTTTAATGCTAGTAATTCTAAATCATCATTTACTTTATTTAAAAAGAATAATGCACATGCTGCTTTGAATCTACTCCAACGACTAAGTTCTGCACCTTCTTTTTGGATTGCTTTAAAATGATTAATATCTTCTGCACTAAAAGGATTTAATCCTAATTGAATCATTTGCATTCTTGTTGTAGGAGTTGACAAGTCAACGATTTGTTGAAATCTTGGCTTCTCTTCTTTTTGCTCTACCATTTTGCTTAGAATTCGCTCACGGTGATTGCCTTGTTCGTTTGTGATGTTTACCATTGTTTTATTTTAAATTAAAAAGGTATCCTGTTTTGTAGAATACCTTTTAAATATAGTGATTTTTAAATTATTAACAAACTTAGACTTCTCGCTGGTCATTGAAAGCAACGATATGAGCACGTCCTGTGAAATTGTAACCACGCTTAATACATTCATCTAATACATAAGTATAATTTGGAATTACAGCTTCTCTTGTATCTCCGGCAGGCATTACCCAAGTTTTGTTTTTTGGGATATTCATCTTTACTCTGAATGCTTCAATTTCATCCCACATCTTAGGATCGTTTCTATCCATAACAGGTTTGAAGTGATAATCTTTATGATAATCAAAAGATTGTTGAATGGCCTCATAATTCAAACGGAACTTATTATGTTGGTCAATTAATTTTTGATCTACGTCAACACCTTTTGGAGTTTTAGTTCCTAGTACTGGAATTGAATTATAAAATTTAGGAGATAAAGAAACTAAATCAATTGGGATATCTGTTTTGATGAAATGACTTCCTTCAGTTTCAATTGTAATAAACATATTGCGTATTTCTTTTGCCATATGAATTATTTCATTTACTAATGCTGGATGCATTGTAGGAGAACCACCTGTAATCATTACGTGAGTAATCTCAGGATTAGCTTCAAACACTTCTTTTATATTGTTTAAAGTAAAAGTTCCTTTATCAGGGTGAATTGAAGTATACCATGTGTCACACCAACCGCCTGCGCCAAAATAACAACGATGAGTACATCCAGTTGTTCTAATTATAAAATGAGGATAACCATTTTTGGAACCCTCACTTTGTATTGCTGTATAAACCTCAACAATAGGTTGTACTTTATTGTAATCTGTTATTCTTTCCATTATTTAAAAATTTCGGATTTCATTTTTTCAATTGCCAACTCTTGAGCGATTTGCTCTCCTATGTAAGAATGGGAAAATAAACACATAATCCCAAATTCAGCGTTAGCATTCGGTAAAAATTTATTCATTGTTTCTAACATACCATCTAAGATGTTATTCATATCAACAATAAATCTTTTTGCTTCTAAATTATCATAAAGTCTTTCTTTAGAAGAAGGGTTTACTTCGTCAGACATTTTTAATGCTCTGAAAGAATAATTAGCAGCAAGCAAATAAAATTCTTTATACTTTGGATTCCAAAGATCTTCGTTATCAATTATTTGATTATAAAGTAATGCAAGTTTTTCTTGCTCAGTTTTATTAAAGCCATCCATCATCTCTAATTCTTCCCACTCTTCTTCTTTGCGAGTTTCATAAATTGACTTGCCTAATTTTTTAATTACCTCTTGTGGGTCAGCAACGGGTTTCATTGCTTTCTTTTTTTCCGGGTCTTGTTCTTCTTTAGGTATTTCGGGCATTGAAAACCCTGAACTTGTTTTTCCACCTAACATGGTGAAGAACGAACCACCTATTCCTGTGCTAGCCATAAATTTCTTTTTTAATATTTGTCAGTACTTGTTCAATAGGGTCACTATCCTGTGAATCATACCCTAAATATACTCGCAATTGATGATTGAGCAAACAGAAAAGTTCGTTGTAAGGGTCACTAACACCCATTGCTTGCGCGTCTAATAAAAACTCTATACTAAATGTTACGGGGGTTTTCTTACTATCGACAATAATATAACGATAGGGAACAAAATCGTTTTGATTAAGAATTACAGGAGAGAATGATATGTCATGATAAAAAAACTTATTTAGGTCTTTTAATAACCTTGTTATATCTTCATGAGAATCCACTAGTACTTTGTTCTAAGTAGTTCTATTACATCCCAAGCATCAGCTAAGGTAGTATGTGCTACAGTTGTATTTGTGAAGCCTGCGCGAATTTTACATTCTTCCATACCTGGTGTACGTTTATCTTTGATGGGGTCCCAGAATAACATTGCAGGGTCTAATAAACGATGTGATACTTGAATATATTTTGTCCAATTAGGATTACGCAATAAGAATTGCATATCAAATGTGCCAAAGTTTTTTCCTGCTACTGAAATAGTAATAGGCTTAGATAAATCTTTAGCTAATCCATTCATTACTAACCACATTGCAAATATTTCTCCTAAGTCCTCAATAGGACAAACAGTTGCTGTTCTTTTTTCTGGAGGTAAAGCTAATTGATTAAATATTTCATGATGCATAGATAAAGCAAATGGAGTCCCGTGATAAATAGGGGACTCCAATATTACTTCAAATTTTGGAATTTGATCGTATGGTAATTTTTTCTCTGTGTCCTCAATTATTGCACCAAACTGCAATAGCGTATGCTCATCAGGATTTAAACCACAAGTTTCTGTATCAATGCTTAAATAAATCATTTGTATTTGTATAGTTTTTTAATTCTTCTTTATAAACATCCACTTCAAGCCACCAACCTTCTCCATATCTTTTACATGAAACAGATTGAAACAAAGGAAGACCTCTAAACTTATTAGGGTCTTCTTTTGGTTTTATTGGATATTTTAATTCGTGCATTAGAACTTACCTCTGTAAGCTGAATTAGATAACTCAGCCATAATAGCAAATTGAGTTGCACCTAAAACATATTCATTGAATTCACTTTGGTCAAGAACAACTTCGTCTTTAATCTCCCACTCAAACATACTTACGATTTTATCGTATTCTGCTTCTGAGTTTATTGGAGTGATTAAGTTAACGTGAATTTTCAAACTTCCTGTTCCAAGTTCTTTTGTTTGAGTTTCCAATTGAAGCGCTGCTTCTTTCTTGTAATCAATTACAGCTTGTTCGAAAGCTTTAATATGTGCAGCTTTGTTTTGTTTTACTTTCGCAATTAAATCTGCTTTCTTAATTGTGATTTCTCTGTTGTGTCTAGGCATGGCTTTATTTGTTTAGATTAAATGTGGTGGGACCTACTCAAAACATTTCAAAAATAAAATTAGTCGAATGAGTTTTAAGTGATAAGCTTTAATTGTTCAGAGTTTGAAATTAGAGATTTGAATTCATCATCTTCATCAGCGTCTAGAAGTATAGATCAAAGATCTAAAAACCAAAAATTACCTTATCCACGTTCCTTTCGGTACCCGTATGTGTTATGCTACTGGTTCAATAACCTTAGCTGTCTTAGCAATATTAATCAACTTTTTCTTTTGTTTGAAACATTCATCGAATGTTCCTGTATAAGCTGGTTTTATTTTCCAAGCTTTTCCACCTTCTTTACCATCTCTTGTCATGAAGTCTACAGCAATTATACCGAAACCTTCGAATGCATCAGGCATAGCGAATATATGATATTTCTTTTCCATTATCGTTTGAATATATATTTGAAAATTTTTGCAACAAAGTCTAAAAGCAGACCTAATACTAAGATTGTTAGTATTCCGGTTCCTGGGCTACGAAAGCACCATTGGATGAACTGGAACCAACACATTATAGTTCTATTTTAGCAGTGTGGTTGAACGTATCGATTTCTTCTTGTAAAGATTCGATTTGCAATTCTTTAGTTTTAACTAAATCTTCCAACTCTAATGTTGTGATTGTTGCTTTGTATTCGATTGGCTCAGATACTCCACCGTAACTTCTTGAAGAAGATTTACCAGCATTGGTACTGATGTTTCTTAAACGCCCTACCATTGATTTAAGTTCACTGATTTTGTAAATCTTATCTTGGATTGGTCCGTTAGCTTTAGTCAACGCTGTTTTAAGGTTAACTAACTCTTGAGTTTTATTTTCTAGCTCTGTAAGAACGTTTTTAGTATTATATGGCATTTCAGTTCCAACCGTGTAAGAGTTATACTGTTCCATTTTCATTTGTAAAGTAGAAATTTGTTTTACTAATGAATTTTTTAATTTAAGAGCTTTAGCAGGAGTAATTGTCATAATATAAAAGTTTAGAAAAGTTTTAGAAAGATTTTGTTTGTGAGTTAAAATTGAGAATACCTTTTTGCAATCCCAAATCAATAATGTTAAACCAGGTGAGTTTATTAAAAACGAAAAGAGAGATAATTGCTTATCTCTCTTTAGGGTAGAGTTGTGATCTTTTTAATTATCACATCTCGTTGGGCTCATATGTTAAACTTAGTTATTGTTTTCCAATAACCCAAATTATTCTTCTTCTTTTCTTTTAATATCTCCCATGCGCTCTAAGAAATTTAAAGCGGCATCTCTTTTCTTTGCTGTTGATTCATATAAAGACTCATGTGCCTTTTCTTGAACCACATCAGAATGCTTATCATTAAACTCATCCATTTCTTGATCTGTCATTTCAGTTCCATCTTCAAAATATCCTTCTCCTACAAATGCATCACAAAAATCAGGGTAATCTTTCATATCAATATTTTCTATATGAAGTGAACCTATATCAACTTTCTTTCCATTAATGAATATTCCTTCTGCTTCGTTACCATCCTCTTTAATAGGCATCTGTCCGTCTTCAATAACTATTGGGTCTTTGGCTACAAAGATTCCGTTTTTAATTTTCATATCTAAATATTGAAAAACATCCATAATAAAATCTCCATCTTGACTCCACATTAAGTTCTTTGCAACATTTTCTGGTCTCTTTGGTTTTTCAGATGTAGCTGGATATGATGTTTTTGTCCATTCTAATACAGCATTATAAATTAAACCATAAACTTCTTTCTCTGTATAAGCCCCTGACAATATTTCAGGTTTGATTTTATCTGCAATGTCTTGTTCTAAAGCTTCCTTCAAAGGGTCTGGGTTAACAGCCTTTTTCTTTGTCTTTAAAGCGGCTTCTACTAAAGAACGAACTCTTTGATCTCTCTCCATAGATTCATTAGTAGGTTTGATATTTCCTTTGTTTGCGTAAATAAAAGATATTGAAAATTCACAAAATGTTGTTTTGCCTTGTACAACTCTTACACCTGCAATTGAAAATGAAGGAATATTGAATTTGCTCATAAGAGCGATTTCTAATTGACGTTTGATATCATAAGAACGATGTTTACCTTCTTCTCTTGCGTATTGTGCATGACCTGGAGCATCTGGAATATCGAATCTTAAATCCATGTGATAAACATCACCATCTTCTAAGATCTTAACAACTTCAACATCTTTAAGGGCTTTATCCTTTTTAAAGATCTCAACAATAGCTTTTACTACTGGATTAGAATGAATATAGTTAATTGGAGCTGATTCTGCTGGAGTTAATACACCACCACTGATAGCTTCTTTAATAGGTTTTTTCATTAATATGATTTTTTATTAAATATGTTTAAAAAACAAAAGCGTAACTCTCATTACGCTTTAATTTATTAATTACCTGTACTTCCATAACCACCAGCTCCTCTTGCAGAATCACTTAGTTCAGTTACTTCTTCAAATTCTATACTAGGATAAGGAATTATAATCAATTGACATACTTTATCTCCTATTTGATAAGGGTCATATGATATCGTTGAGTCTGTATCTGTTGTAAAATGCGCGGTTGGCTTTAATTTACACATTATTTCTCCTCTATATCCAGAATCAATTACTCCTACAGAGTTAGTCAAACTCAATGTATACTTGCTTATGCTACTTCTTGGAAACAATAAACCTACATAACCAATTGGAATTTCAATTGATAATCCAGTTCCATATACAATGTTACCAATGTTATCAAATTCTTTAGATGTAGCTATTAAATCTAAGCCAGCATCACCTTCTTTAGCATATTGAGGAATAACAGCTTCTTCTTTTAGTTTTTTAATTTTTACTTTCATTTTTTCTAATTTACAATTTAAACTTAAAATTATTAAAAACGATTGAGTTAACCAAGTGAAACAAATTATATTCAAATTTATATCAAATTCGATAAAAAAGAATTTTTAGGATTGTATTTAAAAGAGAAATTCTTCTTTTTTATTTATTAAATTTTTATTGTAATCTTTGTTTCAACAA